>Ga0256914_1002974_pt1 | contig 13726 bp, 11 predicted proteins | sample HulkmetaG_FD_191571 | JGI IMG/M metagenome (GOLD analysis project Ga0256914, IMG submission 191571) | Hydrothermal chimney microbial communities from Main Endeavour vent field at the Juan de Fuca Ridge, Pacific Ocean - Hulk | ecosystem: Environmental > Aquatic > Marine > Hydrothermal vents ... | reverse complement strand
AATATATTGATTTTTATATTGAAACACGATAATCTGGCTCGCACATCATGAAAAATCATGGTTAGCTATTTTCGCTACCTGATGCTTGTTGCCCTTATTTTGTCTTTTTTCTAATACATTTCGATAAAGACAATCCCATTTTTCGAAAAATGGATCATTTTGATATCAGCAAAAAAAACAGGCTGGAAACCATCTATATTGGGGCAGTATCAGTGATCATTCTGGTCGCGATCACTGCCGTTCTGACCCTTCTGGTGCGACTGGTCTGCTGACTGATCGCCTGGTGGCTTCAGGCACGCCGCAGAGGCTCTATCGGTCTTCTAGACCGGCCGGGTTTTTCCCTCCCCTTCCCGGCCGGTTACTATCTTTTGACATCCCTGTGACAAAAAGTATTTAATGAAGCAGGTCCGGGATCTTCCTTCTGGAACCTTCCCGGTACATGCAACGCGAACCTATCACTGGGAGTCTGTACATTGGAAGCGGTCGACTGGATTGCCGCCTACTGGCTGGTCATCAAATTGCTGTTTTATTTCTGCGCCGTTGTCCTCTTTTTCAGCGGCCTGGACGATGCCTTCATCGATCTCTACTACTGGATCCGCCGTCTTTATCGGAAGGTTTTCATCCGCAGGGAATATCCCCGTATGACCTCTGACCAGCTCTATGCCAAGCCGCAGCAGCACATCGCCATCATGGTTCCGGCCTGGCAGGAGGCGGCGGTGATCCGCCTCATGGCCGAGCATGCGGCCCGGACCTTTGACTATGACCGCTACCACATCTTTATCGGTACCTATCCCAACGATCCTGATACCCAGCGGGAAGTTGACAAGGTCACGGCCCGCTTTGCCAATGTGCACAAGGTGGTCACCAGAGATCCGGGTCCGACCACCAAGGCTGACTGCCTCAACAACATCATCGACTATATATTCAACCTGGAAAAAGAGACCGGGATCGAGTTTACCTGCATTGCCTATCACGACTCCGAGGATGTCATCCATCCCCTGGAACTCCGGCTGTTCAACTATCTCATCCCGCGCAAGGACCTTGTCCAGCTCCCGGTCCTTCCCTTGCCCAGAAAATGGCACGAGTTTGTCGGCGGCCATTACCTGGACGAGTTTGCTGAAACCCATGGCAAGGATGTCATCGTCCGGGAGAGCCTGACCGGTAATGTTCCCAGCGCCGGCGTGGCGACAGCCTTTTCCCGTCGGGCCATAGCCATGCTGTTCAAGATCAATGATGGCGTGGTCTTCGACACCTCTTCCCTGACCGAGGACTACGAAATCGGCTATCAGTTGAAAAAACTGGGAGCCAAGGAGGTTTTTGTCAACTTTCCGGTTTACTTCTCCAAGGGATACAGGGCAAGAACCGGCCCGACCGCCCTTGCCTGCCGGGAACTGGGTGATGTCTTTGTCGGGGTACCGGTATTCTTTACCCGCGACTACAATGGGCGCTACAGACCTCCAAAGAAGCCGGACAAAGAGATCATCGCCGTTCGGGAATACTTTCCCAAGAAATTCAGTCAGGCGGTGCGCCAGAAATCCCGCTGGATCGTGGGGATCGTCTTTCAGGGATGGCGGAATATCGGCTGGCCGGACTCCTGGCCGATGCGATACATCATGCTCAGGGACCGGAAGGCGATCCTGGCCAACCCGGCGATCCTGTTATCCTATTTTCTTCTGGTCAATATCGTTGTCATGGAGGTGGCCACCGGACTGGGCGATGATGCCTGGTGGTTTCCGTCGCTGATTCCCAACGACTCCTGGCTCTGGTATCTCCTGGCGGTCAACGGTGTCTTTCTGGTCAACCGCCTGGGACAGCGCTTCTACTTTACCTCCAGGTACTATGGCATTAAAGAAGGCTGCCTGGCCATTCCCAGGACAGTGGTGGCAAATTTTGTCAACTTTTCCGCTTTTTTCCGCGCTGTTTTCCAGGTCAGCACGGCCAGCAGCACCGGCCGTGCAGTCAAGTGGGACAAGACCAGTCACGATTTTCCCTCCCTGCATCCCTGAGGGGACCGGAGAGAGAAGAACACTGTTGCCTTGCCCGGCTGGCTCCAGAAAGAATATTCGCACGTTGTCATAAAGAAACAAAGAACACCAATGTTTCAGATAGATAAGGACGTTTCTGGAGCAGACGCATATCCCCTCCGGTGATTTCCGACGGAGCGGCTCGCCGTTATCCGTTGCGGCGCAAAGATTTTTCGGCACAAATAGATTGACTTTGATTTCAATACCTGGTTTATATTGAACAATTTCCCAATGGTATGCCGTATCGCCCCCTTGCTGACAAGAGTGGGCAATAACGGGTGGGCCGGTTGGGCACCCGGTCAATGCGGTGTTCCGGTCATTGGGACCAGGCTGATGGATGTCAGGGTCGTCTTTTTCGTCCAGACCCGGTCTTCCAGTATCCCTGCTGCCTCAATAATTGACAATGAGTACAACATGATGCGGTGCGCGTGGTTCCTGCTTTTCCTGATTCTTACCCTCACCTGGCCGCTCACGGTGTCTGTCCAAGCGGCCGAGACCCTGGCCATCATGCATCCGGATCCTGCAACCATCCTGCAATGGCAGGAAAAGACCAGAACCGCCCCACGTGCCTTCATAGATTCACAACTGCAGGCAGAATTGCTACAAGGCTTAGGTGATCAGTTAGGCGACAGCATCAGCCTCCTGGATAGATTTACCTATCTGCCTACTGAACGGTACCAGGGAGACTGCGGCAACTGCTGGAACTGGGCGGCCCAGGGTGTGGCCTCCATAGCCCTTCAGGTGCAGGAAGGGATTCGGGACCGGCTCTCGGTCCAGTTTCTCGATTCGTGCAAGCTGGATAAATATGCCTGTTGCGGGGGGTGGCTCGATGATTTTGCCGAATGGTATACCCAGAAAGGAATGTTCGTACCATGGAGCAATGCCGGGGCAGAGTATGCAGACAGCCAGTCGGTGTGCAGCGATGGCGCCAGTTCCTATCAGTGTCTGGCCATAGACACGTCTTCTCACTATTCCATCGATTCGGTCACCGTGGAAACCATTCCCACCAGGGGGATCGATCAGGCTGTCGCCATTGCCAACATCAAAAACGTTCTCAATCAGAACAAGGCGATCTGGTTTGGCTTTTTTCTGCCAGACCAGGAGAGTTGGGATGCCTTTTTTTCCTTCTGGAACAATGAAGACGAATCCGCGGTCTATACTCTGGACGGCTCCTGCGGAGCCCGGTACGACTCCTCCGGGGGCGGGCATGCCGTCCTGCTGGTCGGATACAACGACGAGGGAAGCGAACCGTACTGGGAGATAGTCAACAGCTGGGGAACAGCCGGGAACAGGCGTCCCAACGGGACGTTTCGGGTCAGGATGGACATGGATTACGACTGCACCTATGCTGCCGAAGGATTTACTCTTGATGCCTTTTCATTCCAGACCCTGCAGATCGATTTCAGCGCCAGCAAACCGCAGTGCAGTTATGCCATCAGCCCGCCTTCGGCAATCGTGCCATCAGCCGGTGGCCGGGGAAGCATCGACGTGATCACCTCGCCTGATTGCACCTGGACGGCAACAACTGCTGACTCCTGGATTTCCATCATTCCACCTCAGAGTGCCATTGGCAACGGCGCGGTAACCTATCGGGTGGCTCTCAATACCTCCATTCAGCGGACAGGTATCGTCCGGATAGGAAACAGGGAGTTCACCATCTCCCAGCTGGCGGCGGAGAACAGCAGCCAGCTTCTCAAGAATGGCGGCTTTGAGCTGGGTAACAATGGCGACTGGCAGGAAGAGCCGGTCAACGGCGTTATTTATGCACATCCCTGCTACGGTGCTTCCGGTATCCAGTGTGCCCAGGAAGGAGAATTTGTGGCCAGGTTGGGTGGCGATAACAACTCGGACACGGTCCTTGAGCAAAATATTGTTGTTCCTGATGAATTCGGTGCTCTTCGGCTTCGGTTCTGGTACGCTGTAAGCTCCACAGAACCCCACCCGAGGCCTTATGATTACCTTACTGTCACTGTTACCAGACTGCTGGATAATTTCAGCAAGACCCTCATTGTTCTGGACAATACCAAAACAACAGACAACTGGGTAGAAAGTGAAGAGTTCGACCTGAGCGATTTCATCGGCAGTGCCATTCGGCTCCAGTTTGCCGGGGTCACCGACGCTACCTTTCCCACCAGTTTTTATATCGATAATGTCAGGCTGACCGGCATTCCAGGCGAAAGCCTGATCCCTCCGGCCCCCGAGGCCATCAATGCCTCGGACGGAACCTTTGCCGATCACATTGCGATTACCTGGAGCGAGCCTAAAGGAGCTTCCTACTATCAGCTCTACCGTTGTCTGTCAGAGGCCGTCAATAGCTGCAGCCTGATAAAGATCCTCGCAAAGACTTTCTATGATGATGTGCCTGGCTCTGCGGATACAGTCTATTACCGGGTACAGGCGTGCAACAGTGTAGGATGCAGTCCGTACAGTGGTTCTGACAGCGGTTTTCTCGCCCAACAGGGCGGAACCGGACAGAAGTCTTTTCCCTGGAGCCTGTACCTGCATCTGTACAAGGTGCAGCCGATGCCTGCAGAAAAATAGCTCCCTGTCCGCAAACAGGCCAACAGCCCCATTTTTGAGTGATGCCCCGGCGCTTCCTGTCCGTTACAGTATAAACATGGTGACGATTCCATCCCGGCAGGCCTAAAGAGCAACACAGGCAATGCCGAAAAGAGCATTGCCATGATTACAGGAAGCCCTGTTTTTCACCTGCAGCCGCTGCAGGATCGAAGACCACGACAGAACTGGTTGTGTCGTACATCGCTCACCCTTCACCCAAGGAGAATCCATGAGAATTGCTGCCACGACTATGTGCATGGAAGCAGCAAGAACGTACACGGAGGTCAGCAACATCGAAATCGGAATCAGGCAGGGAAACGCTCCCACTTTCTGGCAGGAAGAAGAGAACGCCTTCCTGAGCCGTTTCCGGTCCATCATCACCACGGATCCTGAACAGTCATCCCTGGCCGGTTCGCCCGGATCCCTTGCCGCCATCGAGCCGTCAGACAGGCCGAACAATGGCGATGAACCGTCTCCGGCGCTGGAATCCTTTGCCGCCCAGGTGACTGGTCAGCCGCTGCGTATCCTGGCAAACAGCAAACCGGCCCCTGCCCCGTCTCCGCTTCCCGGCCAGGAACAGGCAACAGCCACGATCTTCGCCAGAATGACACACGTCGAAGAGGAGGAGGTCCTGTTTTCCGCCAGGGGGGCCATCGAAACCGAGGATGGATCATTCTTTTCCTTCTCCCTGGATCTCTCCATGGAGCGGAGAACCTGCACCTCGTCCGAACTAATGCTCCGCAACACTCAACTCCTCGATCCGCTGGTTCTCAACCTGGAGGAAGGACTGCCCGGGTTGGGAGAGACCTCGTTTCTCTTTGATCTCAATGGTGATGGTCGAGACGAAGCCCTGCCGTCGCTGCGGCCTGGCTGCGGTTTTCTCGTCCTGGACCGGAACAGCGACGGGATCATCAACAGCGGCCGGGAACTTTTCGGCCCACTTTCAGGTGACGGATTCGCGGAACTGGCAGCCTTTGACGAGGACGGCAACCTGTGGATCGACGAAAACGACCCGATCTTTTCCGAACTTTCGATATGGAGGGAGGCAGGAGGTGAAGAGCAACAGCTGGTGAGCCTTGCCGAGGCCGGTGTGGGCGCCATTGCCCTAAGCCATGCCGGCACCTCGTTCAACCTGCTCTCCGGCAACCATGATCTGCTGGGCCAGGTATCGGCTTCAGGCCTCTTCCTCACCGAGGCAGGCGAGGTCCGTTCCCTCCAGGAGATCGACCTGGCCATGGGAGAGCTGGAACCGGCTGCCATGGAGACGGTTCAGGACAGAAGTCAACCGATTGCAACAAAACTGAACGCCATTGCCGCCCTCCGGTTCCTAGCCGCTTTGCAACGGATGCGCCTGCGCATCATGATGGCCAGGGAACAGATCGAACTGCCTGCCCCGGCCAGAGAGGAACACCTTACAGAGATCCTGACCGAAATGCAGCAGGAACGGGAGCGATCACTCCTGGAAATCGGGACGAGCAAACCGGACAGTTCGAACAGGAACGACAGCGGCAGGACCATCGTGTCCGGAACGGAACGGGTCCCAACCCGTCTCGACCCTCAGTCAGTAAAGTTTCGTCGGGGCGATGCACGGCTCCTGCAGGACATTTTCCAACCACTTGTCGCTCTCCAGCCGGCAATAAGCCTGGACAAGAGAAGACACTCCTCATAAAATACCGGCAGAGATCAAACAGGAAGGTGATAGACCTGAAGCAGCACCCCACCCGGCCGGATGCGTTTCCGGCCGGGTGCTCTCAAAGATTTACAGGAGGAGCGCAGTCGCGTGAACATGTCCCTGGTCGTACCGGATTCAGCCGCCCCCCTTGGTTTCAGAGCCGGTGTTCCCCTTTTCCGTTCTGTTCTCCTTGTCCTCGTTTTACTGGTCTTCCAGGCCCGGGCTGGCGCGGCCGATCGTCCTGTCCTGGGGACTCGGGCCGCCAAGCTCATGGCGCAAACGGCACCACGTCTTCAGGAGGAACTGACCCGCAAGGGATTCCGCCTGGGAACGCCGCTGTTCATCCGGATCTTCAAACTGGACAGTACCCTGGAAGTCTGGTTGCAGAAAGAAGGTTCCTTTCAGCTGTTCAAGACCTATCCCATCTGTAGCTACTCGGGCTATCCCGGGCCGAAACTTTACGAGGGAGACTGGCAAAGCCCGGAAGGATTCTACACGGTTGGCCCGGAACAGCTGAACCCGAGAAGCCAGTACCATCTCTCCTTCGACATCGGCTATCCCAACGGGTACGACCGGGCCAGAAAGCGGACCGGCAGTTCCATCATGGTCCACGGTGGCTGCTCGTCCAGGGGCTGTTTCGCCATGACCGATCACTGGATCGAGGAAATCTTCCTCTTGGCCTACTCTGCCCTGAACAGCGGCCAGGAGCGGTTCAGTGTCCATATCTTTCCTTTTCCCCTCACTGCCGAGAACCTGGCCAAGTTCGGCAGTTCCCCCTGGATCGGCTTCTGGAAAAACCTGCAGGAAGGGTATGCCGCCTTTGAGCAGACCCATCAGCCACCGGTGATCACCGCAAAAAATGGACGTTACCTTGTCCAGAGCCGGATCAGGCTGGCCATGGCCAGGAAGCGCGACAATCAGGCTGTCACCAGGAAACGATGAGTATCCGTGACAGGCGAAAGGCCGAACGGATCCGCTTCACCAGCAGGATCGTGATCACTCTGCCGGATCGTGAGCTGGAGGCGACTGCAGATGCACGCAACATCAGCCTGAACGGTATGTATCTTGAGGCCAGGGAGACCCTCCCTCCAGGGACCCGCTGCATCCTGACCGTCACCCTGAGCGGCGATTCGAGCCAGATGGCCTTTCAGGTCAACGGCATGGTCTGCCGTTGCGAACCAGAAGGCATGGCCGTGGAATTCTGCCGTCTGGATACCGATACCTTTGTCCATCTGAAAAATCTCATCCGGTTGCTCCGGGAAAGCGGCAACAGCGGGCCAGCCGGGAAAATCTAGGTATCAGGCGGCCGCAAGCTGTTCATAGTCGAGGATGTCGATGGTCTTGCCCTGCACGGCAATGATGCCCTGCTCGCTCATCCTGGCGAAAATCCTGGACAGGGTTTCCGGGCTCGTGCCCAGGAGGCTCGCCAGCTGCCCCTTGGGTATGTCCAGGGTCACGGTGCTGGTGTTGTCCTGTTCTTCGGCCAGGTAGAGCAGGTAGGAGGCCAGCCTCCCCGGCACCTCCTTGAGGGACAGACTTTCTATCTGGCTGGCGAAACGTCGCAACCGGATGGAGAGCATGGCCAGCATGTTCAGGGCCAGCGACGGGGTGGCACTGACCAGGTTGACGAACTCGCTCCTGGGAAAGAACAGCAGGGTCGCCTTTGTCAGGGCCACGGCATTGGCCGGAAACGGCTGGCCGTGAAAGACCGGCACCTCCCCGAACGGCTCGCCCGGCCCGAAGATGTGGAGAATCTGTTCCCGGCCTTCCAGGGACATCTTGAAAATCTTGACCTTCCCTTCCATGACCATGTAGAACCCGGTGGCCTCGTCGTGTTCGAAAAAGATCACCTCCTGGCGACGAAAATTTCTTACATCAGCGATGGAGGCCAGTTTTTCCAGCTGCTCTGCCGGCAGTCCGGAAAAGAGCAGACTCCCCCGAATGATCTCGTGTTTTTTGTCCATGGACAGTGAATGGCGTAAAAAAGAAAAATTATTTTCTGATTTTTGACCTATCTCAATTGCAGGATCATACAACGTGGTTATAGTCCAGCCAGTCTACAAAGAATTTTTCAGGCATGCGATACAAAAAAATAAGACAAAGGAGATCTGAAATGTATTGTAACCAATGTGAACAGACCGCCAAGGGGGTCGCCTGCACCACTATCGGTGTCTGCGGCAAGAACGAGCAGGTTTCCGACCTGGAAGACCTGCTGATCCACGCCCTCACCGGCCTGGCACTTTTTGCCAACGAGGGCCGACAGAAAGGAATCGTAGACGAAGACCTGGACCGGTTCACCATGGAGGCCATCTTCTCCACCCTGACCAACGTGGATTTCGATCCGGACCGGTTCTATGCCCTGATCAACAAGACCGTCGAACTGCGGGATGCCATGAAGGAGAAGGTGGCTGCTGCCGGAGGCAAGACCGATTTCGATCACCCTGCCGCCACCTTCACCCCTGCCGATACCGTCGAGGGGATGGCCGCCCAGGGGGCTGAGCTCAATTTCATTCCCTCCCTGGATGAAGACGAGAACATCCGTTCCCTCAAGCAGACCCTGCTTTACGGACTCAAGGGAATCGCCGCCTACACTGATCATGCAGCCATCCTCGGGCAGACCGATCCGGCCATTGCCGGTTTCGTCTACGAGGCCCTGGCCGCCCTGCTGGCCAAGGGCCTGACCGTTGACCAGTGTGTGACCGTCGGTCTCAAGGCCGGTGAAATCAATCTCCGGGCCATGGAACTGCTCGATGCCGCCAACACGGGAACGTACGGGCACCCGCAGCCGACTTCCGTGCCCCTGGGACACCGCAAGGGCAAGTGTATCCTCATCACCGGCCATGACCTGCACGATCTCGAGCTGCTTCTCAAGCAGACCGAGGGTAAGGGTATCGATGTCTACACCCACGGCGAGATGCTGCCATGCCACGGTTATCCGGAACTGAAGAAGTATGACCACTTCTATGGACATTTCGGTACAGCCTGGCAGAACCAGCACAAGGAGTTCCCGAATTTCCCCGGTCCGGTCCTCTTCACCACCAACTGCATCCAGAAACCCCGGGATGAATACAAGGACAGGATCTTCACCACCGGCCTGGTCGGCTGGCCCGGCTGCACCCACATCGAGGACAAGGATTTCACACCGGTGATCGAGAAGGCCCTTGCCATGGAGGGTTTCACCGATGACCAGGACAGGGGAACCGTGATGGTCGGTTTTGCCCGCAATGCCGTACTCGGCGTGGCCGACAAGGTCATCGAGGCGGTCAAGAACAAGGACATCCGCCACTTTTTCCTGGTTGGCGGTTGTGACGGGGCGAAACCGGGCCGGGACTACTTTACCAAGTTTGTCGAGCAGGTCCCCGAGGACTGTATCGTCCTCACCCTCGCCTGTGGCAAATTCCGCTTCTTTGACAAAGATCTCGGTGACATCGGCGGCATCCCCCGTCTACTCGACGTGGGACAGTGCAACGATGCCTACTCGGCCATCCAGATCGCCATCGCCCTGGCCGGTGCCTTTGATTGCGATGTCAACGATCTCCCGCTTTCCTTGATCATCTCCTGGTACGAGCAGAAGGCCGTGGCCATCCTCCTCACTCTGCTCCACCTGGGAATCAAGGATATCAGGCTGGGACCCTCCCTCCCTGCCTTTATCAGCCCGGCAGTTCTGCAGGTCCTTGTGGACAACTATGACCTCAAGCCTGTGGCTGCAACACCAGAGGAAGACCTGAAGGCCATCCTCGGCTGATAAAAAACCGCATCTTCTCTGTTTTTTGCACTCCTCCTTTTTTGCGGAGAAGATGCAGCCCTTTGGTGGTGGCCGGGTCAGTGACCCGGCCACCACGTTTTGAAGACAGAAGGCAGGCAGACAGGAAACAGCTCCGGACAACAGGGAAGAACCGATGAATCACAAGACATACACCATCATGCCTGGTATCAATGCAGGAATGCTCACCCTGGAAGACCTGGAACGGTTGACCGATATCGTCCGCAGGTACGAAGTACCGGCAACCAAGATCACCGGTGCCCAACGTTTCGCCTTTCTCGGCCTGGCACCCGAACGGCTGGAAGCCCTGAAAGAGGAACTGCATCTTCCGGAAAGGCCGCCTCACACCCGCAACCAGGTCCATTACGTACAGGCCTGTCCGGGCAGCCGCTGGTGCAAATACGGCAAAGGCGACGCCCTGTCCCTGGGTGAGGCCATCGGCAGGCTGCGTCTGCAGGGTCCCCTGCCATACAAGGTCAAGGTTGGTGTTTCCGGCTGCAGAATGTGCTGCTGCGAATCCTGGATGCGGGACGTGGGGCTGACCATGGAAAGCAAGGGCTGGCGCCTGACCTTTGGTGGGAATGCAGCCGGCACTCCCCGTATCGGAGATGTCGTGGCCACCGGGCTCAATGACCAACAGGCAGTGGACCTGGTGGAAAAAACACTGAATTTCTATATAGAGAAGGCAAAGTACAAAACCCGTAGCGCCCGGTTCATGGAACGATTCGGGATCGAAACCCTCAGAAAGGGAGTCCTGGAAGAGTAAATTCCACCCGGGATGTTGCAAAGCAGGGAGCGAGATCATGCAGTGTCCAGGACAGGACAGCCGCTACTGGAGCGGAGACGACGTTTTCGAGACAGAATGCCCGAAATGCGGTCACAGCGTGGAGTTTTTCAAGGATGACAGCCAGCAGCGATGCCGGAAATGCGGCCATCGCCTCCTCAACCCCAGGATGGATTTCGGTTGCGCCTCCTACTGCCCTCATGCTGAACAGTGCCTGGGATCCATGCCCCCGGAACTGTTGGCCAAGCGGGGAGATCTCTTCAAGGATCGGGTGGCCATTGCCATGCGGAAATACTTCGGTCAGGACAGCCAGCGGATCCGGCATGCCGAAGAGGTGGCGGCCCAGGCAGAGGCCATCGGCCGGGAGGAACAGGGTGGTGACCTGGCCGTCATCATGGCGGCAGCCTATCTTCACGACATCGGTATCCGGGAGGCAGAACGGAAATACGGCTCTGCTGCGCCGGAGAACCAGCATCAGGAAGCGCCGCCGGTGGCCAGGAAGCTGCTCGGCAGCCTGAAAGCCGAGCCAGCGCTGATCGACGAGGTCTGCGATATCATCGGCCGCCATCAAGCCCCCGGCGGCGATGAAACGACAAACTTCCGGGTCCTCCACGACGCAGACCTGATCGTCAACCTGATGGAGGAATACCAGGAAGCGCCGCCAAACCGGGAACAGTTTGAACGGCTGCTCAGGGAATCCTTTCTCACCGGATCCGGAGCGGCCAGGGCACGAGAGGTGTTGGCCAAGTTTGTACAATGATCACCTTATCACCAGGACAGTAGAAATGAAAGTAGTTAGGAAAATCATAGAGATAGATGATGAACTCTGCACAGGTTGCGGTGAATGCGTGCCGGATTGCGCTGAAGGATCGCTGCAGATCGTAGACGGCAAGGCACGGCTGGTCTCCGACAATCTCTGCGACGGCCTGGGCGCCTGCCTGGGCTCCTGCCCGACCGGCGCCCTCAGGATCGTTGAGCGGGAGGCGGAAGAATTCGACGAGGAGGCAGTGGAAAAGTACCTGGCAGAAAAGAAGAAACAGGAGACAGCTCAGGCCGGAGGCGGCTGTCCCTCGGCTGGACTGCAGACCCTTCAGCCCATCACTCCTTGCCAGGCCGCCAACACCCCCACCGAACAGAGCGGGTCGGCCCTCTCCCACTGGCCGGTGCAGATCCGCCTCATCCCGCCGACCGCGCCGTTCCTCGAAAACTGTGACCTGCTCATTGCCGCTGACTGCACGGCTATTGCCTATGCCGGGCTTCAGAAGGACTTCATCATGGGCCGGGTGGTGATGATGGGCTGCCCGAAATTCGACGATCAGCAGATGTATGTCGAACGGTTCACGGAACTGTTCAGAACCCGGCAGCTCAGCTCGGTCACCATCCTGATCATGGAAGTGCCCTGCTGTTCATCCATGCTCCAGATCGTCCGCAAGGCCTATGATGATGCCGCTGCCAGCGTATCAGTGCGTCAGGTAGTGGTGTCCACCCAGGGCGCCATCCTGGACGATCGGACGTGGTAGCCCTGGTTCACGATCCGGATCATGCCCTTACCGGCCAGAGCCCCACTGGCCGGTATTCTTGTTTGTTTCCGGATGGGCTGGGAAATTTGCCTGTTTGCCGCAGACAGATGATGGATATCGCGGGGAAGAGAATGTTTCGCAGGCCACAGTGATCGGGTGTCGGGACAACCTGGCAAGGAACTCGACAGGTTACTTCTTCCCCCGATCACGAATGGCATGCACCGGTTCCACTGCCGACCGTTGCCGTTTTTCCCGCTGCAGCCGACGGTGACGGTACCAGAATCCCAGCACGGCCAGAACAATGCCGCCTGTCAGGATGAGGTAATCAGCGCCGGGCAGGTCAACCCGGAACCAGCCAAGGACCATGAAGGCCGCTCCCAGCCCGATAAGCAGCCAGTCGGTGAGGATGGCAAGCCACCGCCCTACCCTGTTCATCCGTTCCTTCAACCAGGCCATCAGGTCTTCTCCACCTCGTAGCGCACCCCATCGGGAAGCTGTTCCTTCAGTATCACCCGGCCATCGTTGATGGCCACCACCCGGTCCATTCTGCCGGCAGTGTCCGGATCCACCAGAAATCCGAACCGCTCGCCGGGCCGCATCCTCTGCAGACGTACCCGTACGTCCCGGTAGCCTGTTCAGCAGTCGCCACGATAGTCCATGATCTTGTTCCCAGCTTGGCCTGTCATATGTTCACCTCCCTCCATCTACACCGTATGTCAGTGACCATCTCCGGGCGGCCGTTCTCCTGTGGAGTTGATGATCCTCTGGGGAGCATGGAAGACGTTGAGCCGCTCGGGCCTGGCATAGCCCACCAGCGTAACACCGGCCCGCCGGGCGATGGCCAGTCCCAGCGACGAGGGTGCTGTCCTGGACATGACTATGGGAATACCGATCCGGGCACATTTGAGGACCATGTCCGAGGTCAGGCGACCGGTTGTATAGATGGCCCCTCGGGCACTGAATCGTCCCAGCAGGATGGCCCCGATCACCTTGTCCACCGCATTGTGGCGGCCGACATCCTCGTAGAATCCCCTGAGCCTGCCTTTCTCCCAGAAACCGCATCCGTGCACGCAGTGGGTCTGCCGGCCAAGGGGCGAGGCATGCAGCACCTCCCGGATGAAGGTTCTGATTTCCGCCAGGGTGATGGTGGTCTCCTGGAGAGGATCAAAGGCGCCCTCCAGCATTTCGCGTGATATCCTCCCGGTGCCACCGCAGCCCGAGGTGATGATGACCTCCCTGGGAGCGGCATCCGCGTCCACATCGGCATGGACATTGATCCGGCCATCCGGGCAAACCAGCACCTCCCTGACCTGGCCGGGCCGGGTAACGTAGCCCTGGCCGAAGAGAAAACCGGCTCCGAACTCTTCCAGTCCGGTTTCCAGGACCATGGAGGCACCGATCTCC
>Ga0256914_1002973_pt1 | contig 13727 bp, 16 predicted proteins | sample HulkmetaG_FD_191571 | JGI IMG/M metagenome (GOLD analysis project Ga0256914, IMG submission 191571) | Hydrothermal chimney microbial communities from Main Endeavour vent field at the Juan de Fuca Ridge, Pacific Ocean - Hulk | ecosystem: Environmental > Aquatic > Marine > Hydrothermal vents ... | reverse complement strand
CGAGTAACATGAGACTGAAGATGGTGCGCATCTCTAGTTGGCTCCCACTACCTTAAAGTTGTCAAAGGATGTCACTGCATCTGCCTTTGTCCAAAGACCCACTCCACCTGGCTGCTTGAAATGGCTATCATTGCCTTCCAGCAGTTTGTGGCCGTCTAGATAGCACTCATAATCACTTCCCTGCTGGGTAATTTTCATGGTGTGCCATTTGCCAGGCTGCAAAGAGACCCTGGCACTTTCTATCATGCGTCTTATTCCATCCCTCACATAGTAGATGCGGAAATTGTCTTCCAGTGGGTTAAAGCGGGCAACATAATAGTTGTTTCTGTTTTGCACTCTCCAAATGATGCCGCCGCCTTGATCGATTCTGCCCTTAACTGCTTTGAAGGAAACTTCTATTTCGCCATCTTTAAAAGAGATCCCATCAGTCCAACACAAATTGAAGGTGCCGCCTGAATTGTGGTTCGTTTTTGAAAGGGCCAAGACCTTGGTTCCAGAAGGAGCACTTTTGTCTTCTTGGACTTGCCAGGTTGCCAAAGGGCTCTGCCTGCCTGTTGCTTCGATTTTCCAGCCAGCAGGCAGACCACCCACTGAAACGTCTTCGAAGTCTAAAAAATATACGCCAGCTGGCAATGTGGCGTGTTTGTCTTTGGCAAACAAGGTTACCGTTGAAGCCAAGCAGATTACTAACAATACAACCATTGCTTTAATACAGTTCCTCATCATCCTTCTCCTTTTTTGGTTCATCACGAGACTAGTTAATGAACATTGATTTTACCATCCCTTTGAAAAAAAACACAATGGGAAGATTTTGCTTTTAGGCGGGAATAGTATAACAAGAAGCGCTCCTGGACACACAATCTCCATTCAAGGTTTCAGAATGCTTCTTTTTGTGACGGGCAAGATCGAAAACTACGTCTAAGCGATGGCCCAATATCTCTTTTGTATATCCAGAACCGTGTTGATCACAGTTGGACCATCTTCTGCACCTTTCAGAAAGGCAAGGGTATTACCATCTAGGATGCTCTTTCCAAGGCACTCGTAAAGCACTGCTGCTACACCGTCGGCAAGACCTTTGAGGCTGTATCCGCCTTCCAAACAAAACAGTATCCGCCCCTTGCAGACCTTCTTAGCCAGTTCGATCAATACATGGGCCTGGTAGGCAAAGCCCTTTTCGGTCAGCTTCATCCCCCCCAACGGATCCGCCATATAGGTGTCAAAGCCTGCAGAAACAAGGATGAAATCCGGGGCAAAGGCAGAACCCACAGGTGCTATCACCCTGTTGAAAACAGCTGCATAGTCTGCATCTTCCATTCCGGCACCAAGGGGGATGTTGACAGTAAATCCTTGACCTTTCCCTTCCCCTATCTGGTCAACCGAACCTGTGCCTGGATAGTATGGAAATTGGTGGGTCGAGATGTAGAGCACATGAGGATCGGAATAAAAACTGTGCTGGGTTCCGTTGCCATGGTGAAGATCCCAATCCATTATAAGGACCTTTTCCAGCCCGTGTTCTTTCATGAGATAGTGGGCTCCCAACGCCACATTATTGAACAGGCAGAATCCCATGGCATGATCCCTTTCTGCATGATGCCCGGGAGGCCGGACCAGGGCAAAACCGTTCTGGATTCTTCCTTCCATGACAGAATCGATACCGTTGAAAAGGCCTCCAACGGCCAATATGGCAGCAAGATAGGAACCTGGGCTGGTGGATGTATCTGGGTCCAGATAGGAGACTGGTTTTCCGGCAGTGGCCTCGATTCTCTCTATGTAGTTCATGGTGTGATTCCAGGCCAGCTCTTCCTTGGAGGCCTCCCTTGGCTCAATCCGCACAACTTCTTCAGCCAGTGAAGTTGCATCTATGCGATCATATATGGCCTGAAGTCTTTGCGGCGATTCCACATGGCTTGGTCCTGGATCGTGTTCCAAGTAGCGTTGATCCCTTACTACACCTGTGGAAGTTTTGTCTTCGATTCCCATGGTGACCTCCTTTTCTTAAGGGCTGCACTTCCTACATGGACAGTAACCATGCCTAGCCGCCTCTTCCCTGGTGGGAAAAATCTTTCTGTTCCTCCAACTGGTATGGCGCCCATATGGGCAAGAGGGCCTGTGAAACCTCAAAGACCTCTTGTTTGCAATATAATATTTCTCAGGCCTTTTGGCAGGAAGGGACCAAAGGCCTTCAGAATGTTGTATGGCATATCTTTGGGCATCTAACAACCGTCTGAAATATGGAATATTGAAGGAAGAGGCACAAACGTAGGCCAGGCCGTTTCTGACAAGCTGTTCATTGACCATGGTACCGTTGGGTAAAAAGATGTAGGCTAGGCCCCTGCCAAATCTATCCTGTTTTTCAGGACCAAGCTCAAGCCTTACTCGTTTGCCTTCAACGAGTAGGCGGTTTTTCTGCAAGGCCTTTCTGCCAAAGGGTTCATCGTGTCCACCTGGTTCATGGGCAATTTCCGGGGCGTTTATGCCCATGTAGCGTATGATTTCTCCTGAACACAACACAACCGTGTCGCCATCGATTACATATTTTACTGTTGCCCAGCGATTTTCTGCTTCCGCAACGCCTAAATACAGAAGTTGAATAGAGGTAACCGCGCAAATGAAAAAGAGGCCCATTTTCATCAATAGGCCCCTCCATTTGGTCAACTGAACACCTCCAAGACTCGGAAATGACTCAGCGATGTGTTGGGTCAGAAAAACAACCGCAGACATGTTGCTGGTGTTTCAAAGATTGTTCTTCGATCACTGCGCAGTTTTTGGGCAAAAGAACGAGTTTCAAAGAAGGCAGTCACGTCATTTCATCCTTTTGGTTTAAGCAGATACCAGCCGATCCAATGCCTCCTGGTAGCGTGCAATGGTCTTTTCCACTACGTCTGGAGGCAGTTCTGGTGCAGGCGGTTTTTTGTTCCAACCAATGGATTCCAGGTAATCGCGCACATACTGCTTGTCAAAGCTTGGTTGCGATTTGCCCACTTCATATTCCTCCAAGGGCCAAAAACGGGAAGAGTCTGGAGTGAGGATTTCATCTATTAGTATGATTTCACCTTGAAATTCGCCAAATTCAAACTTGGTATCTGCAATTATGACGCCCCGCTGCCTTGCATATTCCGCTGCCTTGCCATATATGAGCAGACTCTTCTCCTTGAGTATGGAGGCCTTGTCTTCACCCACTATCTCAACCATTTTTTCATAGCTGATATTTTCGTCATGCTGCCCTGCTTCGGCCTTTGTGGATGGAGTGAAGAGCGGTTCAGGAAAACGCTCTGATTCCTTCAAACCTTCCGGCAACTTGATGCCACACACCGAACCAGTTTTGAGATATTCCTTCCATGCAGAACCTGTGATGTAACCTCTGACAATACACTCAACCGGCATTGGGCTGCATTTCTTCACCAGCATGGAGCGCCCCTCGAGCTCGGCCTCATACTTGTGCAGCACCCGAGGATAGTCAGCCACATTCCACGCAACCAAATGGTTCGGCACTTCATTCTTGAACATGTCGAACCAAAACAGGGACATCTGGGTCAGAATCTTGCCTTTGCCTGGTATGGGCGTGGGCAGCACAACATCAAAGGCAGAAAGGCGGTCTGTGGCCACTATCAAATAGTGTTCACCAAGGTCATATACATCCCTTACCTTTCCGCGGTGTTTAAGGCTCACATCAGGAAAATTGGTTTCAAACACTGCCTCTTTTGCCATGGGATCATACCTTAGACAGCGGCCCGGCGGGTCATTTTTTTGAGCTTGATGGCGCGTTTGCGATAGATTTTGTACATCTTGAGGTCGTTGGCCTCTTTGGCCTGGGCAGCCTTTTCCCTGAACTCTTTGATCTTCAACTTGATCTCTCTCATGGACGTCTTGGGCCTCTTAGGCTCCTCAATGCCCCTTGCCTTTCTGATGGCAGAGAGCAGTTCTTCCTTGTTCATGCCATGGGCACCTTGAATCTCTGGTATTTCCTTGGCAACTTCACGCAGCTCTGTGGCTGTCATCTTTTCAAGCGGTTTTTCTTTCTTGGCCTTTTCTCCCATGTTTTCCTCCTGGTTTAAGGATTAAAAATCTCAGTCGTGACCACAGCCATTATATGTATACAAAGAAGGGCTATTGTTCAACATTGCCATCCCTTTTAAGCCCTGAACAAAAGAGAAAGATCTCCACGCTTTGGGAACGCGAGCTTTTTGGTTTAAAGATCTTCACACTTTTGAAGCGGGAGCGGCACATATTTCTAAATTCATCGAAGCTGCCGCCCTGAAAGACTTTGCAGAAAAAGACACCGCCTGGACAAAGCAGATCCACAGCTATTTCCAAGGCCCTTTCTGCCAGACTTATGGAACGCAGATGATCGACATCCTTGCGTCCACTGGTCTTCGGAGCCATATCACTTAAAACGACATCGTAACATTCCGAAATTTTCTTCAGCTCTTCCACTGGAAACTTATATATATCTGCCTTTATCTGTGTGACATTGGGATAGTCATGCGCCAGGGGATTGAGATCAACAGCAATCACCCTGCCATTTTTGCCTACGATTGATGCAGCATACTTTGACCATGAGCCTGGTGAAGCTCCAAGGTCCAGGACCTTGTGGCCCTTTTTGAGAAATTTGTATTTTTTCTGGGCCTCCTGGAGCTTGTAGACTGAACGGGCGGGATATCCCTCAGCCTTGGCCTTTTTGGAAAAATGATCCTGAATCCTCTTTACCAACTGAACACCTCTGCAAAATGGCACGCCTTGATTTCTGCACCCTCTTTTTTAATGGCCATCTTCCACTGGAGCAAGCATCCGGAACAGGTGGTTGCAATTACGGATACCCCTTCCTGGGCTGCGCTCTCAATCCGCTCTTGGGCCATGGCATACGATTCCTTGGGATGGCCTAGGCCGAAAAGGCCGCCTTGTCCACAGCAGCCCTGGCCCATTTTCACGAAGTCTTCGTTAAAGGCCTTGGCCAGTAGCTCTGGACCACTATTTTCCTCCTTTAATCCATATTTTTGGTGGCATGGCAAATGATAAGCCACTCTTTTTCCCCTGGTCCAAGTAGCCCTTTTGACTGCTATGGCGTCACCATGCTCTTTGACGAAGGCTGAGAGTTCATAGACCTTTTTTCCAAAATGTTGAGCCACCTGTTTCAGCGGATCATCATGCCTGAAAAGCCCTTCCCATTTAGATATCATGGAAGCACATGTAGCACACCCTGTTACAATGAAGTCAGGCCTATGCTTCCTGATTATTTGAAGATTGTGGGCTGCCGCCCTTTTAGCCTCTTCGAATGCTCCAGCCGAGAAAAGCGCCATGCCGCAACAGCCCTGATTCTTCGGTAGGATCACACGGAAATCCTGGGAAAGCAGCGCCTCCAACACTGCCCTTGCAGACTCTGTGAAGCACAAGTTTTGAATGCATCCTACGAAAAAAAGCGCACTAGGTTTGTCATCCTTACCCCTTTTCTCTGCGCCTTGTGAGGACAAAAAGGATTGCTTTGCCAAAAAAACGGCCATCTTTTTTGCTTCATGGCCAAATTGTGATCCAAGCAGTCTCAAAGAAAAACCAACTGCCTTTGGATGGCGCAAGGCCAGAGGAGCTATCTGTTCAATCACTTTTGGATTGGAGAAGATGGGCTTCAACCACCATGGTGGACTGCTTTCAGTTCCTCTAGAGGCCCTGATTTCCCGTATTATGGCATCCACCTCTACACCAGCATTGCAGACTGATGTACATGCCCCGCATTGAAGACAAGCCTTGATGGTCTCAGAAACTAATTTGAGATCTTGTTTAGAAGTGAATGATGAACCAAGATGTTGAACCAGGGCATTTTTACCCCTGGGAGAAAAACGCTCATGCCTGGTAACCCTGTAAACAGGGCATACAGCCAGGCATGAGCCGCATTTTACACACTGTTTTGATTTCGTCTTTCTGGTTACTATCGTTCTGTTACTTAAGCCTTAAGGAATCTTGGTTGCTGGGTGCAGCAGGTTGTTCGGTCTGGCCTTTTTTAAGGATTTCCAAAAAGGATGCACCACTGCCTTTTTCACCTTTTGCGTCTAAGGCCTTTCTCTGTTTTCTTGCCTTTTCAAGGGCCTTCAAGAATGGGTTGTCTTTGGCCGCCTTTTTACGATCCTTAGGGCTTGAAGAGACCTTTTTCTTGTGGATGCGTTCCCATTTCCTGGTTTCTGTTTCCAGGGCCTTGACCTTCTTAGCCACTTCTGGATCGTCTTTCACCACGCCTGAAAGGAATACCAATTCACCTTTTATCTCGTCATCCTGGCCTGTAAATGGAATGTTAATTTCCACCCAGCCGATACTCTTACCCCTACTCTGCGGCCTTACCATGTATGTTTTGTCCGCCACCTTTACGGGGAATTTAAATCTCGAACCAAGGCCACTTCCTATCACAAGATCTATTCCTGGAATCTCTTTCACCAAATTGCGGTCTTCCACTTCGCCCAGATTCGAAAGGAGCACCACTAGATCGGCCTCCTTCCTGAGCGCAGGCACTGTCTCCTGCAGGAATGGCCTTGGATCGACTACTGAAATGGACATTGCTTCCCACGTCTTGTTCGGCCTGGAAGATATCACAGAGATGACTGCCACTTTGGTGTCTCCAACTTTGAAAACCTTGTAAGGAGCAAAGGGCCTTTTTCCTTTGGAAAGGAGATTTGCTGAAACAAATTCGATTCCATGCTTCTTGGACTGCTCCTCAAGGAATTGGATACCAAAGGGCAGGTCACGCCTGCCAATACCAAAGGCATCGTAACCAAGCATTCCATACACTTCCAGCATGTAGTCTGCCCTTTTCTTGTAGATGTCCCCCCTGGCGTATTCGCCAGGAAAGAGGGAATCCCCCGCATCGAGGAGCAAAGAAGCATCCTTTTTTTTCCTATTTTCCTTGAGCCATTGAACCCGGCGGGCAAGACCGCCCACCACTTTGCCCTTTCAAGAAGGGCATGCCTCCAGGTAACCATAGGTGTTGGCCGTATAATAGATCTTGACCTTTGCCTTACCCTGAGCTGAGGCAAGGGCAAAGGCTGGAACTGCAATAAACAGGCTAAGCCAAAATAGAATTTTCTTGTTTATCATTACTCCTCCTTTACATTTTTATTTTTTTTGAAGTCTTTTCCTAACAGATCGCGCATCCACCATGCTGCCCAATGTTCATTCATAATGGCTTCTGCAAGCCTTTTGGCCGGCTCTGTTTTAAGCCTGGCCCTGACATAGGGAATCCATAATCCTGCGTCTTCACTTCCAGTGTCAAGATGCTCCTTCAGGGAAAGAAGCATGTCGATCTGGTCTGCGTCATGGGCAATCTGGGCCTCAACGGTCTCTGCCGCACGATACTCTTCGAGCAGATCATAGACCTCTTGTCCCCAGTCAAGTTCCCGCGTCATATGCCTAGCTGCCTTCTCCTCATCAATGGTTAAATAGAGCTTGTGCACTGCGTTGGCATCGCCTGTGCGAGCCTCTGTAAGATCGTGGAATAGACACAGATGCAATAAACGCTCCATATCTACTGATTCAAACTCTTTTGCCAGCGCAAAGGCAGCCAACATCACTCCAAAGGTGTGAGCTGCCACTGACTCCTCTCCCTTGCCAAGAAAAGGATATCCTGTGCGCAAGACCTTTTTGAGCATGGAGCCTTCGAACAGAAAACGGGCCACAGGCAAGAGGGACTTTCTATTTTCCACCAGACGATTCCCCCTTAATAACCTGGAAGAGCAAGGCTTCAAGCACCAAATCTGGAGGTATGGCAGAAGTGCGCAGGGCCAGGTCAAAGTGATAAAGGGCCTGTATGATTTCCAAAAATTCCTGTGTGGTACAAAAAGATGCTGCCTTCGGCACCATTTTAAAAAGTCCGTAAGGATGAGATTTTTTGATGATTTCTGGGCAGCCTTCCTCCCAATGTTTTTTTATCAAAGGCAATATCTCTTTTTGAAATCTTGGATAAGAGCCTATTTGTGACATGTTTTTCAGGCCGATTCCAGCCAGGGCCTGGTGCAGCAGGAACAGTTTCAACAGGTAGTTGGCCATGCCCTGGAAAATGGCCAATGGATGAAAGCCTTGGTCCAGCAACTTTCGGACAATTTTCAAGGCCAAAGCAACGTCTTTGTTTCCCAAGGCCTCGTTGAGCTCATAAAGTTCATCAATCTTATGGGCAGTGACCAACTCCTCTACCTGCTCGATATCAATAGTCCCTGTAACAGTAGTGTTGGATAGAGAAAGTTTTTCCAATTCCCTTTTCAGGGCCCCAAGGTCATTACCTACTCTCTGTAAGAACAGTGTTGCGGCCTCCCGGCTGAACTTCAGGCCTCTTTCCTTGGCATATCTTGCAAAAAAAGAGTGTAGTTGCTCCTTTTCTTCACGCTGCGAGGAAGCAGCTAGGTCAAACACGGTGCCATGTTTTTTGAACACTTTGAACAACTTAGACCTCTTGTCTACCTTCTCTGCCGTAACCACCAGCGCAACATCAACTTTTGCACCAGAGGCCTTTATCCAGGATTCGAGCCATGACCAATCTGCCTGGCCCACACTCATCAACCTGTCTATTAACGGCTGATTGGTCTGGACAAATTTTCTAACCGAAGCAATGTCAAAATCTTCATCCACGCCTGCTGCTTTCCTGAATTGACTGTCATCCATTTCAGCCACATTTTCAGGGCGCAAAGAAGTTTCATGAAGCAGAGTTGCCAGAACAGTTGCAGCTTTCTTGACCTTGTCTGCTTCTAGTAATTGGACGAAATCTTCCCAGTCTAAAGAGGACTTGGACTGGATGGAAAAAAATGGTGGATCTTTTATCAAGACAACCTTTCTGCCCGGAAACAGGGATGCCGACCCAAGGGCTTCAGCCACAGCCGATGGCATGGCACTTTCTGTATCAAACTTGTGAAGATTGAAATCTGAAGGACCTTCTGGCAAAAGCTTATCTATAAGCATGCCGACAAGAGGTGCTGTTGCCTCGTTTCTTCCCAGAAACAGAAAGGCTGGCCCATGTCTATTCGAAAGGTGCAGTCCTTCAATAAAGGATTTGGCACTATTAAAGCTACCTATCTCTGGCAACTACTCTCCTCCAAGCTCTTTGGAACGGGCCGTAGCTGCACTCACAGCAGCCATCACACTTCCTCTGAAGCCGTCTCTTTCCATCTCATAGATGCCCTGGATTGTGGTACCCCCTGGGCTTGTGACCATGGCAGTCAATTCAGCTGGATTTTTCCCGCTTCTTTTGCACATTTCAGCAGCACCCAAGACGGTCTGGACAGCCAACCGTTGGGCTATGTCCCGTGGAAGGCCTTCAAGCACTCCACCATCAACCATGGCCTGGATAAACTGGAATACGTAGGCTGGACCGCTGCCGCTAAGGCCAGTAACCGCATCCATCATGGATTCAGGCACCACCACCGCTTCCCCAACGGAGTCAAAAATGGCCAAGGCAACCTCGAGATCTTGTTTCGAGGCCTTGGTGCCTTTGCACAATGCTGCTGCACCCTTTTGAACCAGGGCTGGAGTGTTGGGCATTACCCTTATCACTCTGGCATGACCAGGTAGCCCCTTTTCCAAATAGGCGGTGGAAATACCAGCAGCAATGGAGATCAAGATGTGACTCTCTGTGACAGAAGCTGCAATGTCGTCAAGCACTATTTTCATTACCTGGGGCTTCACAGCCAGAATCAACACATTCGAAAATTCCAATACCGGCTGATTGCGTTCCCAAACCCTTATTCCATATTGCTTTGACAGATGCTCTCTCCGGGCTTGAGAGGGGTCGCTCGCACTCAACGTATCCTCTGTTGCCATCCCCTTGTCCAAAAGGCCCTTTATCAAGGCCTCTGCCATCTGACCGCCGCCAATGAAACCAATCTTCAAATCCATCTTTCTACCTCAAGCTCATTCAACCGGAGCAACCAAAACCTTGTGGGCAAGGCCAAGGCCAAGGCCTATGCGTGATCCCTTGGCATTAACTATAACCGGTCCTTTGTTGTTGATGATTTCTATAGTATCCCCAACGTTTATTCCCAATGATCTAAGACGCTGCTGAACCTCACAGCCTCCGGCCAACCTGACTATCCGTACACGTTCGCCTGCTGACGCCAAGGATAAAGGCATGGCAGCCGCCTTATCTCTGCGGCATCTGGGACATAAGCCCAAAATGGTCATCTTATAGTGCAATGGCTGAAACCTGTAGCTGCTGGCAATCTTGTCTCCCTGTTTTTTTAGAAAAGGGTCTTTGAACTCAGTAATCTTACCGCAGCTTGTGCATAGAAGATGGTCATGCTCTGACCCTAAATGAAGATGCTCAAACCAGGTGCCCCTGCCGTTGAATTGGACCTTTTGGGCTATGCCGTATCGACATAGTTTTTCAAGCATCTTGGTAACCGTTTCCGTATCCAAACCTGGGTCGCCTATCTTTTCGGTGAGATATTCTGGCGAAATATGGCCCTCAGTGGTCAGGAAATGGTCCAAAATTTTTTCTTCTTCTTTTGTAAGCGTCTCACCAGTTTGGCCCAACAGCCTCAGGAACTCCTCTTTCTCGCGTTTGTGAAGCGAATCGGCACTGCAACCTAGTTGTTCCTGCATCTCACTAAACTCCTCGCAATATTGTTTGACAACTAATACACCATTTTTCTTAAACAGCAACTCGCCACCGGCTGTTTCTTGAAATTGTAATCTTTGGACTTCCATGGAAACGACGAAATTTTAAGAAACTGAATTGCAAAAATCTCTCAGCCCCTCATTAGAGGCCATTAAATCTCTTTCGCAGACCTTGTGATTTTCAATCAGATAATCCCATCTCTAGACAATTTAAGGCCTGTCGGTTTCTTGGAATATTTAGAAAGACCAGTTCAAATTTTTGCGCACAAAGAATTTAACTCTTCCAAAAGGATGTTGTTCTCATCACTCTTTCTGAGGCTTATCCGTATAAATTCTCCTGTAAGCCCTATGAAATTGCTGCAATCCCTTATTAATATCCCCTTTTTCCTTAACTCAGTTGCTATCATATGGGCATTTAAGGGCTCCAAAACCTCTATCAAAATGAAATTTACACTGGTTCTGTATGGCTTCAGGAATGGTATATTGGTGATTTCGTCAAAGATCCGGGCTATCTCATTTCTCACGAATTCCCTGACGGAATTTTCATATTCTCCATTTTCCTCAAGCAGATATTTTCCAGCCAATTGAGCCATACGATTGACTGCCCAGGGTTTCAATGCCTTGGCCAACACATGTGATTGGCCGCTACTCATTGCATAACCTAGCCTTAAACCTGGTATCCCATAAATCTTTGAAAAAGATCTCAATATGACCAGGTTATTCAGCTTTTCCTGAAAGAGAAGCGAACTTCTTTCATCAGGTGCGGCAAAGGGAGCATAAGATTCATCCACCACCCACTGCACCTCAGGGTATTCTGCAATTAGCCCCCTAAGCCTGTCTGGCAGGATGAATGAACCAGTGGGATTGTTGGGATTGCAAACGAAGACGAGGGTGCCTGGCTCCAGCCTATCTTCCAAACTCGTCAAAAAATCCTCTTGGATTTGTCCATGCCCTTGGGCTTTCCAAACTACTACCTCATCAACGGGGAGCTTGTGCAAAAGGGTGGCATCCCTGTAATCAGAATAGGTGGGAAGGGGGATGATTACTTTACGGGGCTTCAATACCTGCGGCAGATGGAAAATCCATTCGGTAGTGCCGCTGGTGACAAAGAAATTTCCTGGATCAACGTTGTAACGGCCAGACAAGGATTTACGCAGTTCAAAGCTGTCAACCTCTGGCAAATACTCAATTTCCGCTATATGTGTGTTCAAATAGTGAAGCAGTCCCCTAGGGGGACCAAGCGGGCTGACATTGCTGCTGAAATCCAGAATCTTTGATGGCTCTACGCCCAATTCCCTTGCCAAAGAATATCTGTCACCGCCATGGCCAATCAACATGGCGTAAACGATAACTCAAATTGAATTTTAAGCAAATAGATCAACAAACAGGATGAACTTGGGACGTGGTGGTATGTATTTATCCAGCTCTAGATCGGCAACGTATTATACGCTTCTCTGTGACGATCATGTCCATTTTTTGATCATGGGGCTTTAGCCTAAGCTTTTGCATGATCTGGAGCTCATAGGCCAGGCCGATTCGGAAGGCCTGAGGCGCACGATCAGAAAGGAACCTATCATAAAAACCTCCACCATACCCATAACGGCCACATCTCATATCAAACACTGAGCCAGGCACTATCACCAAATCGACATTACTTGGATCCACCATCTCTGTTGATTCAGGCACTGGCTCTAAGATGCCGTATGCTCCAACCTGAAGATCCCTTTCCCAATCTTTTATCAGTCGGATCTCTAATTCCCTCTCGCTCACCTTAGTAACTGGTGCTGCCACGGGCAATCCTCTGGACAGCCTCTCCTGTATTAAAGCGTGGGTATGTACCTCACTTCTAAAGGATATGTAAAAAAGGGGAAGTTTTGCGGATACGTATTGGGGAATGGTCTTGAGGTTTTCTATTACTTTGTGGCTGAGTTTTGCTATTTGTGTATTGGTTAACTGGTCGCGCTTAACCAGGATCTCATCCCTGATTTTTGGGTTGTTTTGATGGTGAGAGGCTGACTCAGCCATAAAAAGGAATGTTCATCAACGTGATTGAAAAAAGATCCTCATACATGAGGAACCGGCCTTCCTATATGTTCCCCAGACAGGATTGTTTTCCTTGTCCCAAAGCACGAGCCTGGGACCAGCTGGTAGTACGTTCACATACTTTGCCAGCAGGCAAAGGCTACCATCTCTACCGAAAAATTTTGAGCCTACTACGATTACGGGGGAGTTTTCCTTAAAAAGGATGTCCGTTTGATGTTTATACCAATGAGGAGTGGTCAAGACCCGATATACTCTATATTTCGTCTTTAAAAGAAAACAATTGAAACCGAAGTATGTTGGCAAATGACAATCTATTATTTTTCCTTTTACTTTGACCTCAGTATTTTCGTCGTAGCGAAGCTCGCGGGCAAATGTTTGTGAAGAAATGGCGCTTAAAAGAATTAGTAAACATGATGCCAAGACTGCGGGAGGACACACTCGATGTTTATGAAATGGTACTTTGGTCTTCAAACAGGGCCTCCTGTAATCTCAACACTTGGAATTTTTAAAAGTTTATTTAAGGATATGCACCATTTGTGCCGTATTATTCAAAACAACCTCAACAACAAAAAGACTAACTTCTTAAGCCAATGTTACGTATAAGGCGCTTTATTGTAAATTCAACCCCTTTTTGAATGAGAAATTAGTTTTCTTCGCCTTTTGAAAAAGTGCATTTTTTGCACCAAGTGCATTCCTTGCATGGTCCAAAGTGCATTTTTTGCACATCAAAATTCACTCAAAACGAAATGGTCAGAGAAGTTTTTCTTCTCAGAAGTTTCAATATTGAGTGAGTAATGGCCACTACATCCATTGTTTAAGCCATTCATAGCCCTTCAACCCACGTTCTAGCAAAAAAAGAAGGCCTTCTTGAGGAGGTACAAGAAGGCCTTCGGGGAGAGGAGGGTTGGGAGGGATAGGGAGTTTATTTTCTTTTATTTTCTTGCCCTTTATGTTAATGCAACCTGTGTGCCAATGGTTTTTTTTAGGGCTTTATCAATTCTGTTTGCCTTAATATAATGCAAGTTTGATGCCAATGCAACTACTCCCTTTTTAAACCATATTCCTTGAGCTTATATTGCAATGATCTCAAAGAGATACCAAGT
>Ga0256914_1002972_pt1 | contig 13731 bp, 12 predicted proteins | sample HulkmetaG_FD_191571 | JGI IMG/M metagenome (GOLD analysis project Ga0256914, IMG submission 191571) | Hydrothermal chimney microbial communities from Main Endeavour vent field at the Juan de Fuca Ridge, Pacific Ocean - Hulk | ecosystem: Environmental > Aquatic > Marine > Hydrothermal vents ... | reverse complement strand
TCGTGGCCAGTGAATGCTTTTGCAGCGATTGATGATGGTTAAGCCGGGGAGTCCGGCATCGCTGATGAGGACATTGGAACCGCCGCCTAGCAGCAAAAAGGGCGTGTGCTGCTGGTGCAACAGTTGCAGTGCTGCTTTCAGCTCATCCAGCCCGGTGATGATGGCCAGATAATCTGCGGGGCCGCCAATGCCAAAAGTGGTGTACGGAGCCAGCATCGCCTGAGTTTTCAGGCCGTCCCGGCACAAAAGCGCCAACTCGTGCTGCAAGGCCTGGTTCATGCGGCATCTGACAGGGCATCCAGCAGCATGGGCCCCAATCGGGTGGCTGTGCCCGCGCTAAGAATGATGACCAGGCTGTTGGGCTCCAGTCGTTGCAGCAAATACTCCGCAACATCATCCAGCGCCTTGATGGCTGTGGCTTGCTCGTGATGACTGGCTGCTGCCACCAACTCGGGCGTGATGGTGGGGTCGGGAGCTTCGCGGGCGGGATAAATATCGGTGATGAGCAGATAATCAGCGGGATTGAAAGCGCCGTTGAATTGATCCAAAAAGGTGCGGGTACGGCTGTAAGTGTGAGGCTGATACACCGCCCAGATGGTGCGTTGAGGATAAGCAGCCCGGGCCGCTTGAAGCGTGCTGCGAATTTCCGCGGGATGGTGGGCATAGTCATCGATGATGAGAACACCTTTGACTTCCCCTTTGCGCTCGAAGCGGCGGGCCGAGCCCTGAAAGCTGGCCAGATGCTGAATGGCCTGGGGCAGGGGAACGCCCGCAGCCTGCACTGCCAGCAGTGCGGCCATGCTGTTTAGCACATTGTGAACGCCCGGCAGTTGCAACTGCACCTGATGGCGTTCATGCTGGAAGATGAACTGGTAGCGTGCGCCATCAGGCCCCAGGTCGATATCCTCGGCTCGGGCCTCTGCGCCCTGAAAGCTGCCATAGCCGATGCTTTTAGGAAGCAGATTTTGGCGCTGCCAGGCCCGCAAAGTGCGATCATTGTGGCAGTAGATGACTTGTCCCTGAGGTTGCAATTGCTCTAAAAGCTGCCGAAATGTGTCTTGATAGTGCTGGGCCGTGGGAAACATATCTGGGTGATCCCATTCGAGATTGGTGATGACGAGCTGCCACGGATGTAGGCCCAAGAACATGTAATCGTATTCATCCGCTTCGATGACAAACAGCGCTTCGTGGCCCGCAGCACTAAAGCCCAGTACCGGAATTTCGCTGCCGATGATGTAGCCCGGCTGGCGGCCCGCCTGAGTAAGGGTGTGGGCAATCATGGCGGTGGTAGTGGTTTTGCCGTGCGTTCCCGAAACAGCAATCACCTGTCGATTTTCGGTCAGCGGGCCTAAAATGGCATGGCGTTTGACCACAGGAATATCCCACGCTCGGGCCTGCTGCACCTCAACGTTATCCTGGGGCACAGCCGATGAAATAAGCACCAGGTCGGGGCGTTGTGGTGCGCTGTCGCTAAGAAGCTGCGCGGCATCATGGCCTGCAAAGGCGCGGGCTCCCAGCTTTTGCAGCGCCTGTGTGCGCACATTGGCTTCGCGGTCGCTGCCACTTACCTGAAATCCAAGCTCCAGCAGCACCTTGGCAATGGGAGCCAGTCCAGTTCCGCCCAGGCCTACCAGATGAATGCGATGCCGGTTGCGTTCTTGCTCCGGCAATGAAAAAAGTGTGCGCCAGTTGAGCATCAGTTACTTTCTTACCTTGAAGATGAGCATGATGGCCACCAAAATGGCCCAAAATGCGGGGGGAACAACGTAGGGGGGAAGATAATTGGCGATTTGTTCTCCGAGCTGCGTGAGCGGCAGTTGCAAAACACCAAGATCAGCGATGGGATAGCGATAATTATCCTGAAAGTACCAGAGCGTCCCACTGATGAGATAACCATTCATGGCTCCCACCAGCAGCGTGTAAAGGGTGGCTTGCATCCCTTTGGCCGATTTGCCCTTGAAGGTGAAGGTATCGCCCGCGTAGCTGGCAAAAACAATGGCGATGAAGGTTAGACTCAGGCCCGAGGCCAGAAGATGTTCCATCTGACGCCGGGGCAGGGCCGTGTGAAAGAATTTGCGATAAGACTCGTTGATGAGTCCGGGCAGCCTGGGCACAGCCAGATAGGTGATGAGGAACAGCGCAACAAAGATGAGGGTGGTGGTGCCCAGCTCTTTGCCGTAGCCGCGAGCAAAGGCAATCAAAATAAAAATGAAGAAGATGGTCAACCACAAGAATTCAAATGGGCCCATGTCAGCATCCTCCGTTGCTACTTTTCTTGGTGGTCTTTTTCAGGCTGCTTAGCACGATGACGATAATCAAAAAGATGAGCAGGGGGATGGTCCAGGCTCCGAAGAGGCTAAACAGAAATTTGAACGTGGAAGAGAGAAGCAGAAGAATGCTGCCAACAATGTAGCCGAACAGCGCAGTAAGCTGTTTGATGATGCCCGCGGGGCTGAGATCGCTGATGGTAAAGGGCGATTTTCGGGGCAGCAGGGGCAAAAAGATGTAGGAGAGCAAAAAACCGTTGATGATTCCTGCTACCATGCCCAGCCCTGGCATGGCATTCTTTTTGATGAATTTGGATGCCAGATAGCCGATGATGACCAAGAAGAGCATGACCAGAAACATGGCCAGTTCCATGTTTTGCGCTGAAACCGGTGGCGGAATTCTGCTGATGGTCTCGAAAATTTTGGATAGTGCGTTGGCGTTGAAGTTGCCGGTGATAACAGCTTTCAGACCGCCGTGAATAAGAAATTGCAGGGACAGAAAAATGCCGTTGATAGCCTTGACCAACGTTAGTCCTAACCACGCGGGGGTTCCCAACAGCAAGCCGCCCACCACGAAGATCATCTTGATCAATTCTGACCAGATGCCGCGCTGGTAGCCTTGCCAGGCAAAAAGGGCAATGATAATCCAAAAGAGGATATTGCCCTGCATTTGGGCGATGTTTCCATTCATGCTGCTGTACCTTTTGATGGGTCGTGTGAGCTGCTGATGATCATGGTGGTGGGTGAGTCGGGGCTACCGAAGCGTCCTATCTGGGAGGTCGAGCAGGATTTTTGCAATGTCGCGGGCGGCATTGGGCCGGGCCAAAGCCAGGCTGGCCCGGCTCATGGCAGCCAGTTTTTGCGGATGGTTGTGCAAATCGAGCAATGCCGGCAGTAATTCGGTGGGCATATCACTGTTTTCGATGATGATGGCTGCATGGCGCTGAGCCAGGTAGCGGGCGTTGTGGCGCTGATGCCCTCCTGAGATGGGCAGGGGGATGAGTATTGCTGGCAGACCCAGGGCCGGAAATTCTCCCAGCGTTGCAGCGCCGGCCCGGGCTACCACCAGGTCAGCCGCGTGCATGGCTGCTATGAGATCATCGTGCAGGTAAGGGAATAACTGGTAGCGGGCTTGTTGCTCCGAAGAGAGGTGTGCTGCCCGGGCTTGAGCCTGAGCGTAATCCAATGGCCCGCTGATGTGGATGATTTGCATTTTTTCCAGCAGGAGGGGCAACTGCGCTGCCAGGGCCTGATTGATGGCCCGCGCCCCCCGCGAGCCGCCAAAAACCAGCAGCGTAAACAGGTCCGGGGCCAATCGAAAGTGCTCGCGAGCCTGGGCATGGCTCATGCTGCGCTGTTGCAGTCCGGCCCGTACCGGATAGCCGGTGGCGTGGATGCGGGCCTGCGTATTTGGGAAATGTTCTGCCACCTCGGGGAAAGAGATGGCGATGTCGGTGGCATAGGGAGCCAGTCGTCGCACGCCCATGCCTGGCTGAATATCGGGCAAATAGATGAGTACCCGTGTTTGTGTGTGCTTGCTGGCCCAAACGATGGGCCCGCACACATAGCCCCCCGTGACAAATACGGCATCAGGTTGCCAGCGGGTTAGCAGCGAGCGTGCCTCACGCGTGCCGCGCATCATGCGCCAGGCGTTGCGCGCGAGCTTCAGCGGATTCAGAATGCGAATCTGGCCCGCAGGAATGGGCGCAAAGTCAATGTTGGCCCGTTGCGCCAACTGCGCTTCGACGCCATCTTCGGTGCCTGCATAAAGAAATGTCAGCGGCTCATCAGAGGCGTGTTGCGCCCAGAGCGCCTTAGCTGCTTCGACGACGGTTAGAACGGGATAAACGTGACCTCCTGTTCCGCCGCCGGAGAGAATGATTCGCATAAAAACTAAAACGTGAGTGTCCTTCTTTGGAGATATTGAGCAAAATACCCAATCCGGCCATGATGGTGACCAGACTGGAGCCGCCATAAGAAATGAAGGGTAAGGGAATGCCTGTGTTGGGAATGCTAACAGTAACCACAGCGATGTTGATGAATGCTTGCAGCACAATCCAGGTGGTAATGCCAAAAGCCAGCAGGCGCCCGAAACTATCTTTGGCTGCCAGGGCAATGCTGGTGCCGCGATAGGCCAGAAAAAGAAAACCGGCGATGACGCTCAGCGCGCCCCACAGGCCCAATTCTTCACCTACTACGGCAAAAATGCTGTCGGAATGCACTACCGAGAGCCCGCTGCCTGGTAACTTGTAGGTGCTGTTACCCAGCCCTTTGCCAAACAGTCCACCTGTGTGCAGCGCCTCGTAGCCACTGCGAACCTGGTCATCGGGACTGTTCCAGGGCGCAATAAAGGATTGTTGGAACTCGGTGACGCGCTCCAGCGCATAATTGTGCTGGAAGATGGCAAATGCAAAAACAATGGCCATAACCCCCAGCATAATCGCTATTTGCGACATATCGGCGCCGGCAATGATGAGCATTGCAATGGCTGTTAGCGCAATCAGCACCGATGTCGAAATGTCGGGCTGCAAGATGATGGCAGCGATGAAAATGCCCAGCAAAACTGAAAAGGGCAGTAGGCCCAGCGTTACTTGATCCAGCGTTTTTTCTTTTGTGGCCAGCCAGGCGGCAATATAAATGAAAATGGCCAGTTTTGCCAATTCGGAAGATTGCACCGAGCCATTGAAGAGCTGACGTCGGGCCCCGCCTACACCCGTTTTGGCATAGAAGAAGGTGAAAATCAGGAATACCAGTGCTGTCCCCATGATGGGGATGGCCCATTTTTGCAGAATCTGATAATCGACCTGCATCAACAGGAACATGAGCACCAGTCCCAATACCAAAAAGACAAGATGTCTGGTAATGAAACGATAGGGCGCATCGGGATAAATGGCATAAGACGCGCTGAATTGCATAACAATGCCAAAGCTCAGCAGCATGAAAATGATGACAAGCAGGCCGTTATCCAGGCGTTGAGGGGTCTCAGGAGGAGAGGTGCGTGACATAAGTAAAATTAACTACTTGTAAAGCTCTTTGACCAGTTGACGGAAATGATTGCCGCGGGCAGCAAAGTCGACATAAGCATCGTAACTGGTTCCGCCCGGCGAAAGAAGCACGATTTCGTTGGAACGAGCCAGTTGGTACGCTTGTTGCACTGCGGCTGGCAAATCTTTTACTCGATAGAGCGCATTCAGGCGGGAGTTTGGGGGACGGTTTTGCAGGGCTTTTTCGATGATGGGGGCTGCTTCGCCAAAAGCGATGACAATGCGGGCTCGGCGCTGGACTACTTTTGCCCATTCTTGCCAGGGCAAAGCTTTGTCGCGGCCGCCAGCCAGCAAGATGATGGGGGCATCGAAACTGCGCATTGCCGCAATGGCCCGCTCGGGCGCAGTGGCGATGCTATCATTAATCCACAAAATGTTTTTGCGGGTGTGGATAATTTCTTCCATGCGGTGCTGAACCCCGCGGAAGGCGTGAATGGCCTCTTTCATGGCCAGCCGCGAAGCTCCGGTGGCATTGGCAATGGCCACTGCAGCCAGCACATTAGCAAGATTGTGGCGTCCGCGTAGCTGAATATCTGATATGTCGATAATGGTCTGGGTTTTGCCGCCTCGTTGCAGGCTGATGTGTCGATCCTTTAGCCATGTCGAGCCGGGCTGATTCGTTTTGCTAAAGCCAAAAGTGACAATTTTGGCTTTGATGGGAAAGGTGATTGCTTCCTGACCCGGGCCTGCCGGAATGTGAACCTGTCCGAAACGGGCCCAGGCTTCCAGGATCGGGTCATCGCGGTTGAGAACGAGCGTATCGCCCGGTTTTTGTGCCGCCGCGATGTTGGCCTTGGCGGCTGTGTAATGCGCCATGGAGGGGTGGCGATCCAGATGGTTGGGGGTGATGTTCAAAATCGCTGCAATTTTGGGACTGATGGCATTGGGATGAATCCAGGCGGCTGGCGCATGGGGCCAGGGAGCGGTGGCTTGCCAGTACAAGAGCTGAAAGCTGGAAAGCTCCATCACTGCCCGATCTTGGGGCAGGATGCCTGCGATTTGCGGCAGCAGCGGTGAACCGATGTTGCCCCCCAGCCAGGTCAGGTAGCCGGTGCCTTCCAGAATTCGCGCCACCAAGGTTGTGGTGGTGGTTTTGCCACTGGAGCCGGTAATGCCAATCAGGGGAGCTGGATTTCCTTGTGCAAAAAGACGGGGTTCGGTGGTGATGTGCAGGTTTTTGGCCCGGGCCGCTTGTAGCAGCGGAATAGCTTGCGGTACGCCCGGGCTAACCACCACGGCATGAACATTATCCAGCAAATTGGGCGTTTGCGGGCCAATGGCCAGTTGCACACCCAGATCTTGCAAGCGTTCCTGTACATTGGCAGCGGGCGGGCGCAAATCGCTGGCAATAACATGCACGCCATCCTGTTGGGTCAGCCAGCGGGCCGCGGCCAAGCCTTCGCGGGCCAGACCGACGATGAGTACAGTTTGTGGATGGTTGGGTTTTATCATCTTGCTTTGCAGCTTTGCGGCCTTGTGGGAGCGCTACCGGAAAAGAATCAAGCCAGTGCCAGTGCGATGCCAATCATGCCTGAAAGAATGCCGATGATGAAAAAGCGTTGCGTTACGTGTGTTTCGGACCAGCCGCTGAGTTCGAAGTGATGATGCAGAGGCGACATCTTAAAGGGACGAATATCGCGATGCAGGAAGCGGCGGCTGAGTTTGGCCGAGCTAACCTGAAGCATCACCGAGAGGGCCTCGATGACGAATGGGAATCCGATGACTGCCAGCAAAAGCCATTGACCGGTCATCAGTGCTACAACGCCCAGGGTTGCGCCCAGGGCCAGCGAACCGGTATCGCCCATAAAAAGCTGGGCCGGAAAGGAGTTGAACCATAAAAAGGCAAACAGTGCGCCCACCATGGTCATAGTAAAAGCGGCCAGCCAGACTTGCCCCTGCAAATAGGCAATCAAGCCATAAGAGGCAAAGCTGATGGTGGCAATGGAGCCTGCCAGCCCATCCAGCCCATCGGTGAGATTGACGGCGTTGGCTGAACCGACGATGATGAAGAGGGCTACAGGAATCCACCACCAACCAATGTCGATGCGGTCGGGCACGGTAGGGATGGCGATACTGTGAATGTCCAGTCGCCAGTACATGAGCGCTACCAGCGCAATGGCCAGGATGACCTGCCAGGGAAATTTGGAACGGGCCAACATGCCCTGGGCATCGCCTCGTTTTTTGCGAATGCCGGAAAGATCATCCATGAAACCCAGTGCGCCAAACGAAAGCAGCGCAAAAACAGGCACCATGACCGATTCGCCAATGAGGGTAAAGCCCAGCAGATTGGCCAGGTTCAGGCCCAGGGTGATGAGTACCACCGGGGCGATGAAGAGGATGCCTCCCATGGTGGGAGTTCCAGCTTTGCTTTGGTGCGATTTGGGGCCTTCGATGCGAATGCGTTGGCCTATTTGATGGGTTCTGAGTAGACGGATGAGCGGTTCTCCCCAGATGACTGCCAGGAAGAAGGCCAATGCGGCCAGGGTGAGGGGATAGGACATAGCGTTTTAGGTTTGAGCCGGACCTACCGACAGCTCGGCAACAATAGTATCCATGCGCATGGATCGAGAGCCCTTGATGAGAATGAAGTCGTTGGGCTGGATGAGGGTGCGCGCTATGCTGATGGCTGCTTCGGCTGAGTCGACTGCGTGGATTTTGGTTTCGTCCATGCCCTGGGCCCGAGCTTCGGCTGCCATCCATTGGGCACGCGGGCCCACCGTGATGAGCAGATCGCTGGTCTCGGCGGCACGGGCTCCTACCAGCCGGTGTCCCTTTTCTTCCTCGCTGCCTAGTTCCAGCATATCGCCCAAAATGGCGATGCGGTGGCCATTCATCTCTTGCAGCAGATTCAGGGCTGCAATGGTGGAGGAGGGACTGGCGTTGTAGGTGTCGTCGATGAGGGTGCTGCGATTGTAGCCGGGAGCAATGTCGATACGCAAGCGGGCATTGACATCGCGCAGCCCGCGGATGATTTCTTCCCAGCTAAGATTTGCCAGTAGGCCCGCGGCCGCGGCACGTAACGCGGTATGCACGCTATGACGGCCTAGTAGAGGCAAGTGGACATAAAGTGTGTCTTTTTGATGATGAAAACGAAAGCGGATGCCTGCCAGGCCGTAGCTCTCGATGTTGTCGGCCCACAAATCGGCCTGAGGATTGAGGCCATAGGTGAAGATGGGCGCTGTGCTGAGTTCAGCCATTTTTCTTACCCAGGCATCATCCCAGTTGAGGATGGCGTAGCCATGGGAGGGCAGTGCCTGCACCAACTCAGCTTTGCCCCGGAAGATGGCATCCATGCTGCCCGCGCGTTCGAGATGGGTGGGCCCGATATTGGTGATGATGCCGATATCGGGGTAGGCGATGCCGCAAAGTTGAGCAATTTCGCCAGGCACATAAAAGCCCATCTCCAGCACTGCGTAGCGATGTTCCGGGCGCAGTTGCAGCAGAGCCAGGGGCAAGCCGATTTCATTATTATAATTACCGGGCGTCCACAGAGTGGGATGGCGTTGCCGTAAGACCGCGGCAGTGAGCTCTTTGGTGGATGTTTTGCCCACGCTGCCGGTGATGGCTATCACCATCGGGGTGTGGCGGCTTCGCCAGTAGCGGGCCAGATTTTGCAGTGCGGTCAGACTATCCTCCACCTGAAAGAGAACGGGCGGCGTCAGCGACCGAGGCGCGGGTTCAGAACTGGGCCGAATCACGCGTGTTGCCACATCCCCCACCGCGTGCTGGGCAATGATGGCCATGGCACCGTTATCAATAGCATCGGCAATGTAGTCATGGCCATCTGCATGCTCACCGGGCAGGGCAATAAAGCAACTTCCGGGCGTGGCAGCTCGCGAATCAATGACAAATTCGGAGATGGGCCAAGCCGAAAGTGCCGGGTGAGGGCGTTTTCCGTCCAGACCAAGATACAAATCGGTGAGGGTTAGTGAGGTAGACACGAGATTACTGGTTGTGGCGAACGGCATCGGGGGGAATGCCATACATGTTGATGATGGCTTGAACAACCTTGCGAAAGACCGGGGCTGCGGTTTGGCTGGCCCAGGCCGAAGTCTTGGGACGTTCCAGTTTGACCAGCACCAAAAATTGCGGGTCATCAGCTGGGAAAAAGCCGGTGAAGGTGGCAATGGTGCGATCTTCTTTGTAGCCACCCATGCCCGGAATTTCGGCTGTGCCTGTTTTGCCGGCGATGGCATAGCCGGGAATGGTGACTTCTTCGGTGTGCTCAGCCGCGGCAATCATCATTTGCGTAAGGGTATGTGCAGTCTTTTCGGTGATGGCTCGGCTGACAGGTTCAGATTCTTTGCTGCGGGCAACATCGCCGTTGATGACCATGCGCACAACGTGTGGCCGGTGCAGAACTCCGCCTGAGGCAATGGCGGCCACAGCATTGGCCATTTGCAAGGGGGTAACGCTGATGGCCTGGCCAAAGGAGTTGGTAGCCAGATAACCGGGAACCCAGCCTGGCTTGTTGGGCGTGTGGACAATGCCGCCCGCTTCGTAGGCGAGATCGATGCCGGTGTTGACACCAAAACCGAATCGGGCCACAGCTTTGTAGAATTTTTCCTGGCCCAGATCTGTTGCGATTTTGGCAGTGGTTACATTCAGCGATTGCGCCAGTGCTTGCTGTGCCGTGACGATGCCACGTCCTTCGCGATCCCAGTTTTGGACTGTTTGCTGGAAGTAGATGAATTCATCGGTGTCATCATATTTTGTCTCAGGCGTGATTATTGATTCATTGAGCGCCGCGGCAAAGGTGATAAGCTTGAAAACTGAGCCAGGTTCATAGATCTTACTGATGGCAGGATTGATGTAGATATCATCTGATGGAACTGCACTAAAATTATCGGGATCGTAATCAGGATATGCGGCCATAGCCAAAACGGCGCTGGTCTTGGGATCCATGATGATGATGACGCCATTTTCAGCCTTGTAGGCTTCGATGCCAGCCTTGAGTTCCTGCTCGGCCACATATTGCAGCGCCCGATCCAGCGAGAGGATGAGGTCGCGGCGGGCCAGCGATGGAATAAAGGGGCTATCGGGCAACGAGTTTTCAGGTGATTGTCCCTGTTCTGTTTTTTCAAGGTGCGGGGTAGGATGCGGGCTGATTTTGTTAGTGGGAGCCACCAGAAAGCTGTCAAAATAGCTTTCCAGACCGTAGCGCCCGACATTATCCACCGAGACAAAGCCCAGCACGTGCGAGGCCATATTCTTCTCGGGATGAAAGCGAATGGGGTAAATGTAAACGCCGATGCCGGTCAAATCCAGCGCTTTGATAGCTTCGCCCGTTTCAGAGCCAATATCCTCGTCAAGAGTGATGTCTTGGTGCATTTCGTCGTATTCGTTCAGTTGTGACATAAGCGCCTCTTCGCTCATGCCTAAAAGGACGGAAAGCTCCTGCGAAACAAGCTTTTTAGTCTTGGGCCCCATGATGTAGGGCGAGGCAACCACTTGGTAGCGAAAGCGCTGAATAGCCAGAGGATGACCATGTGTGTCGACAATGGCGCCGCGGGGCAGAAGTTTGATGGAGGGGCGAACGAGCTCCTTTTCGGACATGCTTCCAAAAAGTTGATGCCGAACGACTTGTGCGCTCAGAAAAAGTGCAAAAACCCCGAACAGGAGCAGCATAATTTTGATGCGTCGTTCGGGGGAGGGCTTCTTCTTCGGCTTCTTAGCCTGCTCTTCGATTGGAGGTTGTGGTGAGAAGTTAGAGTAGATGCTCATTGCGCCTATAAAATGCCCAGACAGGACGCGTTCTGCCCGGGCACAAACTATTGCCTGGCCACGATTTCGTTACTTGGCATAAGCGTAACTGCTGGCTGCCGAATGTAAACATACTGAAATTGCGACGCTTCGGCGGGACCGAATCCGGCATTGCTGGCGCGGCGAACCATTGTCTCCATACTGTTGGTTTGCGCATAATAAACCAACGCCTCGGCATTCAAGCGTTCTGTGCGGGCAAACGCCTGCTCCTTTGCAGCAAGGGTAAGCTTCGAGCTATACAGAGATGCAGCCTGATACACATAAAGGCTGAACAGCAGCGCAACACCCAGCGTCAGTAAAATGACGATTAGGGTATTTTGATTGCGGATTTTTGTTTTTTGCAACTCGATAGGTTGCGTGGGGGATGAGATGATGTTTTGCTGAATCATCCTGCCTTCTCCTCGGTGATAAACGCTTGTCCCCGTACGAATTAGCTCGACTTTCTGACTAATGCGTTGATAATTTCCTGGCTGCCCGCAAACGAGCGCTGCGACTTCGCGGGTTTTGAATCATTTCTGTGGGGGACGGGATAATGCCTTTGCGGCGGAGTTCCTTTATTTGGGCCCGGTGGCCGCAAGTGCATACAGGACTACGTGGGGGACAGATGCAATCGCGGCTTTCGTGATGAAAATAATGTTTGACAATACGGTCTTCCAGGCTATGGAAAGTAATAACAGCCAAGACGCCGTTGGGTTTGAGTAATTGGAGAGCCTGGGGCAAAACAGCTTCCAGTGCGCCCAGCTCATCATTGACTGCAATGCGCAAAGCCTGGAAGGTGCGGGTGGCGGGGTGTAATCGTGCGCCCGGTTTACGTCCGATGGCTCCGACGATGATGTCGGCCAGTTGTGTGGTGCTGTTGATGGGGCGGTGGGCAATAATGGCCCGAGCAATGCGCCGGGAGCGTCGTTCTTCGCCGTAGCGATACAAAATATCGGCCAGTTCTTCGGCATCCAGCGTGTTCACCAGGTCGGCCGCGCTGGGCCCGCTATCTGGGTTCATGCGCATATCCAGCGGGCCATCTTGCCGAAAGCTGAATCCCTGTTCCGCCTCATCCAGATGAAAGGAAGAGACGCCCAGATCCAGCAAAATGCCATCAACCTGTTCAAAGCCATGCTCCTGGGCGATGCGGGCCAGATGACGAAAATTGCTTTGCACCAGGGTAATGCGGGACTCGAAGGCTGCCAGGCGTTTTGTCACCCGGTCAATGGCCCGAGGGTCTGCATCCAGGCCCAGCAAGAGGCCATCCGGGCCCGAAGCGGCAAGTAGCGCCTGAGCATGGCCGCCGCCGCCCAACGTGGCATCGATGTAGCGCCCGCCAGGAACAGGGGACAGTGCCGCCACGGTTTCGGCCAGTAAAACAGGAATATGTTGGTGTTCAGGTGCAGTCACAATCGATTCGAGAGCAGCAACAGCAAATTAAATTCCCAGGTCTTCCCAGCGCTCGGCGCTAATGCCATCTTCGCCATCTTCCGGGTTGATTTCTTCTTCCCAGCGCTGGACATTCCAAATTTCGACATAGGCATCAACGCCCGCCACAATCGCTTCGTTGGTAAGATCTGCATACTGGCGCAGCTTTGGAGGAAGATTGATGCGGCCCATGCTGTCTGGTCTGACCGTGGATGCGCTGGAGTAAAAATGGCGGCGAAGCCTGCGGGCATCTGATGGAGAATACCCTAGCTCTCTAACCTTTTGGCTCAGCTCCTTGAACTGACTGGCAGGAAAGAGAAAGAGACACTTATCCAACCCCTTGGTGATAACGGCGGGCTCATCCCCCAGCACATCGCGAAAGGCCGCCGGCAGCGTCAGCCGACCTTTTTTATCGATGCCGCGCTGAAACTCGCCGAGAAACATACGGTCGAATGCGCTAATGTTGGGGGAATTTGGGATGGACATGGTCTTATTTGCCACTTTTCTGCTATTTTTTGCCACTTTCTGCCACTAATACCCACATTATAACCGAAACAAAGCCTTTGTGCAAGTGCATTTTGCATAAAGAAGGCAAGAAATCTGGAAATTTCTGTTAAATCAAAGAGGCACTCACTTTTTTTCGGTAGTGGTTCGTCAGCCAAAAACAACCATCCCCCTTTTTTCAGGGGCGGCAAAAGGGAATTTGACATGTAGCTTCGCGTAGTCGCTGACTATCGACAACCTTGAACGTACCTGAGACTTTCAGATTATTTGAATTTTCAAGCGTTTAGTGATAAAGTAGCAATAACAATTGTGGAAATCGCTACAATGAATAGTTGGTTTATTCTTTCTTCTATCTCTATCATGGAGGTCATTTATGGACTGGTTAAGTTTCCTCATAGGTGTACTCGTCGGCTGGATAATCGAATTGTTAATCGATTACTGGTTTTGGCGGAAACGCCTTTCCACCCTTCGAGCTGATTACAACACCCTGAAGGCCCAAAATGCTGATTTGCAGGCAGAAAATGCCCGGCTTTTGGCTTTGCAAACTGATAATGCGAAGCTTACTGCTGATCTCGATGCGTGTGAGAGCAATCGTCGAGCACTTATCGCCGAAGTTGATTCGCTCAGGGCTACGATAGGCGAAATGCAGCTTGAACTTGATGCGGCAGCCGAAGCTTCGAGGGGAGAGGTGGAATTTTCCGACGTGGATGTGGATGTGCCCGAGATCGATCTGGGCGCTGCGGGCC
>Ga0256914_1002971_pt1 | contig 13732 bp, 22 predicted proteins | sample HulkmetaG_FD_191571 | JGI IMG/M metagenome (GOLD analysis project Ga0256914, IMG submission 191571) | Hydrothermal chimney microbial communities from Main Endeavour vent field at the Juan de Fuca Ridge, Pacific Ocean - Hulk | ecosystem: Environmental > Aquatic > Marine > Hydrothermal vents ... | reverse complement strand
CGTGATGGAATATTTTGGTATCCGACAAAATATAATTGTACCAAATGTTTATTGGGGCATAAATGGTTTAGATTATGAATGTGATTTAATTCGTCTAACAAAAAGCAATTATGCAACAGAGATCGAAATTAAGGTTTCAAAATATGATCTTAAAAAAGATAAAGAAAAATTACACAATCACGGTTCAAGTTTGTTTAGATATTTATATTTTGCGGTACCAGCGGAACTAAGTGAATTTGCTCTCTCTGAAATACCAGAAAAAGCTGGGCTACTGTCTGTTGAGAAAAGGAAAAGCCAATATTCGTGGGAAAAACTACCTTTTGTTTATAAGGTAACTGAAATAAAAAAACCAAAAGTAAATAAATTTTCGCGCCGGTGGTCAGATGAGGAACGATGTAAGTTGCTTAGGCTTGGTACAATGAGAATTTTGGGTCTTAAGAAAATGATAGTTAAAAATGAAATAGGTTTATAACAACCGACAAAGAGGCCGCAAAAAGATACTTCGACGAAATTGCAGCTGACCCGTACTCGACCGGGCGGGTCGTGATTGTGACCGACGACTCGTATCAGATTGCAAATCTGTGGACTGACTGGGATAGGCTGTAGGAGCACAGATCATGAGGCGGGCAGAGTTTTTTGGAGGCCCGTGGGACGGAAAGCAGGTCGTCTGGATGTTCTTGCCGCCAGACGTCTACGTTCCGACCGGGCCGCAAATCCCGACGATGGCGGATCCGGCTGACCACGCGCCAGCCGCGGGGCCGAAATGGAAAGCGCACTACTACGTTATCGGCCCGCCAAAATCGGACGGGACGTTTACCTATCAGTATATCGGGCTAAGGAGGCAGCCATGAAAAAGCCACAACCAGAGGACATCACAGCGCTACTTCTCGCACTGAAGAAAGATGCAGAGAATGCGATCGATGCGGCGCAACAGGTAAAGGACAGCTTTAACGAGGCGATTAATTGGGGTGACTTGCACGTGGTCGATGTCCAGGCATGCATCGGCATTGACGGCGTCACAGTGTACCGGGTCGAGATCGAGGAAGTTAGTCCAATGGCTGCTCGGTTCTGGACGTTCATTCTCGGGAAGCTGTCTCAAGCCGGATGGACAGGCGTCGATGTTGAGCTGTCATGGTGACCGCGATGCCTGCCACAGAACAGCGAAACTTTCGCTTGACTTTTGCATCAAAGATGTGTAGAATCGCACGGACGGCTACCGCCAGGCCGTAGTAAAAACCACGGAGGTACAAGTGAAGAAGCATAAGAGAATGAACCCCGCTGCATCGCCTGGGCTTACTCCGTGGGCCTTGGCGGAGGCGATGCCGGGGTTTTTGTTTTTTTTGGAGGTGTCATGACACATGATGAGATTGTAGCGCGCATTTTCGATTTGATGGATAACTACTCGGTAGCTGTGCTTGGATCAGATAACGTCTACAAACTATCGTGGCTCGACCAACAGAAACAAATACTGTGCGACGCACTCATTACAGTCCTGTGGTCGGAGAACTAAGGGACGCTAAAGCACGGAGGCGAGATGCAGTGGTTCAGGTGGTGGCACGACACAGTAAGCGACCCAAAATTCCGCCTTGTCGCGAAAAAAGCCGGGGTATCGGTTGGCGAGGCGATAGCTGTGTGGGCAGCGACGCTTGAGCATGCATCGAAGCAGGAGAAGCGCGGTGATGTTTCGCAGTTCAGTATCGAACTTACATCAGTGATGCTTGATCTCGAGGAAAATCAGGTATCAGCCGTGTTTGCGGCATTCTCGGAGATAGGTCTGATCGCCGAAGGGCGGATCTGCAACTGGGAGAAAAGGCAGCCGCAAAGGGACACGCCTGGTTCGTCACGACAAGCTATGCAGCGAGCTGCGGACACACAACGGACACGTAGCGGACACGCAACGGACACGGTAAGGACACGCAATGGACACGGAATGGACACTCGGCTACAACGAGGGCGTGCCACAGATACAGATACAGATACAGATACAGATACAGATGCAGATGCAGATCAGATAACAGACACAGAACCAGACGCAGACTACGTACTTGCTAATCAGCCTGATTTTGTAGTAGCGGCTAAGACTGGTGCCTCTGTTACTGATAGCTCGGAGCAATCAAAAGATTCCTCCGAGCCAGCCAACGACTTGCTCACCTTCGTCAAACTCCCAACGAACAAATTCGCAAAGACGGGCGAAGAAGTGCCGATCACGGAGACGCAGATAGCGGAGTTTGTCGAGTTGTACCCAGCTGTGGATGTCCGAGAGGAGCTGCGGAAGATGCGCGGTTGGCTGATTGCGAACCCGCGAAAACGAAAAACGAAAACCGGAATGTTGAGATTCGTGAACAGCTGGCTTGCGCGCGAGCAGGACAAGGCGTCCGGACGTGCGGGGGTTTCTGTGCCGCGAGGGCAGCCGACGATGTCCGAGATATACGAGAACCTAAGACGCAACTGGGTTAACAAACATGAGGAGGCTGAAAATGCAGCCTGAAGATCGCGATAGGTTCGCCAGACTTATGTCAGCGCTGGGCAGGACTTATCGAACCGTGCCAGATGACGAACTCATCGAGCTCTATTGGCGCGTGCTCGCCGACGTAGATTATGCAACGGTCGAAGCAAACGCATTTCGCTATCTCAGAAAGCAGCGGTTGAGCGTGTTTCCCACCCCGGCCGAATTACGCAGCGATCCTGACGATGAAAGGCTGGCTTACGATGCCTACGATTACCTGCGTCATCTGTGCCGTGAGTTTTTGTTCCCAGGATTCGTGCAGGCTGGGCTCACAGCGATCGAGCGAAAGCTGCAACAGTCGCACCGCGAGTACTTGAAACCCATGCTCTATTACTGGGGCACGCAACTTGCAAACACGGATGACGACACCTGGATTAAGCGGGAATTCATCAAGGAGTTCCAGACAAAAAAGCTGGCGGAAAATGAAAAGCAGGCGCAGGCACTGATCGCAGCCGATGTCGAGCGACGTAAGCAGCTGCAGGCCGCGTACCTGAAACAGCTGGAGGGACGCGACGATGGACGCAACGGAAACGGCAAGAGCTTGGGCGATGGTCGAGAAGCAGTGGGCCAGGAATCTCGCGGCAATGGCGCCGGGAATGCGTGAGCAGATCCGGGCTGGATTTCTGCGAGAAGTGGCGGGCTGGAGCGAACAGGAGTGGGAGCTGGTTTTTGAGCGCGCGGCAAGAATGCTTAGCGCGCCGTCGCTTGCAGGTTTCCAGAAAATTCGCGATAGGCTCTGGAAAACTGCAAGAGCCAACGCAAAGAAGCGTCTCGTCCTGATCTGGACCGATGACGGCGTCGAGATTCGCGGAGAGGAGGAAGTGATTGAACTGCCTCTTAGTGAGCGACAAGCGGAAGAGCTGTACATTGAGAATGCGAAACACTGGGCCGAGATCGTCGAGATGATGGGAAAGGCGTACGAGGACGGGGATCTCAACGAGACGGCAACCGGCTCGTTCAGATCGCTCGGCGAGACGATGTTCGAGGCCTCGCTGAGGCAGATGGCAACAACATTTGGTTCATCAGCGGCTAAGGAGGCACTGGAGAAACTCGTGAGGTGACGAAATGATCCAGTTCAACAACGAGGCGCGGAAGACGCTGCTCGAAATCGAGGACAAGCTTGACTTGCTTTATATCCGGCTGGTCAATTGGGGCGGCGTTAAGGAATTCGGTGAGAAGGTGCGAGAGATCAGGACTCAAGTTAGAGCGATGCGTGATAGCATACTGCTGGAACCGTACGATGAAAAGAAAAAACGTGACAGGACCGAGGGCAAAAAAGAACCTTTCATTTTCGACTGACCAGTGAAGCACGGGAGGCCGAGATGGCAAAGAACGATCGCGCCCTGCTGGAGGCACCTTGCATCTTCTGCGGTTACAACGGTCCTGGCTACTGGCAAGCAGGGACGCACACGCTGGATTGCCCTTGGCATGGAATCGGCTGTTTGAGCGAGCGTGCTGCGATGCTGCGGCCGGTAATTAAACTGCTGTTTAGCCAGGTCTCGGAAGCTGACAAACTCTGGGTAGCGAGAGAGACCGAACGGCTGTCCTTGGCGTACGATCCCTAACAAAACTGGGAGGCGATCATGACTGGCATGATCACGTTCGTCGCAGGGATGATGTTCGGGGGATTCATTGGCATCGTGACAATGGCGATTCTTGCAGCGGCAGGACATGACAAATCGTTTAGACGCGGATATGTGCTTGGATGGAACGAAGGCAAGCGTGGCATGAAAAGGCGTTACACAATGCCTGACGGCGAGCCGGAAATGTTTCTGAACTGAGCAAGGAGGCGATCATGTTTCTGAAGCTTTACGGTTCGGAAAATGTCGAACCAGTCTACGTCGACCCAGAATCAATCGAGCAGATTGATCTGATGCCGGCCGATAAACCGGACCCAGAGGCAGACGTCTGGTTTGTCGTGCTTCATCTACGTTCACGCAAGCAGCTCACGATCGAGTGCCACGGGGCAGATGTGGCAGAGATGACCGCGAACAGAATAATCGCGGCGACTGGCAGGCGTGTCGAGCCGGTGACTTTGTACAAAAACGGCAAGGTCGCAATTGGACTTGTGGATTACGGCACGGCATGATCGATTTCATCGCGCTCTGCAGGGCGGCTGGGATCCCAGAGCCTGTTGCAGAGTACAGATTCCACACGGTCAGGCGATGGCGAATTGATTTCGCCTGGCCTGATTACAAACTCGCAGTCGAGATTGAGGGCGGCGCCTGGGTCTACGGACGGCATACGCGCCCGCAGGGCTTTATCAGAGACATTGAGAAGTACAACGCGCTTACGCTCGCCGGATGGCACCTACTCCGGTTCACACCCAAGCAAGTGCGCACCGGTGAGGCTGTGAGAACGATCCTGGATTGGTTTCAGATCTGTGGGCTAAAATGACTCGAGAGGTGAGCGATGAGCTTAATTCAAACGCGTCTGCTGCTTGTCGTTATCTCGCTCCAGTTGACAACTCTAAGTCGGCTGGTCATGCGCGGCGAGCCGGGCGCCAGTTTTATACTTGCATTGCTGGCCGTGGCGGTTAGCGTAATTGCCGTGTTACTCAAAGATAGACGGAACAGTGGGGAGCAAACGCAGTAGTAAACTATCGAAAGAGTATGGGCTGGCGAAGAAGTGAGAACGATATTGGACTGGCTAAGTACGAGGCGACGGTCATGAATGCTAACGAAGAGACCGGCTACGTTGAGACGCTGTGCGGATTTAGGCACGAACCATGGTGCCCAGCTGTGGCTGACGACGACTCTGATTACGAGAATTTGTATGATGCTGGTGAATGCACATGTAAGTGGAAGGAATGGAACGAAGCGCACAAAGGTGAGTCAGAAGTGTAGTGCGGGAATATCTTGCCCCGCTGCGGCGTGGTGGGTACCGCTTAGGGCGGAAGTAGGGAGCCGCCCGACCCTCTTCAGAGCAGGTTCAAATCCTGCCAGCGGGGCAGAGACTCACAACTTCTTGACTTTCAGAAACAAATATGCTAACTTGACCGCAAGCAAGGAGGCCGCTATGAGAGCCGCGACACTTGCGCTTGTTGTGCTGTTGCTGTCAGCTATGCCTGCATTCTCCCAGACGGATACGACGGTCGTCGAACAGGGCCAAACCGTCAAAGTCGTGTGGCAAGCGCCGCCCGACACTGATGTCGTTGCCTACCGCATTTTGATCTTCTCGCCCGATTCCGTCGTTGTTTCCTCTGACTCGATTGGCTACTGGATTACTTCCGGGACCGAGGACAGAAGCTTTAGCCCACTCGATGTTTCGCTCGAGCCTGGGCTTTATTTTTTGCAGATGACGGCGATTGATCGCGCCGGGAACGAGAGCAAACCGAGCAACAAAGCCTGGATGCGCGTCATCAACAAAGCGCCAGCTCCGCCGCTGATTCTGTACATTCGCGTGGTGCCGTGATGTGCAGCTCAAAATCCGATGGGACGGACAGGATTGGATCGTACCGCTTGAGTGGGACACGCTACAGTTCGCATTGCATTTTCCGTCGGTCGAGGCCTGGTCAATTGTCTGGGACGGGAAGGAAATCAAGGGCAAGCCAGACATGTCGCGGCTCGACCGATTCCGGCGAGTCGTTGCAATGGCTCTGCTTGCTCTTGACGACGCGCCATCTGACATCGATGAGTTTGTCGGCCTGATTGTTGCAATGGCTATTCGTGCAGAAGGATCGCAGGTTGAGGCTGGCAAGCTGATCGGGATGAGCGAGAGGCAGGTCAGTTACTGGGTGCACGAAAAAGGGGTGCCGGGAATAAAGCAGGTCGGTGATAATCCAACGGTGAACGATGCACAAAAAGGCGTCAAAAACTGCTGCGCGGCGAATAATCGCGGCTGAGCGCAGGCTAAGAGCGCTTGAGCTTAGGAAGCAAGGCTATAGCTACACAGAAATAGGCAAGGCCGTAGGGACGTCGGCACAGCATGCCCACAGAATGGTGGTAAAGGAGCTTGAGCGCATTTCCGCGAAATTATCGGAGAATGCCGATGAACTCCGGGAATTGCAGCTTGAACGTCTACGTGATTTACTGCTTGCGCTCTGGCCTAAAGCTGCGCACGGCAACTTGCAAGTGATCGACAGGGTGCTAAAAATCCTGCAGGAGATCTCAAAGCTTACCGGCATCGCTGCACCAGAGCGCCACGAGCTGACTGGCCCAGGTGGCAGCCAAATTGTCGAGCGCGTTGTTGTGATGATCGGCGGGCGCAAGAACGAAGGCGAAGATGGAGCTTGAAATACGCTATGAGCCGCTACATGAGGACTATGTCAAGTTCATCGAGCACCCGGCTCGCTACAAGGCCATCTTTGCAGAGTTTCGTAGCGGCAAGACGACACTGGCAGGGCTGATGACGCTCAAAGCGGCCTGGGACTACCCGGGGCTGCATGTAGTCGTTGTTCGAAACTACAGAGCTGACTTGTACGACTCGACAATCCCACAATTTCGAAATTTGTACGATTGGGAGGCCTATGGCGGCGAGTTTGTCTACACTCATCGGGTGCTGAAGTTGCAGAATGGCTCAATTATTGCATTCAGGGCTTTGGATCGTCCAGCGGATGTCAAGAAACTGAAGAATATCGAAATAGGCTGGTTTTGGGTCGATCAGGCTGAGGAGGTCGATGAAAGTATCTGGCAAATGCTCGAGGGTAGGCTGAGCCAAAAAGGCATGCCGAATGCTGGAATCGCAACCGGCAACCCAGAAGGTAAGAACTGGGTCTATTACAAGTTCTTTGCCAACCCGCTTAACGTGCGAAAAGGCGTGTTCAAAGGCGTCGAACGTGAGTACGGCTTGTACACCGGGCAGTCTGAGGACTATCTTGGACTCTGGCCTGCTCCGTTTCTGAACGAGCCGAACTTGCCGCCGGGCTACTACGATCGTCTCATTGCCTCGAACCCGAAGCCCTGGGTGGACAAGTACGTGTTTGGGAAGTGGAGCGGGTACGAGGGACTCGTCTACTCGGCGTTCAGGCAAGACAACATCGTGGAGGAAGGTGACTACTTCGATCCACCTGAGCACTGGGCGCTGATCGAGGCGATGGATTACGGCATGGCTAACCCGACGGTCTGGCTCTGGCTGTGGCACGATCCAGAGACAGACATCATCTGGGTCACAGACGAGTACTACGTTGCGGGAGAGACTCCCGGCTACCACGCGCCCAACGTTCTTGCCCTCCGCTCCAAGCTCGCGCGGCAGCCGATGGCTACCGTCGGCTGTCCGCGTGTCTTTCAGCGTGAGCGAGATGGGGCAACGCCAGCAGACGAGTATTCGCAACGTTATGGCATCCACATCCAGCCGATGCACGCCAGTTTAGAGGCACGCTGGGCGCGTGTGGCGGCAAGGTTCGAGCAAAAAAAGCTGATGGTGTTCAGGCGTTGCACGAATCTAATTCGCGAGCTCGAAAGCCTGCGCTGGGACAACATGAAGACGGCCAGCAATCACGCCGTTGAGGCGCTCGAGCGCGGTGTCATGAAAATCGAACAGAGCAAAGCTGCTCTTGTGACGGTCATCTGACGGAGAGAACAGGGAACGTGGCAAGGCTTGCGCAGAGTATTCGCCGTTTCGTCTGGAAGCTTCTCGACCCTGGGGTTGTGATTGCGGCTCTGGGGGACAGAGCCTATTCGGGGGGCATTTCGCGTGGACTTGATCAAACTGAGTATCTGAAGAGCTATCGCGGCTGGGTCTACGCTTGTGTTTCGCTGATCGCCAAGAACGTCGCGAAGATGCCGCTTCGCGTCTATGGCACGGTCAAGGGAGCGGCAACGGAGCTGGAAGATCATCCACTCGCGGCACTGCTGGACACGATCAACCCAATTCACAGCCGATTCGAGTTCTGGGAGCTAACCGTAACGTGGCTTGAGCTCTTGGGCAATGCTTACTGGTACGTAGTGCGAAATGCGATGGGCGTCCCTGTTGAGCTCTGGCCGGTGCCGCCCGATAGGATGCTTGTCATCCCTGGCAAGCAGAAATTGATCGATGGCTACCTGTATCGCTACCAAGGCCACAGCGTTAGCTTCGATGCTGACGAAATCGTTCATCTGCGCTACGTGAATCCTCGCTCGCTCTACTACGGGGCTGGCCCGCTGCAGGCTGCGGCTTACGAGTACGACACCGAGCTGTACCTGAAGAAGTATCGCGTGCACTTGTTCGAGAACGACGGGACGCCTCGCGGCGTGCTCTACACGGACCAGCTACTTGACGAGGCAACCATCGAGAGAATGCGCGCCGCCTGGTCGAAGGCCTACGGCGGTGTTGACAATCGTGGCAAGGTCGCGGTGCTGCAGGCTGGCGTCAAATACCAGCAAATCCAGCTTGGGCCAGCTGAGCTCGACTTTCTCAAGTCGTCGCGTGCGACCCGGGATGACATCCTCGGTATTTTCGGCGTCCCCGCTTCCAAGCTCGGCCTCGTCGAAGACGTGAACAGGGCCAATGCCGAGGCAAACAACTACACGTTCCAGAACGAAGTCATTCTCCCGCGTCTGCGCTTGATCGAAGAGAAGTTGAACAAAGAGCTTGCGGCATTCTATTCCGATGGCGTTTGGGTCGAGTTCGATTCTCCCGTTCCCGAGGACCGCGAGTTCCGGCTGAAGGAGCGCGAGACAAACATCAAGACCGGCTACACGAGCATAAACGAGGAGCGCGAGCGCGACGGGCTGCCTCCGGCGAGCTGGGGCGAATTGCCTTACTTGCCGTTTAACCTGATGCAGGTCGGGTCAAGCAGAGACCAAGCCCAGGGCAAGTCGGTCGGCAAGCGCAAGGCCAAGATTACGCTCCCCGACGACGTCAAGGAGCGCCACTGGGCCAAATTTCTCTCTGTGCATTCGCCTGCTTCGCGCGGGTTGGAGAAAGACGTGGCTAAAGTATTTGGTGAAGAGCGTCAGATCATTCTTGCCAACCTGAGCCGGGCAATGCGGGCAGCGAAGGCTGACACGGCGATCGTTGATTTTGTGCTGTTCGGGTACGAGGAAGAACGCCAGAAGCTCGAGGCCGTGCTGTCGAAGCACTACAGCGGTCTACTTGAGAAAGCGGTCAAGCTGGCACTGGAGCAAGTTGCGGCAGGCGACTTCGAATACGATTTCCTGAACCCACGCGTGACAGGTTTTCTAAAGCAAAAAGCATTCAAAATTAGCGGAGAGCAGACACAGGAGACTCTTGATCTGCTGCGCGATGAGTTGATTGAGGGACTTGAAGCGAATGAAAGCCTTGAGCAACTTGCAGATCGCGTGATGAAGGTTTTCGATTTCAGTGAGCGCTACCGTGCACGACGAATTGCCTGGACTGAGACGACATCGGTGACGAACTGGGGAATCGAGGACGCCTGGCGACAGACGGGGCTTGTTAAAAAGAAGATGTGGCTGACTGCACGAGACGAGAAAGTGCGCGAAAGCCATCAAGCCCTGGATGGTGAAGTGGTGGAAATGGACTCTGGGTTCACAACGAGCGACGGGACAGTTCTGCGTCGCCCCGGTGATCCAGATGGACCGCCAGGCGAAGTTATTAACTGCAGGTGTACGATCCTGCCAGTGATGGAGGAATGACCAATGTCCTTTTACGATCCTGCTGAGATGGTTGAAGGGCTCAAGCGGGTTGGTTTCGCAGAGGACGTGAAGGAGGTCGATCAGAACGAGCGCACGGTTGTTGCCTACGCCTCGACAAAAACGATTGACAGTTACGACGAGGTGCTGATCCCCGACGGGGCAGACCTGACGCGTTTTCAAAAGAACCCGGTCGTGCCCTGGGCGCACGATTACCACATCCCGCCCGTGGCAAAGGCCCTCTGGATCAAAAACGATGGCAAGGGGTTGCTCTTCAAGGCTAAGTTCGCCTCGACTGCCTTTGCGTCGGATGTCTGGAAGCTGTACAGCGAGGGCTATCTGCGAGCCTTCAGCGTAGGCTACGACGAGCAGGCTGTGATTCGGAAAGATGATGGCGAGACGTACAAGGAAGCCCTAACCCAATTCGAAATCGACGGCGAGCCGCGTGCGATCGTGACGAAGTGGCGCCTCTGGGAGGTCTCGGCGGTGCCACTGCCAGCGAATGAGGACGCCTTGGTTGCTGCCATCAAATCCGGCACGGTGAAATCGAAAAGCCTGATCGAGTACTTCAAGCAGGCGAACGTTATTCAGATCGTTCTTGACGAGAGCAAAGGTGTCACACCTTATGCTGATCTCCCGACTGCTCCTGAAGACCGTACCTGGGACGCCGCCGCTGCTCGCGCGAGGGTGGCGAAGTGGGCCAGCTCAGACGGCAGCGGCGACAAAGACACGATCGACTGGGCCAAATACCGCAAGGCATTTTTCTGGTACGACTCGAGTGCGCCGGACAATTTCGGCAGCTACAAGCTCCCGTTCGCCGACGTGGTTGATGGCAAGCTGATGGCGGTTTGGCGTGGGGTGGCGGCATCTATGGCGGCCCTGCTTGGTGCTCGCGGCGGCGTTGACATCCCGGAGAAAGACCGCAAGCCGGTGTACAATCACATCGTGAAGTATTACAAGAAGTTCGACAAAGAGCCGCCGGACTTCAAGGAGCTGGACAGCAACCTTGACATCGTTGCAGCGCTGCAGGGACTCGATGCGAGGATGGAGGAACTTGCCGCTGCGGTGAACGAAATGCAGCTCAAGACGGCCGATTTGTGGGACGAGATCGTGGCACAGCGGATGCAGAAGCAGACGGAAGAGATCGAGAAACAGGCCGCGATCGATTTGCGCGAGGCTCAGAAGCTGATCGAGGAGCGCTTGCCTGAACTGATGCGCAGCGTGATGGCGCAGATGATTCGCCAGAACAATTGACAATTCGCCGTGGGGACACCAGCTTCGGCGGAGGTGTTAGCGGCATGACTGTAATGAATCTTGGGACATGAAAACGAGGCTCTGGAGGGAGCAATGGAACAGCTGACGATGGAGCAGTTCGATGAGCTGCTCACGAATGCAGTGAAGAAAGCGATGGAAGGCATGACTGCCGTCGACCGCAAGTTCGGTGTTTTCCCGACGGACGAGGACGGCGATCAGCAAGGGCTGACGAAAGAGGAGCGTGCCGTTAAGTTCCTCAAGTCCGTGTGGTTCGGCAAGGCCGAGGATGCGCTGAAGCTGTCGCAGCGCTCCCTGACCGAGGGCACCGACACGGCGGGCGGCTACCTGGTCCCGGAGGAGTTCCAGGCTGAGGTACTGCGCCTGATTCCCGAATACGGCATCGCCAGGAAGGTCTGTCGTGTGGTCCCCATGACCCGCGACAAACAGAACTGGCCCAAGGCTGGTTCCACTGGCGTGACGGCCTACTGGGTGAATGAGGCCGCGGCTATCACGGAGAGCTCGCCCACGTTCGGCCAGGTCCAGCTGGACTCGAAAAAGCTCGCCGGTCTCGCAGCTCTGTCGAACGAGCTGGTTGCCGATGCGAACGTGGATGTGCTGAACTATCTGTATCAGCTCTTTGCCGAGCAGTTCGCGTACCAGGAAGACTACCAGTGGCTGCGCGGCACGGGATCCCCGATCACGGGCGTGATTGGTTCGTCCGGCGTCAATACAGTCACGATGGGCGCTGGCGAGACCAATTTCAGCGACATCTCGATTGACGATCTCGTCGATCTGATCGCTGCGATCCCGGCGAGCGCCGAGCAGGGTGCCGCCTTCTTCTTCCACAAGAAGGTACTGGCCGAAATTCGCAAGCTGAAAGACACGAACGGTCAGCCGGTTTTCCAGTCTCCAGCTGGCAACACCCCGGGGACGATCTACGGTTACCCGTACTACACCACGGACGTGATGCCGGGCACCAGCGCTGCTGACACCGCGTTCATCGTCTTTGGTTCTGGCCGCTGGACGCTGTTCGGTGACCGGAAGCAGATCACGGTGGACATCAGCCGTGATGCCACGATCGGTAGCACAAATCTCTACGCTCAGGATATGCAGGCGCTGAGGATGATCGAGCGCATCGACATCGAGATCATCGAGGCCAGTGCCTACGCGATCCTGAAGACGGCTGCTGCTTAAGGATAGGGCCGGACCCCAGGGCATTTGAGTCCGGTTCGCAATAGACGACGCGAGCGATCACAGGGAAGAGAGCAAAGGGGTCTGGGCCCTGGCAGGCCCCGGAGCTCAAGAAACGATCAAGGAGGACGTGATGAAAGTAAAAGTTACACGTGCAATCGTTTACAATGGCATCCGTTATGAGCCTGGCGATGTACTGGAGATGGACGAAAAAGCAGTGCTTGCCTTCGGCAAGAACTATGTGCGGGCCGTTCCCGGTCGCAAGGCCGGTGAGCCGCAGAAAAACAAATAGGTGAGCCATGCTGGCCTCGCTGACTGATCTCAAAGCAAGACTCAAAATTACCGGCACGGACCAGGACTCGTTCCTGACCACACTGCTGACGAACGCCAGCGAGATGTTGAAGTCCTGGATCGGGCGCGAGATTGAAGCGGCCGACTACGACGAGTATTACGACGGCGGCAAGGGCTACATCATCCTGAAGCACTGGCCGGTCAACTCGCTGACTGCACTCAAAGAGGTCTGGGCGTCTGGGGAGGAGACTGATGTCGACTCGACCGATTACGTGCTGTACTCGGAGTCAGGCCTGATTGTGCTGCGCTCCGGTAGCTTTGTCGATCGGCTCCAGGGCGTTCACGTTCAGTACAACGCAGGCTGGTCGACGGTGCCGGAAGAGATTCAGGAGGCCACGCTGCAGCTCGCATCGATGCTGTACAAGCTCGCGGACCAGGGCGAGGGCCGGCTCGGGAAGAATTCGATTTCTGTCCCGTCTGGAGGCACCCTGTCCTACGTTCACCAGCTCCCGGAGGCAACGCTTTCATCGATCCAGCGCTACAGGAGGGTGGCGATCTGATGCCTGCGCGCTACGATGACAAGGATGTCTCGCTGCTTGTGCAGCGGTTGTCGAAAGCGATTCGGCCGAAGCTGATGGAGGCCGTGGCCGATGCCTTCGACCATGTCGGCACGATCTCGCAGGCGCGCTATTGGGTCAAGGGGCCCGGTAGCCAGGAGTACGCGACGCATCCGCGAAAGCTGACAGTGAGGACTGGGCGATTGATTAGGAGCTTGTCGGCTCAGGGCGGCGCGTTCAGGCCAGAGAGGTCTCGCGAGCAGATCAGGAGGATCGACGCGTCGTCCGATGTCGTCATCGGCCAGTTCGGTAGTGCCGTGCCCTACGCTGGCATCCACGAGACCGGCGGCACAATCTCTGCGACGCAGGTAGTGACATCAAGGCAGCGCGCCTTTTTCTGG
>Ga0256914_1002970_pt1 | contig 13733 bp, 10 predicted proteins | sample HulkmetaG_FD_191571 | JGI IMG/M metagenome (GOLD analysis project Ga0256914, IMG submission 191571) | Hydrothermal chimney microbial communities from Main Endeavour vent field at the Juan de Fuca Ridge, Pacific Ocean - Hulk | ecosystem: Environmental > Aquatic > Marine > Hydrothermal vents ... | reverse complement strand
TCCATCCAAAATATTCATTAGTGTCGATTTTCCAGCACCATTTTCGCCTAACAGTGTATGAATCTCCCCTTTTCTAAGATCAAAGTTTATATGGTCATTTGCAAGAACACCCGGAAACCTTTTAGTAATATTTTTTGTTTGTAGTATTATTTCTTCTCCCATTTTATCCTCCGCTTACTAAAATGCCCTGAGCAATAAAGTGCTCAGGGCTCTTTTTCGTTTCAACGTCAGATTAAGAACCGCTTTTCGGAATCGTGCCTACAACACCTTTAACAAACCATTGGAGTTGTAATTTATCAGCATCGGAAAGTTCCTGTCCTTTTGGTACTCTCAATTTTCCATCTTGATCATAAATTGGACCTGCAAAAACTTTAAATGTTCCGTCTTTAATCTCCTGCTCTCTCTTAAGCACATAATCTTTCACTTTCTGAGGAACCATTGGACCAAACGGTGCAAGGCTAACAATTCCGTCTTTCATTCCACCCCAATACTGAGTGGGCTTCCATGTTCCATCTTCAACTTCTTTGAGGCATTTAGTATAGAAGATACCCCAATGCCAGATCCTTGAGGTAAGGACCGCTTTGGGAGCAAAACTTGCCATATCTCTATCGTAACCAATTGCATAAATACCTGCTTTTTGTGCTTCTTCAAGAGGTGCTGGAGAGTCCATTCCACTTGCTATAATGTCTGCACCATTTGCAATAAATGTTTTTGCTGCATTTCCTTCTTTTGTAGGATCAAACCATGTATTGAGCCAGACAACGTGAACCTCTGCCTTTGGATTAACTTCTCTAACTCCGATAGTAAAAGCATCAATTTCTCTTACAACTTCTGGAATGGAGAACGGAGCAACAAACCCAATGTAGTTAGTTTTTGTCATCATTCCGGCAACAAGACCCGCAAGGTAATCAGGTTGATACATCCTACCAAAATAGGTACCCATATTTTTTCTTGTTTTATAACCAGAACAATGTTCAAAAATTACATCCGGATAATCTTTTGCCACGTTGTACATCGGATCCATAAACCCAAAACTAGTTCCAAAAATTACTTTATACCCCTGATTACAGTAATCCCTCAAAACTTTCTCCGCAGGTGCACCCTCTGGAACGTTTTCAGAATATGCTACCTCAACATTTGGATCATGATTTTTAAGATACATTAAACCCTCATAATGGGCCTGAGACCAACCACCATCATTCTTTGGACCTACAAGAAGCATAGCAACTTTAATTTTTTCCTTCGGTTTTTGTGCACTCCCTCCTTGATTGTTGTTCTGAGATTTCGGAGCACAACCTACAAATACTGTGGCCACCAAGAAAAGAACCAATAAAACTGCTAAAACTTTATACTTTCTCATTTCATACCTCCTCCTTCATTTTGGATTTTTCTACTTCTACTCTTTTCATACTTTTTTGCTTTTTACCACCTCCCCATTGATAAATTATAACCGTAAAATCTTAAATGTAAAGAGCTCCCACCAGAGCGAGAGCTCTTTTTATCTATACTTATGCAAGAACAAACAAAATCTGACTATGGATAAATATGTGTTCCAGTCTCACCTTTAAGCGCCTTTTCAAGAGATTCAGGATTTGTAATTATAGCTTCCTTTCCCCCTGCTTCAAGGAAACGAATCACTGCCTGAATTTTGGGAAGCATGCTTCCCTTTGCAAAATGCCCTTCTTCAATATACTTCTTTGCCTCTGCCACAGTAATTTTATCAAGAGCCTTCTGATTTGGCTTATTGAAATTTAAATAGACCTTTTCAACTGCAGTTGAGATGATAAAAATATCTGCCTTAATATTTATAGCAAGAAGACTTGAAGCATTATCCTTATCTATAACTGCGTCAATTCCTTCAAGTTCACCTTTTTCATTACGGATAACCGGTATTCCACCACCACCTACTCCTATGACGCTAAAACCACTCTTCACAAGTAGCTCAATAGCCTCTTGCTCTACAATTTCCTTAGGCATAGGAGAAGGAACAACTCTCCTGTATCCTCTCCCCGCATCATTGATTATAACCCAATCAGGATGTTCCTTTTGAAGCTTTTCTGCCTCTTCCTTAGTATAAAATGTTCCAATAGGCTTAGAAGGATTTTTGAATGCAGGATCATTTTTATCAACAACAACCTGTGTCACAACAGTTGCAGCTTTCTTTTTAATATTTCTTCTCATAAATTCGTTGTCAAGAGCCTGCTGAATTTGATATCCGATAGAACCCTGCGTATCTGCCCCACAATTAACCAGTGGAACAGGGTGTATCCCTTCCACTTTGTAAGCAATTTCAGAACGCCTCAAAATAAATCCCACTTGAGGACCGTTTCCGTGAGTAACAACAACATCAAATCCCTGTTCAACCATCCCTACGATGTGCTTTGCGGTTTCACATACTGCTTTATATTGATCCTCAACGGTTTCATGTTGTTTATCTTTGATCAGGGAATTACCCCCAATCGCAAGTACAGCTAATTTTCCCACAACTCACCTCCATATTTTTTAGTCCATTTTAGCATGAACAAATTATTAATGCAAGCAAATACTTAACGAATAGTAAGAGCCAATACCGCTTTTACTGTATGAAGCCTATTTTCTGCTTCATCATAAATCACAGACTGCGGACCATCTATCACTTCATTTGTTACTTCAGCACCTCTATCAGCCGGCAAACAATGCATATAAATTGCATTCTTTTTTGCAAGTTTCATTCTACGCTCATCAGCAATCCAATCTTTATACTTTTCAGCAATTTTTTTCATTTCATCGAAATCATTTTCCGCATAATAATATGCACCCCAAGATTTAGGATAAACAATATCAGCATCTTTAAAAGCTTCATCCATATCATTAACTACCTCAAAATTTACACCTGCTTCTTTCGCATTTTTCTCTGCAATTTCCATAGCTTTCGGACTCAGAGCAAATTCTTTTGGCATTGCAAGTGTAACATTCAATCCAAAACGAGGCATCATCATAATAAGCCCCTGAGGAACTGCAGGTGGTTTTGCATGTGATTTTGCATATGCCCAGGAAATTACAAACTTTCTACCTCTAATATCATTGTTAAATTTTTCTTTTATAGTCATTATATCAGCAAGCATTTGCATAGGGTGATCCCAATCAGACTCAAGGTTAATCACCGGAACATCTGCCCATTTTGCAACTTCTTCCATATATTTTTGTCCTACACCAAGGTATATATCATCTCTTATCGCTATACCATCACCATAACGTGAAAAAATAATGCCAATTTCTTTCGCCGTGTCTCCGTGAGACATCTGCGTTGCTTCTGCTGGAAGATAAGTTGCATGACCACCCAATTGAATCATAGCAGTTTCAGTCGAGTTTCTCGTTCTTGTGGACTTATCTTTGAAAATCATAAACAACTCTCTACCACGTAATATGTGATCGTGCGGAATCCGAAGAGCCCTCTCCTGCTTAAATTTAAAAGAAAGATCGAGTACCTGTTCTAATTCTTCAAGAGTCCAATCATTAGTTGATAAAAAATCTTTTCCTTTTAATTTTGTATTCATTGTCGACCTCCTGACTATTTTTTAATTTTTTCCGTAAGGTAATAGGGGAATGCAGCATAAAAAACAGCTGCTTTCGTGAGATCTGAGACCCTTACGTATTCGTCAACTGCATGTGCGAGCCATTCATCACCTGGCCCAAAACCAATTGAGGGAATATGATATCTTCCCATTGTTGTAACACCATTTGTTGAGAAAATCCATCTCGACACTTTAACATCCTCGTTTGGCCTCGCCACCTTCGCAGCCTCGAAACCTGCTTTTACAAGCGGATGGTCTTCCTCAAGAACCCATGTAGGGAAATACTTTTCCTGTGAAATTTTCCTGCCAGTCCAGGAAACACCTTCGAATGTAAGAACTTTTATATCTGTTTTATCCGGATCAACAAATGTAGTCTTAAACTCTTCAATTGCGCTTTCCTTTGTTTCACCTATTGTAAGCCTTCTATCAATATAAATCGTGCATTCATATGGAACAGAATTTATTGAGGGAGATTTGGATTCAATAATGGAAACAACAGCAGTACCCTTTCCAAGGAATGGATCTTCTTTAAATGTCTCTGTAAGTTTTTCAATATTAACAACAGTTTTTGCCATTCTATAAATTGCATTATCTCCCCTATTAGGATGTGCTGCATGTGCGGATTTCCCCTTTGTAGTTATTGAAACTTCTACTCTTCCTCTGTGACCCCTATAAATATCAAGGCTCGTTGGTTCGCAAAGAACAACAAAATCAGGTTTTACAACCTCATTTATTAAATAGCCTATTGTTAAGCCATCACAAACTTCTTCCTGCACAGTCCCTGAAATATAAAGGGAAACATCTTCAGGTATTCCTACTTCTTTAAGGATCTTTGCTCCATAAATCATTGAAGCCATTGCTGCTTTCTCGTCTGTACTTCCTCTCCCGTAGAGTTTGCCATCAACAATTTCTCCACCAAACGGATCGTAGTGCCAATTCTCCCTGTCTTCTGCTTCAACAGTATCAATATGGGCATCATAAAGAATTTTAGTTTTTCCATTTCCTACTCTACCTATAATATTTCCGGTCTTGTCAATAATCACTTCATCAAAACCAAGTTCCTTCATCTTGCTTTCAAAAAGTCTTACAAGTTTCTCTTCTTGACCGGAGTAAGATTTTGTTCTTACGATCTCTTGAGCAAATTTTATGATGTCATCTTCATACTTCTTTACAAGTTCTTTAATCTTCTGCTCTCTCTCGTTCATACCAACCTCCCATTATAATAGTTTAAATTTTAGTTCACATTATAATAAAGTTTTTTTGTTTTAAAATAGATTTACCCGATAAACTCAAATTCATCACCGGCACTTGTAAATACGACCTTATTACTAAATGCTTCTTTAAGCATAACACCTGCATCAAAACCAGTACAGTGCGAAACGGAAATAAACGAAGGATTAAATTCTGAAAGTTTACTAATTGTTTGTTTTATTCTTTTTTGAGAAGCATTTTTAAGATGCATACCACCCAGAATTCCGTAAAGTTTTTTTTCACCGGACACCTTCATTCCGTAATTAATAATGTTAATAATACCAGAATGTGCACACCCAGTAATAACAAGCAATCCCTTCGAAGTCCTTATATAAAGTGAAATATCGTCTGTGAATGGATCCTTTTCAAGAAAGTCGTTTTTTAAACGAAAATATACAGTTTCCTCCAACTCCCACTGATTTTCCTCAGGAACTTCGCCTGAAAAAATAATATTCTTCGAAAGATTCATCAAACCATTTTCATACATTACATTTTTAAATCTGGATAAATCAAATTTCAAACCAATGCTACTCTTCTTACCTTTAGAAATCTTGAATTTTTCATACACAACATCGGGATGTGCTATAATCATCGGAAAGATACTCTCATCTATAAAAAAATGCAATCCTCCCGTATGGTCATCGTGGCCATGGCTCAGAATAATCTTATCAATATCTGATAATTTAATTCCAAGTAAATCTAAATTATGTTTCAATGCATAACCCTGGCCCGTATCAAATAAAATTTTTTCACTTTCAGTTTCAAGAAGCAGAGAGAATCCATGCTCCGCTATAAAACCTCTTTTAGAAACATAGTTATCTACAACAATAGTGATCTTCATAAATTGCTCCTGATAAGTTTTCCATAACCATTTCTGCCAATAATGCCTTCTTTATCACTATATACTACTTCACCCCGAACAATTGTTTTCTTAACTTTACCCTTTAACTTTCTTCCGTTTAATGGAGAATATTTCCCTTTACTTTCCAAACTTTTAGCATCCACAATCCATTCTTCTTCGAGGTCCACAATGGTAAAATCAGCATCAGTGCCAATAAACAAAGAACCTTTGTCTGGATAAAGCCCATACCTTTTTGCTGCATTAATAGAAAGAAGTGTCTGAATTTGCTCTAAAGAAAGTTTATTTTCATGATAACCATACGTAAAGATCTCTGATGCAAATAGTTGTGTGCCCGGGATCCCTGCATAATTATCCCAGATGCTTTCCTTCGACTTTTCTTCAGGAAAAACCCCAGCGGCATGGTCCGTAGCAAGAAAATCAATTAATCCTTCCTGTATCCCGTTCCACAGCGCAAGCCTGTCTTCCTCGCGTCTCACTGGAGGTGCTGTTTTTAAAATAGGTCCAATCTTCTTTAAGTCATTAACAGTAAATAGTAAATACTGAGGACAAGTTTCAGTGGTAATATCTATTTTATGCTCTTTGCCCCATTTAATTGCATCAAGCCCCTTTTTTGTAGAAAGATGCACAATGTGAAGTTTATTTCCAACCTTATCTGCAATCCCCATAACAGACCAAATCGCTTTTGCTTCTGCCTCATAAACTCTACCTTCAAACCAACTTTCAGGATCTTTTCTTCCTTGACTTTTTAAATATTCAGAATAAAAATCCACCAAATAAAAATCTTCGGCATGCACAGCACAAACAAGGTTTAAATCCCGCAAAAATTCAAATGCTTTGTGCATTTGAGGAACAGGCATTCTTGGATAAAGTTCCATTCCAGAAATTGTGTAAAATTTAACTCCTACGATACCTCTACTTTTTAACTCATTCAAGGTTGTTTTATACTCTCCACTATCAACCTGTAAGGGAGTTACTCCACCCCAAAAAGCAAAATCAACATAAGCCTTTTTTTCTACAATGGAAAGTTTATAATCAAAATTCTTTCCACTGATAACGGGCGGTATTGAGGTACAAGGCATATCAATTATCGTAGTTACACCACCCGCTGCAGCACTTCTCGTACCTGTTTCAAAATCCTCCCGCTGCGTGAACCCCGGATCATCAAAATGAACATGGGGATCGATAAAACCCGGAAATACAACGCAATTTTCAGCATCAATTTCCTTTTCAACATTAAAAGAGGTATCATCACCCGGCATTATATATTTTATTTTTCCATTGTCAGTGTAAATCGTAACCTTCTCGAGTTCGTTTCCCTGTTTTACAATAAATCCATTTTTTATCTTTTTCATTTATTCCTCCTTAAAAAGAGAAACAAAATCAAATTTTTCTACATCAACAAGTCCTTTATCCGTTAGTTTTAATTTCGGAATCACTGGAAGAGACATAAAAGCAAGAGTCATAAAAGGATCGGAGACGGAAAGTCCATTCTCTTCTCTGGCAATTTTATGAAGATTCAAAAGTGTTTCTGCTGTTTCTCCAACCGGTTTGTTTGTCATTAGCCCACCGTAAGGCAGAGGAAGAGAACCCAAAATTTTACCGTCTTTTGCAACAGCAACTCCACCTCCCATTGCCTCAATCTGAGCAATGGCAAGAAGCATATCCCTGTCATTTTCTCCAGCAACGATAATGTTATGTGAATCATGGGCAACAGAAGTTGCAAACGCACCCCTTTTCAGTCCAAGCCCATGAATAAATCCAAGTCCTACATTTCCCGTAGCCTTATGTCTTTCAACTACTGCTATTTTTATAACATCACGCTCAGTATCAGAAACCACTTCTCCGTTTTTAACTTTTGGGTCAAACAGCAACTCATCTGTAAGTATTGTATCAGGATGAATACCAATTACCCTGATCTTTTTATTCTCATTTTTAATTCTCAATTTTTCAAAAGTAACAGGTTTAATATTTATTGTATTTTTTACAGCATCATCATGGAGTTCACGCTTAAACTCAAAAAGCGCTTTCCCATCTTCAGCAACTAATTTACCACGCTTAAACACTTTTTCTATCTTTAAGATATCCTTGAAGATAACTATATCTGCTTCGTACCCTGGTGCTATACCACCTCTTCGCTTGAAACCAAAAAAGTTTGCTGAATTCAATGTTGCAAGTCTCACGGCAAGCGGAAGAGTAATCCCATTCTCAACAAGAAGGTGAATCGCAAAATTCACATGTCCTTCATAAACAAGATCTTCGGGATGTTTATCATCAGTACACAACATAATCCTGTGCTTTGTGTGGTCATTAATTATTGGAAGAAGCCTCAACACATCTCTTGTTAAAGATCCTTCCCTCATCATAATCCACATTCCCTTTGATAGTTTTTCCTCTGCCTCTTCTGGTATAGTACATTCATGATCTGCCATCACCCCAGCAGATAAATATGCATTAAGGTCATTTCCAGAAAGTCCAGGTGCATGCCCATCAATAATCCTATCCCTAAATTTAGTTACTTTGTCAAGCACTTCAGGAACTTTTGCAAGAAGCCCCGGGTAGTTCATGAGTTCAGCAAGCCCAAGAACACGAGGATGATCTTTGAATATTGCTAAATCTTCTGCATACAAATGAGCACCAGACGTTTCAAGAGGCGTTGCTGGAACACAACTTGAAAGCATAAAATAAATGTCCATTGGAAGTCCTTCAGATGAATTTATCATAAATTGAATACCCGGGATTCCAGCAACATTAGCAATCTCGTGAGGATCAACAACAGCAGTTGTAGTTCCTAATGGAAGTACCGCCTGTGCAAATACAGGAGGAATTGACATAGTACTTTCTATATGAAGATGAGCATCAGTAAAGCCTGGTGCAACAAAAGAACCTTGAACATCAACAACTGTTTCTGCATCATTATATTTCCCTATACCAACAACAATGCCATTATGAATTAAAACATCTGCATTTTCAATAGATTCGTTAAAAACATTTATAACCTTTCCGTTTTTAATGAGAAGATCTGCCTTTTTATAACCTCTTGCAACATCAATTATCTCTTCAAGGTTTCTTCTTGTAAAACTATCCATTTTGCATCTTCTCCCAGAATTTCTTAGCAACTTCTTTTGCCTTTGTCATAATTTCCTCTTCATCAATCTCTGTAAGTTGGTGATCCTTCATCAATACCCTTCCATTTATAATAGTAGTATTAACCATATTGTCACGCATTCCAAAAATTAGATGATAAAAAGCATTTCCGTCATCGAAAGGAGTGGGTGGGAAATAATCAAGTATTATAATATCAGCATACGCACCCTCTTTTATGATACCAACGGGTTTATCAAAGAACTTTGCAAAAATCTTTCTATTGTTTTCAAAAAGCATCTTTTGAGATTCCGAACCTCCAACACGTGGATCTTTGTAATGAAGTTTTGGGAGTATGTAGGCAACTTTTACAGACTCAAACATAGAAGGTGTATAACCATCTGTACCTAAACCCGTAAGAATCCCTTTATCGAAAAACTCTAAAATAGGGGCTACGCCTACTGCATTATTCATATTAGACTCTGGATTATGCACCACCATCGTATTTGTTTCTTTTAATATTTCAATTTCCTTATCGTTTATATGGATACAATGAATTGCAAGTGTTTTATCACCTAATATCCCAAACTTTTGTAATCTTTCTACGACTCTTACGCCACTTTTTTTCAATGAATCTTCTACATCTTCTTCACCTTCTGCAACATGAATATGAAAACCAACACCTAATTTATCTGCCTCGGCTTTACTAATTTCAAGCGTCTCATCTGAAAGAGTTAAAGAAGCATGCATTCCAAATGTTGCTGCCGTAAGTGTTTCCGGTTCTGTTATATTATCCTTTTTCTTCTTTAATATAAACCTTACATTTTCACGTATAGAAGCATCTCTTGCCTCTTTGCCCCATCTGTCAGAGGTTTCATAGCAAAGTGCTGCTCTTACACCAGCATCAAGCACGGCACGTTCTACAATATCAAGGCTTCCATCAATCAATCCAAATGAAGCATGATGATCAAGTATTGCAGTAGTTCCAGTTTTTATGCCCTCTATAAGTGGCACTATTGCACTGTAATAAATTTCTTCCTTAGTAGATAAATTTTTATCGAGTTTCCACCAAAGTTTCTTTAAAATTTCTCCAAACGTTTTTGGAGGATCCCCTTTCAGCGCCATACCTCGTGCAAAAGTGCTATACAAATGCATATGCGCGTTTAAAAATCCCGGCATAACAAGTCTGTGTTCAGCATTTATAAACTCGGCATCTGGATATTTCTTTCTAAGTTCTTCTGTTTCTCCTATTTCTTTAATTGTTTCTCCCTGTATGACTATCGCCCCATCGGAAATAAAGCCTTTTTCGCTGAGCGTTAAAATTGCCGCGTTTCCTATTATCTTCACTCTTTACCTCCTTGATTAATTTTTGTATTTATTATATTATAAATTCTAAGATATAAGAAATAAATAATTAAGAATACGAGAGGAGGGCATATGCTGAAGTTAAAAGGTGTTGAAGAAGTCTATTATCCGACTTCCATAAAAGAAGCGGTAGGGCTTTTGAGAAAAGAGAAAGATGTAACAGAAGTTGTAGGTGGCGGTTTAGACATTTCCGTTTTACCAAACCCTCGGATTAAGTATCTTATCTTCCTGGATAAACTCGGTCTGAAATACATTAAGGAAACGGATGATAAAATAAAAATAGGGGCAATGTCAAGTATAACAGATATCGTAAATGCAGAACCAATAAAGAATTATCTTGGTGGGAAAGTTAGGGAAATTTTATCTGAAATTGCAACAGAACTTCTGAGAAATCAAATCACAATCGGAGGATCACTGGGTAAAAGAGAACCTTATTCTGACATTGTAACTTTGCTCTATGGACTCAATGCAAAAGTGGTATTATCAGACGGAGAATGGGATGAAGAACTTGGAATAAGCGATCTCTATAAAGAGAATTTCAGGAAGGGCTTAAAGGAAAGAATAATAAAAGAAGTAATATTAGATAAATACGAAATTGGCAAATACTTTTTCTCTATGAAAAGACACGTACGAAACGCAACAGATATAGCCCTTTTAAACGAAGCAATTCTTCTTGAAAAGGACGGTAAAACAATTAAAAATGCAATTGTAGCAATAGGTGCAAGACCTAAACCTGCATATCTTTTCAGAGAAGGAATGGAGTTTTTGAAAGGAAAAGAAATTTCACAAGAACTTGCAGATGAATTTGGAAAGTTTACAGAATCAAATGTAGATACGGGAACAGATACAAGAACTACTGCCGAATACAGGGCTCACCTGTCCGGCGTATTTGCAAAAAGAATTATTCTGGAAGCACTGGAGGGATAAAATGAAAGTAAAATATATCATTAATGGAAAAGAAGAAGAATACGAAATTCACCCGGGTGAAGTCTTGTTAGATGTATTAAGAAGAAATGGGCACACTGAAGTAAAGGGAAATTGCTATCTGGGAACATGTGGTGCCTGTACAGTTCTAATCGACGGTATTCCCCATACAAGTTGCACAATTCTTGCAGCAAAAGTGAATGGAAAAGAAATTACAACCATTAAAGGAATAGGTGCTCTTGACTCTCCACATCCACTTCAAACAGCATTTGTCGAAACTGGAGCTGTTCAGTGTGGTTTTTGCACGCCCGGGGCAATACTATCTGCCTATGCTTTGTTAAAGAAAAATCCGAACCCCACAGAGGAAGATATCAAAAAAGCATTGGACGGTAATCTTTGCAGATGCACAGGTTACGTTCAACAAATTGAAGCAGTCAAATTCGCAGTAAAGCTTTTAAAGGAGGGGAAAAATGAGTAATTTCAAAGTAATAGGAAAAAAGATAGACAAAATTGACGCAATGGCGCTCGCAACCGGGCAACCGTTGTTTGTTGATGACCTTCAACTTCCCGATACTTTGCAGATAAAAATTCTCTACTCGCCACATGCACATGCAATAATTGAAGATATTGATACGTCAGAAGCAGAGAAATACCCTGGAGTAAAGATGGTTCTAACATACAAAAATACACCTCAAATCATTCATACAACAGCAGGACAAGGATGGCCCGAACCTTCTCCATACGATACATACATGTTCAACAAAAAAGTTCGTTTCGTAGGTGACAGAGTTGCAGCAGTGGCAGCCGAAACAGAGGAACAAGCAGCAGAGGCTCTGAAACTGATAAAAGTCAAGTATAAAGTTCTGCCTGCCGTTTTTGATTCAGAAGAAGCAATAAGGGAAGGAGCACCTATAATTCATGATGAACCAGAGATTACTGGAGCATATGATCCAAAAAGAAATCTCGCTGCACACATAGAAATGCGAGTTGGTGATGTAGAAAAAGGTTTTGAAGAATCGGATGTAGTAGTTGAAGAGACATTTGAAACGCAGTATGCACAGCATACTCCAATTGAACCACATGTTACACTTACATACCTCGATGAATACGGAAGGCTTGTAATAAGAACTTCAACCCAGGTACCTTTTCATGTAAGAAGGATCGTCGCACAAGCACTTGGTATTCCAGTACAAAAAATTCGTGTAATAAAGCCGAGAATAGGCGGAGGGTTTGGAACAAAACAAGAAATAATTCTTGAAGAAATATGCTCATTCGTAACATTAAAAACAAAAAGACCTGCAAGAATCCTTTATACGAGGGAAGAAGAATTTATATCTGCAAGAACAAGACACCCATTCAAAGTGAAAGTAAAAATTGGTGCTAAGAAAGACGGAACCTTACATGCAATAAAACTTTACACGTTAAGCAATACAGGAGCATACGGCTCTCACGGACTTACCGTAGCGTCAAATGCAGGTTCGAAAACCCTGCCCCTTTACAATAAAGCAGAAAATGTAGAATTCGTAGCAGATGTTGCATATACAAACCTCCCGGTTGCAGGGGCTTATAGAGGATATGGAGCAACACAAAGTTATGCAGCACTCGAACAGGCGATAGATATGGTTGCAGAAAAATTAGGAATTAGCCCTTTAGAACTGAGAAAGAAAAATCACATAAGAGCGGGAGAAACTTCACCAATATTTAAAGCCCTTGGTGAAGGAAGGGAAGGTGTAACTCAGTACATACAAAGTTGCGCACTTGATGAACTCCTTGAGAGAGGTGCGAAAGAAATTGGTTGGTTTGAAAAGTGGGGAAAAGAAAAGAGAAATGGAAGCAAAGTAAGAGGAATTGGAATGTCAATGCATATGCAAGGTTCTGGTATTCCATTAATAGATATGGGTGCTGCAACTCTTAAAATGAATGAAGATGGCTCCTTTAATCTTCTATACGGAGGAACCGATATAGGAACCGGGCTTGATACAATTGCAGCACAAATTGTTGCAGAAACATTAGGTATAAAACCAGAACAAGTAATTGTGTATGCTTCTGACACAGACATGACGCCCTTTGATGTAGGCGCTTATGCATCAAGTGGAACATTTGTTTCTGGTGGTGCAGTTTTAAAAGCAGCATTAAAAGTAAGAGAACAAATTTTAGAGGTTGCAAAAGAAAAGTTTGGTGAATTTGACACAAAAGACTTTATATTAGAAGATGGAAAAGTGATTAGTTTAAGAAGTGGAAAAAGCATTACACTTTCAGAAATCGCATATGACACACTTTACGTAAAGAATCAACATCAAATTGCAGCAACTGGCTCCTTTGTTTCGCCTTATTCACCTCCTCCATTTGCTGTTCACTTTGTTGAAATCGAAGTCGATGAAGAAACTGGAGTAATTACACCAATAAAATATGTTGCAGCAGTGGACTGTGGTGTACCACTTAACCCGGAACTCGTGAAAGGACAAATTATTGGAGCACTTGTTAATGGTCTAAGTTATGCACTCACAGAAGAATATGTATTTTCAAAAACTGGTAGAATGCTTAATCCAAACTTTATGGATTACAAAATTCCTTCAACAAGGGATATACCAGAAATAAAGGTCATTCTTGCAGAAACTTATGAACCAACAGGACCCTACGGCGCAAAATCTGTTGCAGAGATAAACATAAATGGCCCAATTCCAGCAATTGGAAAC
>Ga0256914_1002969_pt1 | contig 13736 bp, 6 predicted proteins | sample HulkmetaG_FD_191571 | JGI IMG/M metagenome (GOLD analysis project Ga0256914, IMG submission 191571) | Hydrothermal chimney microbial communities from Main Endeavour vent field at the Juan de Fuca Ridge, Pacific Ocean - Hulk | ecosystem: Environmental > Aquatic > Marine > Hydrothermal vents ... | reverse complement strand
TCCCCTGCTGGGTCGATCCGACGCGGATCGAGCGGGTGATCCTGCACGTGCTGGAAAACGCCGCGGTCCACGGACAGGGGGAACGGGGCATCGACGTCCGGCTGGCCCGGGAGCAGGGCCGCGCCCGCCTCGTCGTGCGCGATCACGGCCCGGGGGTGCCTCCCGGGGACCTGGCGCGGATCTTCGACCCTTTCTACCGGGTCGTCCGGGCGGCCCGGGAGGGGCCGGTCACGTCGGGGCTCGGCCTCGCCATCTGCCGGCAGGTGGTCGACCGCCACGGGGGCGAGATCCGTGCCGAGCTGCCCGACGGTGGCGGGCTCGCGGTGGTGATCGAGCTGCCCCTCGACGCCCCGGGAACCACGGCTCCGGAGACTCGTCCCGGGGGAACCGTCAGTCGATGATTCATGGTTCATAATCGCCCGGGATGGTTCGCGCACTGCCACGGCGCCGGTCCGGCCCGCGGGCCGCGCCGGGCCGGGGAGGGAGGATGTCCGGGAAGACCCGCCTGACCGCCATCGTCGCCACGCTCGGCCCTGCGTGCGCCGAGGAACGGGTGCTCCGCCGGGTGCTCCGCGCCGGGGTCGACGTGGCCCGGCTGAACATGAGCCACGGAGACCATGCCTTCCACCGGCGGATGGTCCGCCTGGTGCGGCGGATCTCCCGGGAGCTCGGCCGACCGATCGGGATCATGGCGGACCTCCAGGGGCCGAAGGTCCGCCTGGGAAACTTCGACGGCCCGGTTCCGCTGCGGCGGGGAGCGACGGTCGTGTTGACGACCCGGGCCTCGGAGACCGACCCGGAGCGGCTCGTCCTCCCGGTCGACTACCGGCACCTGCCGGTCGAGACCGCCCGGGGCCACGAGCTGCTGCTCGCCGACGGGGCCGTCCGGCTGAAGGTCGAACGGGTGCGGGGCCACCGGGTCACGTGCCGCGTGCTCGAGGGAAAGGAGCTGGCGCCGCGGGCCGGCCTTTCGCTGCCCCACGCGACGGCGGTTCGCTCCGCGCTGACCGCCAAGGACCGGCGCGACCTGGCCCTCGCGGTGGAACTCGGCGTCGACTTCGTCGCCTGCTCCTTCGTGCGGCGCCCCGAGGACATGCGCCTCGCCCGGCGCCTGGTGCGCAAGCTCGGAGGGGACCAGCACCTGGTCGCCAAGATCGAGACCCGCCAGGCCGTCGAGAACCTGGACGAGATCCTGGCCGAGGCCGACGCGGTAATGGTCGCCCGGGGCGACCTGGGGATCGACCTGCCTCCCGAGCGGGTCCCGGTCGAGCAGAAGCGGATCATCCACGTGGCCGGGGCGGCCGGGAAGCCGGTGATCACGGCGACGCAGATGCTCGAGTCGATGCGCTTCGCCTCGCGCCCCACCCGGGCGGAGGCCTCGGACGTCGCCAACGCCGTCTTCGACGGCACCTGGGCCGTGATGCTCAGCGCCGAGACCGCTTCCGGGGACTACCCGGTGGAATCCGTGAAAATGATGGACCGGATCGTGCGTGCCGCGGAGGAAATGCTGCTCCGGCGGCCCCGGCGCCGGCCCGCGATGGCCGCCCACTCGATCGCCGAGGCGATCGCCGAGGAGGGGGCGTGGCTGGCCTTCGACGTCGGCGCCCGGGCGATGGTCGCCCTGACCCGCTCCGGGGCGACCGCCCGGCAGGTCGCGCGCCAGCTTCCCGGGCTGCCGACCTATGCCTACACCCCGTCCCGCAGGGTCCTCCACAAGATGACCCTCTACCGGGGCATCGAGCCCCGCCTCCTCCCGATGCAGCGGACCTTCACGGCGGCGATCCGGAAGGTCGAGGCCGACCTCCGGAAGCGACGGGACGTGGATCCGGGGGAACTGGTCGTCATCCTGGGCGGTTCCCCGGACGAACCCCTCGGGGTCACCAACCGGCTGGTCGTTCACCAGGTGCGCTGAGCGGGCGAACGATCCCGGACCGCCGCGGCGCGACGCGGTGCGCCGGGTACCCCGCGGGCGGGATGCCGCAGCGGGACGAACGATCCCTTGGACGCGCCCTGCGGGTCACCGTACAACTTCGACAGCGTTCCGGGAACGCCCTCCCCGGTCCCGGTCGCCGGGCGAGGGAGGGCACCGGAAAGCCACGAAACGGGAAGGGTCGGCGTCGGGCCGGGGCAACCGATGGATTCGGGGTTCGGCGCCGACCTCGCCCGTGACGTGGCGGGCCGGTTCCGTGTTCCCGGGCGAAGAAGGTGCCTTCACGGTTCGATCCCCCGCCCCCCGGGCGGGGGAGCCCTTGTCCGAGGCCCGGGTGGCGGATCAGTCCCCGGGAACCGGTTCGATCGCCCCCTCGCGCAGGAACCAGAGTTCCCGTCGCGGGAGGCCGGGCAGGTCGAGGGCCCGTGCGACCGCGCGGGCGTAGACGGCGAGCTGGGGCGCGTAGTGCCTGGCGAGGCGGGCCCGGTCGGCCGGCGTCGGCGCCCGGTCGGTCTTGTGGTCCGCCACGACGACTTCCCCGGTCGCGGGATCCTCGTAGAGCAGGTCGATCGTCCCGCTCCACGCGAACGCGCCCTCCGCCGCCGGGTCGGCCTCGAGGACGACCGGCACCTCGCGCCCGAGGATCCCGGGGGATACCTCGACGAACCGCCGGAACGGGAGGCTCCCCGGGAAGCCGGCCAGGATCTCCTCCACCTCCGCGATCACGTCCTCCCGGATCGACTCGCGGGCCGCGGCCACCGCCAGGTCGCGAAGCCGCGTGGCGACCAGCGCCTCCCAGCCCCGGGCCGGATCGTCCCCGGGATCGAACAGCTCCATCAGCCGGTGCACGACCGTGCCCGCCGCCAACAGGACGTCGCGCTCCCGGGGATCGGCCGGAAGCGGGAGCGGCTCGTCCTCCTCCTCGTCGCCGGCGTCCTCGGCGGCCCCGGACGGAGAGCGCAGCAGGTCGAGGGCGGCACGCTCCCCCGCCTCCGCCCGGCGGCGCGCCGCCTCCGCGAGGATTTCCCGGGCGGGCGGGAGTTCCCGGTACGGGTCCTCCGCCGACGGACCGTCCGGTTCGCCAACGAGGACGCCCCCGAGGACCCGGTACCGGACGCCGTTCTCGTCGACGCGATCGACCTCTCCCCGCTCCAGCATCTCCCCGAAGGGAGCGGGACGAACGGAAGCCAGCCGTCCGACCATCGTGGTCTCCCGTTCCCTTCCCTCGGCGGGCCAGCAACCGCACAGCACGAGCCGGCGCCGGGGCCGGGTCGCGGCGACGTAGAACATCCGGGTCTCCTCCGCCGCTCCCTTCCGCTCCCCCAGGAGGGTTCGCCGGGCATCCCCCGGCAGGACGTGGTCCCCGGCCGCCACCAGGACCTCGTCCCCGGCCCGAACGACGCGCGGCCGGGCGTCCTCCCTGCTTCCACGGGTCTCGTGATGGAGGTCGACGACGTAGACCTCGTCGAACGTGAGCCCCTTGGCCTTGTGGATCGTCAGCACCCTGACCGCGTCGGCCGCCTCGTCCGCGGCCGCGGACGCCTCGATCTCGAGGAGACCGGCCGTCGTCTCCCGCAGGGCCCGCAGGACCTGCTGCGGGCTGCCGGCCAGGCCGCGCAACCGCTCGAGGAGCCGCCTCAGGAACGCCTGCTGGTGGAGCACCCGCGTCTCCCCCTGCCACCGGGCCGCCGCCTCGGGAAACGGCAGCAGCCGGTCCGCGAGGCGCCGCACGAAGACGTCGACCCGGTCCTCCCGGAACGAGCGCCTCAGCTCCGCCAGGACCTCGACGAAGTGGATCGCCGCCTCTTCCCACCCGCGGACCCGCGCGAGGCCCGGGACCTCGTCCTCGTGGTCCCGCAACCACGCCGCCGCCTCCCGCAGCAGGTCGGCCGCCCGGCGGACCGCTTCCGCGTCCTCCCCGAGCGAGGCGACGATGCCCGCGAAGCCATCCCGCCAGAGCCGGGGCAGCGCGGCGTCCGGGACCGCGGCGAACGGCGCCCGCAGGGCGGCGACCAGGGCCACCTGGTCCGCCGGGTCGACGACGGCCCGGACGACGGCGGCCAGGTCGACGACGTCCCGCCGGCGCGTCCAGTCCCGCTCCCGCTCCACGACGCACGGGATGCCCGCGGTCCGCAGGGCGTCGATGTAGGGGCCCTGGCCCGTCGTCGCCCGGAGCAGGATGGCGACGCGGCCCGGCCGGAAGTCCGGGTCGTCCCGCATCCGCTCGGCCAGGTCCCGGGCGATCGCCGCGGCCTCCAGTTGCCGCGCCCGCTCGGCCGGGGTCCGGGGACCGGCCCTGTCCTGCGGGACGTCGGCGCCGGGGAGGTCCCAGGAGGCCCACAGTTCCACCGGTGCCCGGTCCCCGGGGAGCGGCGCGGCCCCGCCCTCCTCGGCGGGCACCAGGTCCTCCCAGGGGGGCTGGACCCCCGGCTCGTGCACGAGCAGCGGCCCGGCGGACCGGGCGACCTCGTCGAGGATCGCCGGGACGGAGCGGAAGTTGACGACGAGGGGATGGACCTCGCCGCCGGCGGCCCGCACCCGGTCGAGAAACGCCTCGTAGGCGGCGAGGTCCGCCGATCGGAAGCCGTAGATCGACTGCTTGGGGTCCCCGACGACGAACAGCCCCGGGCGGGGACCCGGCTCCTCCTCGAGGGCGAGGAGCCGGACGATCTCGTACTGCAGGGGGTCGGTGTCCTGGACCTCGTCGACCAGGAGCTGGTCGAGCGACGCGCGAACGGCGCGGAGCACGCCGCGGTGGTCCGCCAGCAGCCGCCGCGCCTCGACGAGCAGCCCGTCGAACCCGATCACTCCCTCCCCCAGGAGCCGGCGCCTGGCTTCCGGGAGCCAGCGACCGAGCACCCGGTGCAGCGCTCCGAGGAGCGCGGGATCGAGGCGATGGACCTCCCGGAGCAGCTCGCGCAGGCCGAGGCAAGCTTCGCGGAACGCCGGCACGTCGGCCGGGTCGAGCAGGGTGACCGGTTTCTTGTTGCGCTCCGCGGCCCGCGCGATGTCCTTGGCGAGCTGCTTTCCCTGCGGCCCTTCCAGGAAGGGCTGGATCTCCTCGAGGCGACCCGTCGACGCGACCTCCGCGAGCGCCGCGAGGCCATGACCCGTCCGGTCGGCCACGCCTCCTTCCCAGCCGCTCGCCTCGAGGCTCCGGGCCAGGTCGAGGGCCCGTCGCCCGGCCTCGCGAACGATGTTCTCCGCCACGCCGCGGGGCACCGGATCGGTGGCCAGTTCCCCGGGCCGGACCCCGGCGGCGAGGAGGGCGGCAAGGGCGTCGGCCAGTTCCCGGGTGCCGATCCCGGCCGCGGCCAGGGTGACCAGGTCCTCCGCGTCCGGGTCGCCCGGCCCCACCGCGGCCCGGGAAGCGGCGATCGTCTCGGCGACGGCGAGGGTCCGACGCCCGTCGGCGTCGATGGCGAAGCCCGGCCGGAGACCCGCCTCGAGGGGCCAGGCGCCGAGGAGACGGGAGCAGAACCCGTGGATCGTCGTCACCTCGAGCCGGTCGATCCGGGTGGCGAGGGCCGCCGCGCGCACCGCGAGGTCTTCGCCGGACACGGCCAGGTCGCCGGGGGGCAGGCCGACCACGGCCTCGCCACGGGCCAGCCCCTCGAGGGCCAGGGCGCACCGGTCGGCCATCTCGGCCGCCGCCTTCTCGGTGAACGTGATCGCGCAGACCCGGCCGAGGCACTCGGCGGCGACATCCTCCGGGCCCCGTTTCCGGCCCGCACCGGACCGCTCCGCCAGCCGGGCCCTCGTGCGTTCCCAGCCGGGCCCGGTGGCCCACGCGACGACGCGCGCGACGAGGGTCGCCGTCTTCCCCGTCCCGGCGCCGGCCTCGAGGACGAGGGGCCGATCGAAGACGGTCCGCGCGGCCCGCCGCGCGGCCGCGTCCCGGGCCCGGGGGTCCGCCGTCATTCCCCGCCCCCCGGCCGCCCGCCCCAGCAGTCGACGAGCCGGCGGAAGGCGCCCCCCGCAGGGGCCTCGAGGACACCCGCGAGCATCGCCCGGAAGCGGCGGACCAGCTCGCTTTCCCCCGCGAGGCAGGCGTCCCGGAACTCGCACCGCTCGCAGGCTCGGGAACCCCGCCCGGGCGTCCCCCGGTCGACGAGGCGGGGAAAGAACGGCCCGGCGCCGGCCAGCCGGGAGAGCCGCCGAACGGCCTCGTCGTACCGCCTTGCCACCTCGGTGTCCCCCGGCTCCACGGTCCAGGACCAGAGGTGTTCCGGCAGGGCGGGCGCGAGGTAGACGTACCGGCCCCGAGCACGCACGCCGCCCGCCTCGAGCCGGGCGTAGGCCGCCGCCTGGAGGAGTTCTCCGTCCCGGACCCGGTCGACGAAGTGCCGGTGCAGCGTGTCCCGGCGGATCGCCTCGTAGAAGGGCCGGCCCGTCTTCCAGTCGACCAGCAGCAACCCGTCGGGGACGACGAGCACCAGGTCGGCGCGGAACCTGGCGCCTCCCGCCTCGGCGACGATCTCGGCACCCGCCACCCGGGCCTCGCCCGGCGCCTCGAGCCGTCGCAGCGCGACCTCCAGGAACGGGCGGGCCCGGCGAGCAAGCCCCCGGGCCGGGATCTCCCCGGGCATCCCCTCCTCGGCGAGGATCTCCCGCGCGGCCTGGAGAAGCGCCCGGTCGAGAGCGGTCGGCTCGAGGGACGCCGGGAGCGGGACCGCGTCGTCGAGCCGGGCCGGGAGGGCTCCTCCCACCCGGTCCCCGGCGAGCAGGCCGGCAAGGGCCCGGTGAACGACGCTCCCGACGAGGCGGGGATCGCTGGCGGGGGGCAGGCCGGAGGGATCCGGGGGCGGCGCGAGCCGGAGGACCCGCTCGAGGAACGCCCTCCAGGGACAGCGGGCGAGCTGCTCGAGGAAGGTGACCCACGGGGACTCACCGGTACCGGGCGGATCCCCGGGCACGACGAACCCGAACCACGGGATGGCGGCCCTCCGGGGCCTGGCCGGGTCCGGACGCTCGACGAGGAGCCCGAGCACCCGGAGCCGGGCCGCGGCCGCCTCCCGGGGCCCGGCCTCCCCGGGAACCGCGCCCCACCTCTCGGCCGCACCCGCGAGGAGCGCGGCCAGCACGTTCTCGGCCTCCTCGCGCCGCCGGGCGACGTCACCCCGGATCGCCCTCCCGGTCGCCACCGCCAGCTCCTCGAGGGTGCGCGGTGGATCCGCGTGCACCGGGACGGTCTCGGGCGTCCCGAGGACGCCGGCCAGCTCGAGGCCCTTGACGAAGGGGGAGGGGTTGCGGGGAGCACCGTCGGCGGTCGCCCGCTGCCAGGAGAGGACCACGTGCTCGGCCCCGCCGACCAGGTGGGCGAAGAGCCAGCGCTCCTCGTCGTGGCCGGCCAGCGGCAATGGCAGGGCGGGCAGCACGTCCCGGAGTCGCCGCCGGAGGGCATCCGGGAGGAGGGGATCGTCCCGCACGATCCGGGGGAAGACCCCCCGGCAGAGACCGGCGAGGAACAGGACCCGGAACGGGATTCCCCGGGCCCGCAGGGCGCTCATCACCCGGACGCCCGCACCCTTCCCCCCGGGCCGGCGCCGCGCCCCGGACCGGAGGATCTCCGCCGCCAGGTGGACGGCCTCGCGCGGCTCGAGGACGAACCCGGGGGGAAGCCGCTCCTCGAGGGCGTCGGCGACCTCCTCGACCGGAACGGCGGATTCCCCGGGGGAACCCGCCACGTCCGCCAGCAGGTCCCGGACGAACGCGGCCGCCTCCCCCGGGGAACGTCCGGCGGGTCCTCGCCGCAACCGCTCGAGGAACCGGCGCGCCGCCTCGATCTCCCCCGCGACCACGTCCCGGGGAATCCGTCGCGGGACGAAACGGTCCGCCTCCCCGCCGAGGGGTTCCCGTACCGGCAGGAAGACCCCGTCCCCGCGCCCGGGGAAGTCCTCCGCGCTCGCCCCCGCGAGCCGTTCGAGCCGGACGATCCCCCGGGAGCGGAGCAGGAGCGAGAGCTCCGCCCGCCGGCGCGGCCGCATCCCGCGGGCATCCAGCCAGTCGTCCACGGCGGCCGCGGGACCCTGCTCGAGGAGGGCGGCCGCCGACCCGGCGACCCGCTCCCCCGGGTGAAGCCCGGGGGGGGCCGGGGCGAAGAGGGACCAGGGAATCCCACCCTCGTCGAAGACCGCTGCCAGGTCCGGCAGCAGCTCGTCGAGCCCGCGGGCGACGACGGCGATCTCCTCCGGGGCCGTGCCCCGGTCGAGGAGGACGCGGATCCGCCGGGCGATTTCCCGGGCCTCCCCCGCCGGGCCGACCGCGTGGAAGGCCGAGAGGACGGAAGCGGTCCCGGGGCCGGGACCCGGCGGACGCACCCGCTCCGCCGCGCTCTCCAGCGAACGCCGGAAGGCCTCGCGGAACGCCTCCCCCGGGGCGGGGCGCCCCGGGTCGGCCGGGTCCGGGGGAACGTCCAGGAACACGGTGGTGCCCGGGTGGCGGAGCATTGCCGCCAGGAGATCCGCCGTCCGGCCGGGCGCGTCCGGCAGGCCCCAGCAGGCCACGGCCCGGAAGGGCAGGCGGGCCCCGGGTCGGGCGAGCAGGTCGGCGGCCAGGGCGATCCGCTCGGCATGCCGGACCAGCGGACGATGCTCTTCCCCGACGTCCCAGGCCGCCATTCGCTCCGCCACCTCCACGGCCGCCTCGACCAGGTCCCGGGCCCGGGCCCGCACGGCACGAGGCAGGCCTTCTTCCTCGATCGCCTCGAGCAGGGGCTCGGCCACGGCCGCGTCGAGCCCGGCGCCGAGCAGGTCGCGGATCGCCCCGGAGGCCAGGTATTCCCCGCCCTCGAAGGAGGCGAGCGCCTTCGCGAGCGCCGGGCGGGCCCGCACCGCCCGGCCGACGAGAAGCCGGAAGGCGGTCTCTCCCTCGAGGAGCGGTGCGTCGGCTCCCTCGGCCTCCAGGACCTTCCGGGCGAACCGGGCCGGGGTGAGAACGTCGAGGCCGAGAACCGCGCCACCCAGCTCCCGGGCGAGCCGCGGCAGGAGGAGGCGACGCTGGGAGGACGAGCCGACGACGAGGGCGACCGGGGCCGTCCCCCGGTCGGCCGGCCCGGCCAGCAGGCCGCGCAGGTGCTCGACGAGGGCCCGGAACCCGTCCCGGGTCCCCCGGTGCAGGATCAGCTCGCCCATCCCGCCGCTTCTCCTCCCCTCTCGCCACACCGGCCCGGACGAGTATGCCACCGCGCCCCCGCGGCCGTTACAATGGCCGCCACCCAACCGGAGGGACCCGCCATGGACCAGGAGAAGCTGAAGCGGATCGAGCGGCTGCTCGCCGGCTCCACCCCCGAGGAAGTCCGCCAGGGCCTCGAGCTCGCCAAGGAGGAGATCGCGCGGTGCGGGCCGGAGGACGCCCGCGAGGCGATCGACGCGATCACGTCGCTCTTCTACATCGACCCCCTCGACCGTCCGGACCTCAAGCCCTGCATCGACGAGGCGATCGACCTGGTCATCGGGCTCGGCCGGCAGGTGATTCCCAACCTGCTCGAGACGCTCGACGACGGGGACGTCAAGGCGCAGCTCGTCGTCGCCAACGCCCTCGGGCGGATCGGGGCGGACGCCCTCGAGCCGCTCCTCGAGGCGTACCGCACGGCGAGGGACCATCACCGGAAGGAGTTCGCCCTCTACGCGATCGGCCACATCCGCTCCCCGAAGGTCGTGCGGGCCCTCCCCCTCGTCGTCGAGGGGCTCGAGGACGAAGACCCCGGGATGCGGGACACGGCGACGCGGGCGATCGGCCGGATGGCGGAGGCGATTCCGCCCGGGGAGATGCCGAGCGACCTGCGGGACGCGATCTTTCGCAAGCTGATCCTGGCGGTCTCGAGCCCGTCCCCCGCGATCCGGGCCAAGGCGGTCCGTTCCCTCGGGAAGCTTGCCCAGCACGGCCACCTGACGGACGAGCAGAAGGAAAACGTCCGCAGGCTGATGCTCCGGATCCTCGGCGAGGACGAGGATTTCGAGTGGGACCACGCCTACATCGTGCGCAAGGAGGCACGGGAGGCGATGCAGTTCTGCTGCTGACGGAACCGGGGGATCAGCGATCCCGGAACGCGGCCTCCCGTTCCCGCGCCAGTACGACGAGGCGGGCCGCGATCTCGTCCGGCCCGCCCGCGAGTCCCGGCTCGAGCCAGGGCAGTCCCGGGTGGGCCCGCCGCCACGTCCCGACCAGGGCGGCCGCCTCCCGGGCGGTGTCCCCCGGCCCTTCCCCGCCCGTTCCCGCGAAGAGCGCCTCCACGGCGCGGGCGATCGCGGCGGGGGCCCGGCGGGGGCCCGGGGGGACCAGGACCCTGGCCGCGAGGGCGCCGGCCCGGACCACCCAGAGAACGGCCCCGGGGCGGCCGGGACGGGGTTCCCAGAGGATCCCGTCCCCCGGCGGCGGCCGCCGTACCGCGCGGAGCCGGTTGAGCCGGGGGGCGAGGCGGCGGATCAGGCGCGCCTCGAGGACGAGGGCGGCGAGGCCGCTCTCGGTCTCCCTCACCTCCAGGCGGTCGGCCTCGCGGCGGATCTCCCGGTCCTTCTCGTCCCGGGGGAGCCCGGCGAAGTACGACCCGACCCGGGCCCGCAGGCAGCCGGACTGGCCGACGTAGAGGGGCGCGCCGGCACCGTCCCGGAACACGTAGACCCCCGGTCCCTCGGGCAACGCCTCCAGGTCCGCCGGGCCGAACCGCCGTCCTTCCAGGTCCGCCGGCTCGCGGCGCTCGCCGACGAGGGCGGCGATGCCGGTGGGCGTGGTCACGCCCTCGAGAGCCAGCTCGGCGGCCAGGACCTCCCACGTGGCGGCCAGCGCCTCGGCCCGCCCGGCGGCACCCTCGCGTTCCACGTGCGAGACCCCGAGGAACTCGGCGATCCGGACGGGATCCGCCGAGCCCCGGTACCCGCGCAGCGCGCGCACCACCTCGAGGACCGGCACGACCGGCCGGGGAAACGCGCGGCCCAGCCGGGTCTCCACCCGTCGCGCCTCCTGCTCTCCTCCCAGGGTCACCCCGTAGGGCCGGCCCTCCCCGGGCACCCGGTGGAAGCCGGCGAGCTCCGGGCGGGGCGGCGCCCATCCGGCGACGAACGGCCCGTCGAGGCGGGGGCCCGCGTCCCAGGCCGGGCCGTCCGCCTCCCGGACGGTCCACCCGGCCGGGGTCCGCTCGAGGCGCGGGTCCGTCCCGAGCACCGGGCCGAGGACCCGGTCGGCGGTCGCCTCGTCGATGACGCCCAGCCCGAGCCAGCGGCGGGCCAGGTCGGCCGACGAGCGGGGCACGCCCTCCCGGGCCAGTTCTTCCACGATCCGGTCGACGAGGCCGCGATCCACGGGGCTCCTCCCTTCCCCATCGTGAAGGGAAACGGCGCGTCCGTCGAGGCGCCCGGGAAACGCGGTTGTTCGCGGGGTGGCAGGAAGTGCAGAATCGGCCGGTTCGCACCCCGGAGGAGGCACACCAGATGACGGATTCTCCCGGCACCGCGGCCCCCGGCGCGGTCGGGTTCTTCCACCCGGCCTCGCGCCCCTACCGGTTCATCGTGCTCCTGTTCGCGAGCCTGCTGCCGCTCGGGAGCTACTTCGCCTACGACAGCATCGGCGCGATCTCGACGATCCTGGTCGAGCAGCTCGGCATCTCCCGCGCGGCGATCGGGAACCTCTACACGGTCTACTCCATCGCGGCGATCGGAACGCTGCTCGTCGGCGGGATCCTGATCGACGTGCTGGGAACGCGGCGGGCGAGCCTCCTGTTCTCGTCGCTCGTCGTGGTCGGGGCGGCGATCGTCGCCCTCTCCGACACGGCCCCGGTCCAGGCGCTCGGCGCCATCCTCCTCGGCCCGGGCCAGGAGCACCGGGCCACCTACTGGGCGATGGTCGTCGGGCGATTCCTCTTCGGCGCCGGCTCGGAATCGATGATCGTCGCCCAGAGCTCGATCTTCGCCCGCTGGTTCAAGGGAAAGGAGCTGGCTCTCGCCTTCGGGATCGGCCTCACGGTCAGCCGGGTCGGGACCCTCTTCACGTTCAACACCGAGGCGCTGATCGCCCGGGAGTTCGGGGGGTACCGCGCGGCCCTGTGGGCGGCGGTCTTCCTCTGCCTCGCTTCCTTCGCGGCGAACGTCGTCTACGTGGTCCTGGACCGCCGGGGAGAGAAGATCCTCGCCCTCAAGGAAGAAGGGGTCGACGAGAAGATCCGGCTCGCCGACATCGGGGCGTTTCCCCGGTCGTACTGGTACGTCACCCTGCTGTGCGTGACCTTCTACTCGGCGATCTTCCCCTTCACCGCCCTGTCGACGGACTTCTTCCACGAGAAGTGGGGGCTGCCCCTCGCCGTGGAGAGCGGGGGCGGGTTCTTCGCCCAGGCGTTCGGCAACTTCCTGCACATGTTCAGCACCGCCCCCGGAACGACCAGCATCATCATCTTCGCCTCGATGGTCTTCGCCCCGTTCGCCGGGACGCTGGTCGACCGGATCGGGCGACGCGCGACGCTGATGATCTTCGGGTCGCTGCTGATGATCCCGTCGTACCTGCTGATGGCGTACACCCACGTGCCCCCGGTGATCCCGATGATCCTGCTCGGCGCCGCGTTCGTGCTGGTCCCCGCGGCGATGTGGCCCTCGGTGGCGCTGGTGGTCGACGAGAAGCGGGTCGGCACCGCCTACGGGCTGATGACGATGATCCAGAACATCGGGCTCGCCCTCTTCCCGTACCTGAACGGGAAGCTCCGGGACGTGACCCACGACTACACCGCGTCGATGCTGATGTTCGCCTGCCTGGGCGTGGTCGGCCTCGTCTTCGCGTTCCTGCTCCGCCTCGCCGACGCCCGGGAAGGCGGCCGCCTCGAGCGACCCGGCACCGCCTGACCCGCCGGAAGGCGCCCCGGGCGGCGCGCAGCGCCGCGCAGCACGCGACGAACTCGGGCCGCCGGCAGGCGCGAGGGCCCTTGTAGGGGCCGCCGGCAGGCGGCCCGGGCGGCGCGAAGCGCCGCGCAGCACGCGACGAACTCGGGCCGCCGGCAGGCGAGAGGGCCCTTGGTAGGAGCCGCCGGAAGGCGCCCCGGGTGGCGCGGCGGAGCAGCGGGTGCGCCGCCCCCGGGAGCCGATGGTACGCTTCCCGCGTGAGCGAGCGGGACCGGAAGGAACGCGGCGACGCGGCCGAAGCGGCGCCCCCCGGCCGGGGGCACGCCGCCCGCTTCCGCGTCGGCCCCGCCCTTGCGGGCTACCGGCTCGACCAGTTCCTCCAGCGGATGATTCCCCGCCTGTCCCGCAACCGGATCCAGAAGGCGATCGCCACCCGGGTGCGCCTCAGCTGGGACGCCCCCGTCAAGCCCTCGACCCCGGTGAGGGAAGGGGGCGAGGTCTGGGTCGACGACCCGGACGTCAACGAGCAGGAGATCGACTTCGACCCGGCGGTCCTCCACGAGTCGGACGACGTCCTCGCCATCGACAAGCCGGCGGGGATCGTCGTCCACCCGACCCACTCCCATCTGCGCAACACCGTGATCACGCTCCTGCGCCGGCGCCGCGGCGAACCGGGGCTGACCCTCGCCCACCGGCTCGACGCCGAGACCAGCGGCGTGCTCCTGCTCGGGAAGCACCGGTGGGCGGCCCGGAAGCTGCAGACGGCGTTCGAGCGGGGATGGATCGAGAAGAGGTACCTGGCCGTCGTTTTCGGCGAACCCCGCGAGGACCTCTTCGAGATCGATCTCCCCCTCGGCACCGTCTCCCGGGACAACTACGTCTTCCGCCAGGGCCCGGGAGGCAGGGACCAGCGCCCGGCCCGCACGGTGTTCCACGTCCGGGAGCGACTCGGGGAGATCTCCCTCGTCGAGGCGATCCTGGTC
>Ga0256914_1002968_pt1 | contig 13738 bp, 11 predicted proteins | sample HulkmetaG_FD_191571 | JGI IMG/M metagenome (GOLD analysis project Ga0256914, IMG submission 191571) | Hydrothermal chimney microbial communities from Main Endeavour vent field at the Juan de Fuca Ridge, Pacific Ocean - Hulk | ecosystem: Environmental > Aquatic > Marine > Hydrothermal vents ... | reverse complement strand
CAATAACGATGCCCAAGGATTCTGACTCTTTTCAGCTTGAAGTAATAAAAACAGTAAATTCATTTTAATTTGATATTAGTTAATAATTAATTTTTAATCTTTTTCGGGTGATATAACATTGGCTTTAATACGCAAAACCGTGCGATTGGGGTTTGTATTTGCCAATATTGTTATCGACTTGTTTTGAAATCCGCGTTTATGGGTACTGTCAAACGTTACGTCTATAGAGGAACTTTCTCCCGGTTTAACGGGCTTATGGGGATAATGCCCCACGGTACAACCGCAACTTGTCGAAACCCTTGTGATAATCAAATCGGATTTCCCGGTATTTTTAAATTTAAAACTGTAATGAACCTTTTCGCCGCGTATCATTTGCCCGAAATCGTGAACCGTCTCTTCAAAAGTCATAACAGGTAGATTATCATCGGTTTTCACCTCCTTTTTTTGTGCCGATGCGGGATTTTTAACCACATTAGTATCTATTTTTTTGTTGCCGCCGTTATTACACGAGCTTAATCCAAAAAACAACAACAAACCCAAAATTGTGCTTAACTGTTTCATTGTTTTACTTTTTTCAAATCAATCGTTTATATTTTAAAAATTCTTTTTTTACACCTTCTTTGTTTACAAATAAATTGCAAAAGCGGGGCATCCTTCCCCGTTTTTTATTTTCCGCTTCCGAAAATTGCCACCGAACCTTTGTAAACCGCCTTTTTCGTTTTAAACCCGTGACATTTCAAAACATAAAAATATGTTCCGTCGGGCAAATTTCCGCCGTCCCAGTCGTTTTGATAGTTACTCGATTTGTACACAACCCTGCCTTGCCTGTTAAAGATAACCAGTTCCGATCTTTCGTACAGCTCATTAATTGTTTTGTAATTACCGCCGCCCGACCTTCCGCTGTTGTCACCGTTTTGTTCCTGATTACCTTCGCGTATAACAAAAACATCGTTAACGCCGTCGCCGTTAGGAGTAAAAACATTAGGAATAAAAAGGTTTACGGGCAAAATATCCACCGTTGTGGTATATACCGTATCGCAACCGTGTTCGTTAAAAACCGTGAGATAAACATTGTAAGTATCGGCACTGTCGCCCGTAAACGTGTAACGCAACTCCGGCTCGGAATATGAGTTGTCATCTTTGTCGAATTCCCAAAAACTGTTTGTTATGCTAATGGTATCGGACGACAAATTGGTATAGCTGAATTTAATATGAGGATTTTCAAGATATGCGGTATCGGGGTCGGCATTAATTTCAACCACAGGATTGTAATATGCTTTTGTATAAAAAGTATCAATAGTGGAACAACCGTAATCGTCGGTAACCTTAATAATATAATTTTGATAAGCTTTTAATCCCAAAGCGAGCGACGAGTCGCCGGGAGCAATATGTATCGGGGGAATTTGCCAAAAATAGTGATATTGGCCGGCAGGAAATTCATCACCGGCAGCAGCTTTTATTTGTGCGGTATTTCCGTTATCTTCGTCACCGTTGGTACAGGTCAGCCTGAGTTGTGTAAAAGTGACTTTGATTTCAGGTCGTACATCCACATGAAACGGTGCCGAAGTACATGTATCATGGTTTAAAGTATCTATAACCCTAACCGTAAAATCGGTGGGCTCGGTTATTTTCACAACTATTTCGGAAGTGGTATCGCCCGTGGGTGTCCAATAGTACAAAAATCCCTCCTGTTCAAGTACACTCAACTCAAAATAGTTGTCGTAACATACAGGTTGCGGAACATCTATGGAAATATCGCAATTGGGTTGCGAAACCGCAAAACCACCCGTGAATAAAATTATCGCCGTAGAGATTATCGCACCTAATTTATGGACTCTTTTTTTCATTAAAGCAAAAACGGTTTTAAACCCTTTATTTATGAATTTGCAAAAGTAAAAAAATAACGGTGATAAATAAAGTTTATTTTATTAGTCACATTTATTATAAATAGTGGAATAAACCGCAATTCCGTTTTGTCAAACAGTTGAAATTTAAAAACAAAAAGAGATGAAAAAGTCACTATTAATCATTATTGCAGGTTTGATATTTGCAAACACAAACACGATGTTTGCCCAACAAAACGTTCAACAACGTCCATACATTCAAATAAAGCAATACATCAACAAAAACGTGTTACCGTTTATCAAAACACAAAAGGAGTCGCTTACCGCCTCGTTGAACGAAAACGAAAAAGAGGTTTTAAAAAATATTGAAAACGATTTGGAAGCTTTCAGAAATCAAGGCAAGCAGATAAGAGAAAGCATGAAAGGAAATTACAATGAATCGATGGCCGAATTACGGAAAAAGAGTTTTAATGCCATCATTGCACGTGCAGACTCGTTACTTGCCAAACATCCCGGAGCGGTATCGGCATACAAAAAAGCCTATTCGGCCGAAAAAGAAAAATGGGAAAAAGATTTGGCCGATATAATGCCTAACCGCAACGGCGCTCCGGCAAAAAGAGGAATTATACCCCGGTTGGAAAACCCCTCGTATGCGCTGCTTTGGAACGAAAACAACAATTTTTGGCACTACGGACAAAAAAACATGCGGCATGCTGCACGGAAAGGCATGAAAAACCGGATGTTTACGCCGGAAACAAAAGAAAAAATAAGGAAATATGCCGAAACAAATATTATTCCCGTGATAGAAAAAGAGCAAAAAGAGTTTGAAAAAACCTTGTCGAAAAAGGAGTTAAAGAAGATTGAGGAGGCGCGGCAACTGATAGCAAAACGCAAAGATGCCGTATTTGCCATGTGGAACGACAACGGTTCAAGATTTCAAACCGGCGACTCGGCACGCCTTGCCATGCAAATAGAGATGCAAAAAGCCATGCTCCCCGTAAGGGAAATAGCATTGAAACATTATAGCGAAATAGAAAAACACATTTCAGCCATAAAAGAGAATATCCCGCACTGGAGAGAGGAGATAATGAGTATTGTTTCTGAAAACACCCGTTTCAATAAAACAAACGCAAAAATGCCCCCGTTCATTCACAATAAGATAAAAAGAATAAACCGTCCCGAAGCATTTTTGATATTCGACAAATCCGTTTTCGAGCGGTACGCTCCGGCAAACAACAGCAAATAACAATACGATTTATTTCACGGTTTGATAAAAACAGCCCGGGTCGCTTTTTTTAAAAGTAATCCGGGTTCTTTTATTTATATTCGATTTTAATAGACAAATATTAACTATTTTAGCCGCCTAAAAAAGAGTAAGAAGATGAGATTTAAAACAGGCGACAAAGTTAAGTTTTTAAACGAAAAAGGGGGCGGTACCGTAATTGCCGTAATCGACAGCAAAGTTGTTAAAGTGGAAACGGATGATGGTTTTGAAATGCCTGTTTTGTCGAAAGATTTAATACCCGATTACCGCTCCGAACCGGACTACGAAAATACAACTCCTTCAAACATTGGGACACAACAGCATCAAGATACCGGAGTGCCTGTCGAAGAGAGTAACGTAACCGACTTGAATCCTTGGGTAAAAATAAAAGAGGAAAAAGGTATTTACATGGTTTACGAACCTCACGACCAACAATGGGTACTTACAGGCGATATGGACGTAATTCTCGTAAACCATACGGAACACGAAATAATATACAGCCTCTTTTTGGAACAAAACGGCGTTCTTAAAGGAATTGATTACAATACCGTCCCGCCTGAATCGAAAATAGTTATCGACACTATCGAGAGAGAAGATATCGACAATTACGTACACGGATTTATTCAAATATTGATTCACGACGACGAACCCGAAAAAATTTTCTATCCCTTACACAGCGTGATAGATATCCGCCCGGCCCGTTTTTACAAAGAGGGCAGTTACAAACAAAACAGTTTGATAAATAAAAAGGCGGTTTTATCGGTAATAGCTTTGGAAAACACCTTCGAAACGGCAAGCTTTTCAGAAACGGAACGCAAAACCGGTAAAAGGGAAAAAACAAGGGAAAGCTACATCAAAAGGGAGAAACCTTTTATTGAAAAACACCGGACGGCACCGGGAGAAGCAATCGTAGATTTGCACATAGGCGAAATAGTAGATAACATAGCCGGATTGAACAGCCACGACATGTTAATGTTGCAGATGAACTATTTCAGAAAAGCATTGGAAAGTGCCATTGCCGAAGAGTACCGCAAAGTAACCTTTATTCACGGCGTTGGAAACGGTGTCCTGAAAAACAACATTATCAAAGAGTTGGAAATTTATTCAAACACGGAACACCATATGGCTTCAATAAGCAAGTTCGGCGTGGGAGCCATCGACGTGGTGATAAAAAGCAAAGATTAATACAATGAACAAAATCAAAAATATATTTTTTTCGATGACGACAATGGGGGTGTTGTTGTCGGTATTTGCCATTATGTTAGCGGCAGCCACTTTTATCGAAAACGATTTCGGTACCGATGCGGCAAAAGCATTGATATATAACGCCACTTGGTTCAACATATTACTCTTTTTACTGGCGGTAAACCTGATTGCCAATACTTTTATTTACAAAATGTACAAACTTGAAAAACTGCCACTGTTAATTTTTCATCTTGCCTTTGTTGTAATATTAATAGGTGCCGCCATAACACGGTTTATAAGTTTCGAAGGGATGATGCATTTGCGCGAAGGTGAAACCGGAACCACTATATTATCGGACAAAACATACATCGAAATTAATGCGGGTGACAAAAACAAATCGAAAGCAGTATTGTTGTCGGTTCTCACTCCCGGAAATTATGCCGACAATGTCGTCGTCAAGGGCAAAACAATACATTTCAAAGCTATCGACTTCATTCCCAATGCACGGCAAATAATAACCGGAAGCGACGAAGGCAGCCCTTATATATCGGTGGTTACTTCCGACGGCACGGGACGCTACAATATGCTTTTAAAGGAGGGCGAATCGCAACAGTTGGGAAATTACAACATCAGGTTTGGGGGCAGATACGACAGCAGTGCGGTAAACATTGTGAAGTTGGGTAACGACCTTATCATCACAGCTCCCGACACAATATTCTCAACTCCCATGTCGGGCGACGGTAAAAGCGAAAAATTCCCGCCTTACCAAAACGGACAATTCGTGAAACGAAAATTGTTTTCGGTGGGAAACCTGAGCCTGGTACTTACCGATTTTTACAAACACGGCAAAATATCATACGTTCCGTACGAAAACAAAAATGCAAATTTCATGGATGTTGCCGTTATTGAAGTAAAATCGGGCAACGAAACCAAAATTGTAAACTTGCGGGGAGGAAAAGGATACAAAGGAGACATTTCCGAATTTAGCATAAACGGCATACCGGTAGCCATGAGTTTCGGCTCAAAAGAGATAAAATTGCCATTCTCCATAAAGCTGCTCGATTTTCAACTGGAAAGATATCCCGGCTCAATGAGTCCGGCAAGCTATGCCAGCGAAGTAATCTTAACGGACAAAACGGCAAACACAAGTTTTCGTTACAGAATATATATGAACCATGTCCTCGATTATAAAGGTTACCGCTTTTTCCAGTCGTCGTACGATACCGACGAAAAGGGTTCCGTACTTTCGGTAAACCACGACTATTGGGGCACATTTTTTACTTATGCCGGATACCTTTTAATGACTCTTGGAATGGCATTGGCACTGTTCACGGGAAAAACACGGTTTTCGAAACTCGGAAAACTTTTAAAACAAAAACATGTTGCAAGCGTCACCGCCATATTGTTATTTTCTTCACTTCCGGTTTTTACACAGGCACAACACCAAAACGTTTCGTCCGGTTCCGCTCCCGTAATAGACAAAACACAAGCCGAAGCTTTCGGTGAACTTATGGTGCAATCGAGCGACGGAAGACTAAAACCCGTAAACACTCTTGCCTCCGAAGTGTTGAGGAAAGTGACCCGTAAAAGCAGTTTCCGCGGACTTACCCCCGATCAGGTGTTTTTGGGAATGCTTGCCGACCCCGTGTACTGGCAGACGGTACCAATGATAAAAATAAGCAACAAAGAGGTTGCAAAAGTCTTGGGCATCAAGGGGAAATACGCTTCATATCTCGATTTTATCGACATGCGGGAAGGCACTTATAAATTGAGTGGATTTGTAAAAACCGTTTATGCCAAAAAGCCTTCAAAACGCGGAATGTTCGACAAAGAGATAATGAAAGTTGACGAACGTTTGAACATATGTTATTTGATATATACGGGAAAAATATTAAATGTTGTACCCAATCCGCAAGACCCTTCGGCACGGTGGTTCAATCTTACCGATACACCTGAGGGACTCTCATACGAAGACTCGTTAATGGTAACTTCCATCATTCCACAATACCTTAATTCCGTAAGAAACGGGGATTACAAAACGGCATCGGAACTGCTTAACGGATTGAAAAATTACCAAAAGAAATTCGGAGCTGCAATTATGCCGCCCGAGAAAAAAATCAAAGCCGAAATATTATACAACAAATTGCTGATTTTCGACAGACTGGCAATGATATACGGCATATTGGGTTTTGTTATGATTCTCCTTCTTTTTATTCAGATTTTCAAAGGAGGAAAATTTATTAATATTACGGTAAAAATCCTGTTATGGATAATAATAGCGGGATTTTTGTTGCAGACTTCAGGACTGGGATTAAGGTGGTATATATCGGGGCATGCTCCCTGGAGCGACGGTTACGAATCAATGATATATATAGGGTGGGTTACAATGCTCGCGGGATTACTCTTTTCGAAACGCTCGTTAATGACCGTGGCCGCAACTACAATTTTAACCTCAATTATATTAATGGTGGCACACCTCAGCTGGATGGACCCCGAAATCACAAACCTCGTTCCCGTTTTAAAATCGTACTGGCTTACCATTCACGTATCGGTAATAACTGCAAGTTACGGCTTTTTGGCTCTCGGCATGTTGCTCGGTTTCATCAATCTTGTTTTGATGATATTAACGGGAGAAAAAAATATTGCCAAGATGAACCGGCGTATAAACGAATTAACCGCCATTAACGAAAGAACGTTGATTGCCGGTCTCTATATGCTTACGATAGGAACGTTCTTGGGAGGAGTTTGGGCAAACGAAAGCTGGGGCAGATATTGGGGTTGGGACCCGAAAGAGACCTGGGCGTTAATAAGCGTATTGGTTTATACCTTTATTGTCCACATGCGTTTCATTCCGGGACTGAAAAGCAGGTTTGCCTTTAACCTGGCATCGCTTACAGGTTACTTTTCAATATTAATGACCTTTTTCGGGGTAAATTACTACCTGTCCGGATTACACTCATATGCCAAAGGCGACCCCGCACCAATACCGCAATTTGTCTATTATACAATTGGCATAATAATTGCCGTTGCCATTGCCGCTTACAATAAAGAACAAAAATACAACATGAATAATGAATAATTTTTTATCAATCAAAACCTGAAAAAATGAAAAAATCAATTATTATTATTTTCTTATTTATTGCAACAACGGTTAGTGCACAAACCGATACTGTCAGCAATTGGACAAAAGAGGGAAAAATTTCAGTAAACGCAAACCAAAACTATTTCTCAAATTGGTCGGCAGGAGGCGAAAGCTCATACGGTGTTATCGGAAAACTTACTTTCAAAGCAGATTACAAGAAAGATAAAAATTCGTGGACAAACTGGCTTGATATGGCTTTGGGTTACTCCGTAATAGGTGATGACGACTCAAAAAAAACAGAAGACAAAATAGAATACATCACCTCATACACTCGCGATTTGTCAAAAAACATTAAATTTTCAATAGTCGGCAGTTTTAAATCGCAGTTTGCAAAGGGATACGACTACTCAAACGACACCACGATTTACACTTCAAAGTTTCTTGCCCCTGCATATATCGATTTGGGCCCCGGTATCCAGTATAAACCGAACGACCATGTCCTTGTCAACTATTCGCCCGCCACAGCACGGTTAATTGTTGTTAACGACCAAGGACTTGCCGACAAGGGGGCTTTCGGGCTGGAACCCGCAAAAACCGATACCAACGGAATAGTTATTGACCCTGCTAAAAAGACAAAAGGCATGTTCGGCAGCAAACTTATTTTCGTTCTCAACTATGATATTGCAAAAAATGTTAACATAGCCAGCAAACTCGAGCTCTTTTCCGACTATTTGGATACTCCCCAAAATATTGATGTTGACTGGCAAGTGCTCCTCGGAATGAAGGTTAACAAATGGCTGAATGTGGATATCTCCACACAGATGCTTTACGACGATCAAGTAATGATAACCGACAAAGACGGCAATACGGGTCCGAGAATCCAGTTCAAGCAATTGATGATGGTAGGACTGTCGTATAATTTTTAAACCGTTTTGAAAAAAATAGCTCTTTTATCGGACACCCACGGCACAATTCATCCGCGGGTGTCCTCTTTTTTTAATGATTGCGACGAAATATGGCATGCCGGCGACATAGGCAACGTCGATACGGCACACAAACTTCAAAGCATTAAACCCCTGCGTGCGGTTTACGGAAACATAGACGGCGGCCTATTGCGGCAAATGTTTCCTGAATATCTGACATTTACAATCGAAAAGGTAAAGGTATTGATGATTCATGTGGGAGGCTATCCCGGCCGTTACTCTCCCCGGGCACGCAAACTGATACAACTACACCGTCCGCAACTGTTTATCAGTGGACATTCGCATATACTAAAGGTTATGTTCGACTCCCGCCGCAAACTCTTGCACATTAACCCCGGAGCGGCAGGCAATTCGGGATTTCACAAAAAAATTACCATGGTAAAGTTTGTTATCGACGGCTACGAAATAAAAGATTTGGAGGTGCTTGATATCGACAGACACCTGCACTGAGCTAAACCTCGTATGTTTTGCCCTGTTCCGAAACCGTGCTGTTTTCAAAAACGGACTTTGCCTCTCTTTCCAAAGTTGAGAAATTGCCGTTGATACGTGCTGAAAAGTGCCCCAACAACAACCTTTTCACACCGGCGGCTTTGGCAATGGCAGCCGCTTCTTTTGCCGTGGAGTGGACATTCGCCAACGCCTCCACCTTTGTACTTTCGTCGAAAGTTGCTTCGTGATACAGCAAGTCGGCACCTTTTATTAGGGGGATAATATCCTCAAAATATGCAGTGTCCGAACAAAAAGCGTATCTCCTTCCCGGAGTTCCGTCAATTGTTATTTCACTGTTTTTTATCACATTGCCGTCGCCGGCAACAAAATCGGCACCCTCTTTTATCTCTTTTATTTGTCCGTACGTGGGATTGTATTCCGAAACAAATGCCTTATCGATTTTTCTTTTGCCCTCCTTTTCAACAAATAAAAACCCCGTGGTGGGAACACCGTGTTTCAAAGGAACGGTATAAACCTGAAGTCCACCCTCGTCGTACAACAACCGGTTACCGCCCAAAGTGTCATGAAAAATCAACGGAAACAAAAGGTTCGTATTGGCGGTTTCGAGCGATATATCTATAAATTTTTTCAACTGCGGAGGGCCGTAAATATTCATCGGTTCTTTGCGTTGCAAAAGATGAAGTGTTGACAACAAACCCGTTAGTCCGAAAAAATGATCGCCGTGTAATGACTTATGAATATGTGGTTAAATTTTTTAAACCCGACACGGTATTTTAACATTTGGATTTGTGTTCCGTCGCCGCAATCAATCAAAAAACGGTGTCCGTTATATTTAACAAGTTGTGCCGAAACATTTTGATACGGAGTTGGCATAGCCGAACCGTTACCGAGTATTGTTACCGAAAACTCTTTCATTTTTGCAAAGATAATTTTAAGCCAAAATAAAAAAATCCCTTTCACACACGGCAAAAGGGATTTTTTTTTAATGAAAAAGAAAGGTTATTTTTTCTTTTTTTCTTCGTTTTCCAAGTCGGATTTGAGGTTGGCCAAAACATCGAGGTCGCCGAGAGTTGTTTTCTCGAGGCTCTCTTTCAGCTTTTGAACGCTGCGTTTTGCCTGTTTTCCGGCAGATTTTTTAGCCTCTTTAGCGTCGGGACTCTCTTTTTGATACGTGGCTTTATGCGACAAGATGATTTTTTTGTTCTCTTTGGAAAATTCAATCACCTTAAACTGAGCCGTATCATCGACTTTAAGGGTTGTACCGTCCTCTTTTTTGGCATGTGCCGAAGGAACAAATCCTTCAACGCCGTACGGTAACGATACCACAAAACCTTTGTCAACTTTATTAATAACAGTACCTTCGTGTTCCGAGCCTACGGTAAATACCGTTTCGAAAACATCCCACGGATTTTCCTCAAGCTGTTTATGTCCGAGGCTTAAACGGCGGTTTTCTTCGTCAACATCCAAAACGACAACCTCTATCTCTTCACCTATTTTAGTAAATTCGGCAGGATGTTTAATCTTTTTCGACCACGAGAGGTCGCTAATGTGTATCAATCCGTCAACACCCTCTTCAATTTCAACAAAAATACCGAAATTGGTAAAGTTTCGAACCGTTGCTTTGTGTTTTGAGCCAACGGGATAACGTTCGCGGATATTAATCCACGGGTCGGGGATAAGTTGTTTCATGCCCAGTGACATTTTTCTCTCTTCACGGTCAAGCGTCAAAATAACGGCTTCAACTTCATCACCCACTTTCAGGAAATCCTGAGCAGTACGCAAATGTTGCGACCACGACATTTCCGAAACATGAATCAAACCTTCCACACCGGGAGAAATTTCGACAAAAGCACCGTAATCGGCCAAAACAACAACTTTACCTTTCACTTTATCGCCCACTTTCAGGTTAGGATCCAACGAATCCCACGGGTGAGGGGTAAGTTGTTTGAGTCCCAGAGCAATACGTTTTTTGCTTTCGTCGAAATCGAGGATAACAACTTTGAGTTTCTGGTCGAGTTCCACAATCTCTTCGGGGTGGTTAATACGTCCCCACGAAAGGTCGGTAATATGTATAAGTCCGTCAACACCGCCAAGGTCGATAAACACACCGTACGAAGTAATGTTCTTAACGGTACCTTCGAGCACTTGTCCTTTTTCGAGTTTGGCAATAATTTCGGCTTTTTGTGCTTCGAGTTCATCTTCGATGAGAGCCTTGTGCGATACCACAACGTTTTTATATTCGTGGTTGATTTTAACAACTTTAAATTCCATTGTTTTATCAACAAAAACGTCGTAATCGCGAATGGGTTTAACATCAATTTGCGAACCGGGCAAGAAAGCCTCTATACCGAATACATCAACGATAAGACCGCCTTTGGTACGGCTTTTGACGTAACCTTTGATAATTTCGTCGTTTTCGTAAGCTTCGTTAACACGCTCCCACGATTTGAGGATACGGGCTTTTTTGTGCGAAAGTTTCATTTGTCCCGTGGCATCCTCCTGGTTTTCCACGTAAATTTCAACCTTGTCGCCTACTTTCAAATCGGGGTTGTAACGAAATTCGTTAAAAGGGATAACACCGTCGGATTTGTAGCCGATGTTGACTACAACCTCACGGCTGTTAATTGATACCACCACACCTTCTATTACCTCATGTTCGGTAATCGAACTCATGGTTTTTGTGTAAATGTCTTCCAGTTTGGCGCGCTCTTCGGGAGAGTAATTTTCCTGTTTTTTGCCAATGGAATCCCAGTCGAACTCTTCGGGTTCGGTTTTAGCCTCACCTTCGTCACTCTTTTCTTCAACAGCGGTTTCGCTCTTTTGTTCAACGTCAGCAGCGGTATCATCAGCCGCTTCAACATCTTGCTGTGCGGGTTGTTCAACAGTGCCGGTCTCTTTTTTCTCCTCTTGGGGAGCTTCGTCAACAACCTCTTCTTTTTTCTCTTCGGTTACTTCGGGTTGTTTTTCTTGTTTAGTTTCCTGAGCTTCAGCTTGGGTTTGTTCAGCCTTCACCTCCTCTTGGGGAGTTTCGGCATTAATTTTTTCTTGTTCAGACATAAAAAATAATTGCGATTCATTCCAACCACCCGGTTCTTGTGAAATGAAACCTGTTAAACATATATTTCACCATGTTTTAAAAATTTGACGAATAAGTTTTTACGCCAAATCCGGGTCTTTTAAAACAAGGGCGCAAAAATAGTTAAATTATTATTAATTTTTAAGTTTTTATTCAATTATTTTTCATACCGAAATCTGTTTATTTTTGCATAAAAATTAATACGACATGATTTACCATTGCGGAATGTTCGGCCCCACTGAAATAACCTTGATAATAGTTGCCGTGGTTTTGCTTTTCGGGGGGAAAAAAATTCCCGAGCTTGCAAAAGGTGTGGGAAAAGGTATAAGAGAGTTTAAAAAAGCCACCGAAGATACGGAGATTACGGAAAACATAAAGGATATTGCATCGGAGATCAAGGATATTAAAAACGATGTGGACAAAATAAATCCGAAAAAGATATTGGAACAAAATTCCGGTGGGAAAAATAAAAGCAAAAAATAAATTCTAATTGAACAGGCCGTTTGAAAAATTTAACCGAAGGTAAGCCCGGCACACAAATCCTGCATTTTGCCTGGCCTATGTTGGCCGGAAACATTTTCCAACAATTATACAACGTTGTTGACAGCATTGTCATAGGTCAATATATCGGTAAAGAGGCTTTAGCCGCCGTAGGAGCAAGTTTCCCGTTCATCTTTGCGCTCGTTTCGTTTATTATAGGTATTGCCATAGGTTCCACGGTGATAATAGCTCAATATTTCGGAGCCAAAGAGGTGGATAAGGTAAAACAGGCAATAGAGACATTATACATATTTATGTTTTTCGCCTCAATAACATTGACAACTTTGGGGATATATTTCAGCAACGGTATTTTCGGGTTGATAAGTCTTCCTGCAGATGTATTGCCGCTTGCGGTAAAATATTTTAAAATCTATGCCCTGGGGTTTATCTTTTTTTTCGGATATCAAGGCACCGGTGCCATTCTGAGAGGGTTGGGCGATTCGAGAACACCTTTCTACTTTCTTGCCGGTTCAACAATTTTAAACATAATATTCGACATTCTTTTTGTTGCCGAATTTCATTGGGGTATCGAGGGTGTTGCCGGCGCAACCGTTTTATCGCAAGCTATTGCATTTTTCTCCATTGTTGTTTACGTAAACAAATACCATTCTGTTGTTTCGTTCAGTCCGCTCAAAATGCGGTTCAGTACCCAAATGTTCAAAAAGGCATTGAAAATAGGTTTTCCGGCGGGCATTCAGCAAACCATTGTTGCGGTTGGTTTTATGGCATTGTACAGGATAGTAAACATGTTCGGCACTTCCACCATAGCGGCATACAGCATTGCCATGCGTATCGACTCGTTTGCGGTGATGCCGGCGATGAACTTTTCGGCGGCACTATCCACATTTACGGGGCAAAATATCGGTGCGGGCAAAATGCTCCGCGTTTCGGAGGGATTAAGAGCCACATTAAAAATGACAATAACCACCTCTATATTTATAAGCACTTTGGCAATAATTTTTGCCGACCCGCTTATGCATGCTTTCACAAACGACACCGAAGTTATAATGCTGGGCAAACAGTACCTTTATATAGTATCACCTTTTTATATTCTGTTTTCGGTAATGTTTGCTTTCAGCGGTGTATTGCGTGGTGCCGGCGACACTCTAATGCCGATGTTTTTCACAATTTTGTCGTTATGGGTAATAAGGATACCTGTCTCCTATTTTTTATCGACGGAAATAGGTGCAAAAGGAATATGGTGGGGGATACCGATAGCATGGACAGTAGGGGTTTCGATGTCGTGGTTGTATTTTAAAACCGGTAAGTGGAAAAACAAAGCCGTTGTCAAGAGGAAAATACCGGAGGATAAAC
>Ga0256914_1002967_pt1 | contig 13742 bp, 10 predicted proteins | sample HulkmetaG_FD_191571 | JGI IMG/M metagenome (GOLD analysis project Ga0256914, IMG submission 191571) | Hydrothermal chimney microbial communities from Main Endeavour vent field at the Juan de Fuca Ridge, Pacific Ocean - Hulk | ecosystem: Environmental > Aquatic > Marine > Hydrothermal vents ... | reverse complement strand
TAAGGTGGGCAATTTCGTGGAGGTCAAAAAATCTCGTCTCGCTCCGGGTGTCAAAGCTTCTCATCTCACCTATTTGGGAGACGCTATTGTCGGAGAGGCGACCAACATCGGAGCGGGCACTATCACTTGCAATTACGATGGAAAACGAAAGCACCAAACCACCATCGGGAAAAATGTCTTCGTGGGTAGCAATACGGCCCTCGTGGCACCTGTTACAGTCGGAGACGGGGCCACCATCGGGGCCGGTTCCGTTATTACCAAGCCGGTACCGTCTCATACCTTGGGAGTCGCCCGGGCTCGGCAGCAAAACATCTATCGCCGCAAAAAGCATAAAAAGGATTCGTAAAGGATGTGTGGAATCATTGGTTACGTGGGTTGTCGTCCCGTGCTTTCCGTCTTGATCGAAGGTCTCAAACGCCTTGAATACCGTGGTTACGATTCGTCCGGTATCGCAGCCTTCCATAACGGTGTCGTTCAGACCTACAGGGCCGAGGGCAAACTGAGCCGCCTGACCGAAAAGCTCCGATCCGTCGAAATGAACGGCACCACAGGTATTGGCCACATCCGGTGGGCTACCCACGGGAGGCCTTCGGAAGTCAACGCCCATCCCCATCGAGCCGGACGGGTCATCCTCGTACACAACGGGATTGTGGAGAACTATAGGGAACTCAAGGAGAGTTTGCGACGGAAGGGTGTGACCTTCCAGTCGGAAACCGATACGGAGGTCATTGCCCACCTCATAGATCAAGGCCTGGAAGCGGGCCTCTCTCCGGAGGAGGCGATCCGGGAGGCCCTGAAACAGGTTCGGGGATCTTACGCCCTGGGGATCCTCTTCGATTTCGATCCCGGTGTTCTCTATGCGGCGCGCAAGGAAAGTCCCTTGGTAGTGGGCCTGGGGGAAGGGGAAACCTTCTTTGCCTCGGACGTCCCTGCCTTACTTCCTTTTACCCGTCGCTGCATTTTCCTCCACGACGGAGAGATGGCTGTCTTGACCCGGGATGGGGTGATCGTCACCGACCTGTCGGGAAAGAAACTGGACAAGCCGGAAAAAACGGTCGACTGGTCCCCTCTCATGGCGGAGAAGGAGGGGTTCAAACACTTCATGCTCAAGGAGATACACGAGCAACCCCGCGCCCTCATCGATACCTTCCGGGGCGTCTATTCGCTGGAAGCGGGAACCTTCAACCTGGAGAACATGGAAATCAGCCCCGAGTGGCTGAAACGGATGAAAAAGATTGTCATCATCGCCTGCGGAACCTCCTGGCATGCCGCTTTGGTGGGACGATACTATCTCGAGGATCTGGCGGGGATTCCCACCGAAGTGGACATCGCCTCCGAGTTTCGCTACCGAGATCCCCTGGTGGACGACTCGACACTGCTTATTGCCATCTCCCAATCCGGGGAAACGGCCGATACGCTGGCGGGAGTTCGCATCGCCAAAGAGAAGAAGGCCAAGATTCTTAGCGTCTGCAACGTTTTCGAAAGCAGTTTAACGCGTCTTTCCGACGGGGTGGCTTACACGCATGCGGGACCAGAGATCGCCGTGGCCTCGACCAAAGCCTTCACTACCCAGTTGGCCGCCCTGCTTCTCATCGCCATGTACCTGGGATGCGATATTACCGGCAAGCTTCCCAGAGAGGAAACGAGCCGCCTCTTCCAGGCTCTCACCGAGGTGCCTTCCCTGATGCAGGAGATCCTCAAGGAAGAGGATTCCATCAAGAAGATCGCTAGAAAATTAAAAGATTACAAAGATTTCCTCTATCTGGGGCGAGGACTCAACTATCCTATCGCCCTAGAAGGTGCCCTGAAACTCAAAGAGATTTCCTACATTCATGCAGAAGGATACCCCGCCGGGGAAATGAAACACGGGCCTATCGCCCTTATCAGTCCTCGGATGCCGGTGGTGTTCGTGGTCCCCTCTGACCGCCTCATGCCCAAGGTCCTGGGTAACATGGAGGAGGTCTTGGCCAGGGATGGCCAAGTTATCAGTGTTGCCACGCGGGGGACTCGGGAAGTCCTTGACAAGAGCACCTATGCTATTGAGATTCCTTCCGTCATACCCATCTTGGAACCTATTCTCACCGTGGTTCCTCTTCAGCTTCTGGCCTACCATGTGGCAGACTTGCTGGGCACCGACGTGGATCAGCCAAGGAACCTGGCGAAGAGTGTAACGGTCGAATGAAGCTGATTGGAAAGAAGCTCCTAATTTTTTTATACAATCCATATCTATGGGTGATCGTGGGAGGGGCGATGGTGAGTGTGGGGGGGGCGATCTACTTGTCAGGACGCATGGAGTTCTGGTTGACGCAGAAAGCCCTGGAAAATTTAAAGCAGCGGGTTTCGACACGAGCCTTGGAAAATACCTTGAGGCAGAAAACTGTAAACGGGGAGCGGCTGGCACGGCTTTCTTTATGGGGAAAAGGAGGAAAAGGGGAGATTCCTCCAGCGAGCACCAATAGGCATGTTCCTGTCGCGATTACGGCTAATACGCTTTCGTTAAAGGGGATTGTTCGTTATCCCGATGGAACCTTTGAAGCGGTTTTTTTTGATGGGACGGCGAAAAAGACGTTCGTGGTTAGAAAAGGTGAGAGTTTAGGGAGAATTCGCATCACGGATATTCAACCAGAAACGGTGGTGATCGTGAGCAATGGGAAGGAGTTGGTTTATAAGCTTTTTAAACCGGGGAAGAAGTCTTCAAAAGGTAAAACCCGAGGAAAAAACGTTTTTTTGCCATCGGGGTTATCTTCCAACCGCGCTGTTTTAAAGAAAAAAGAGGTCCAAGCGGCATTGAATGATATGGCTTCTTTTCTTAGGCAAGTGAGAATTGTTCCGTATATGGAAAAAGGAAAACCTCAGGGTTTTCAGCTCCTGGATATTGTTCCAGGCAGTATTGTTGATCGGGTTGGATTGAAAAATGGTGACGTCATTGAACGGGTAGGAGGCAAACCTATTCGGACTCCGCAGGAAGCGATGGGACTTTTCACGGCATTGCAAACAGGGCGAGGAGTAACACTTGAAGTAAAGAGGGGGGGGAAACGTCGTACGATTACTATTGATCTTGAATAAAAGGATTGTTTGAGGTGAGGCGATGGAAAAGGAAAAGCTCAGGATACGGGGGTTGACAAGTAAGGATCTTCCGGCGATTGTCGAAATAGATCGTAAAATCTTGGGGAAATCCCGCCTGGAATATTGGAAACGGAAGATCGAAGTGTCCGAGTTTCGCCCGCCGCTTGCTTCCCTTGTGGCTGAGATTGATGGGAAGGTAATAGGGTTTATCTTGGGAGATGTCAGTGGATGGGAGTTTGGCGTTCCGGACAATACAGGGATGATCGAGACGTTGGGGGTAGATCCTGCCTATCAACGGAAAGGAATCGCAAGGCTTTTAACAGAGGAACTGATTCGAAGTTTCCGGCTCAATGGGGTGGAGAAGATTAATACGCTGGTAAAATGGGATGATTGGGATCTCCTCCAATTTTTTCACGCCATGGGTTTTAAACGTGGACGTCGGATAAACTTGGAACTGGATCTTACTGAACCGCTTGACGGGACGAGAGAGGGAGACTAGAGAATTTCGCCATTGGGACGCGGAGCTTGAGCTTGTCCTTGGGATGAAGAGGTGTGTGTTTGCTGATATGGGGATTTAATTTGCATATATCTTTGACATGGATATTAAAGCGTCGTGCAATCAGCCATAGATTGTCGCCTTTTCTGACTTCATAAACGATTTCTTTAAATTTCCCGTTTCGAGTCTCTATGATACGGTGAGCCATGATGGAGGATGTCGCAGGATGATAATGTCTCTTCCTCCTTCGTCTTGCAATCTTTCTTTTCTTTACCCTACCTGCCGGGATAAAAAGCCTTTGACCGATACGTAAGAGATTGCCTCGGATATGATTGAGGTAACGGATATCACGCACCCTCACTTTGTATTTTAAAGAAAGCTCATAAAGGGTATCCCCTCGCCTCACGATATGAGTTCGTACCCAACCGTTGGGAGTTGATTTGACGACGGGTTTTAGTCGGTGGATGTTCTTGGCGAGTATTTGTTTCGTTCCCTCAGGGATTTTTACTTCGTAACGTTTGAGGTAAGGGGGTGTACAGCGTCGAATCAGTTCTGGATTGAGTATCCGAAGGGTTTGTTCTTGGCATTTACATGCCTTGGCGATGTCCCGGAGGGTTACTCCTCCAGGCACCACGGCTCGTTCATACTTGAGAGGTTCCTGGTATTGAATGTCTGTGAAGCCATATTTTTCAGGTTCTTTCGCAATAAGCGCTGCGGCAATCATTTGTGGGACATAGAAGCGTGTTTCCCTTTTAAGGTAGTGGTGTTTGATAAGTTGCCAGTAGTCTTCTGTTTTGTAACGTTTGATTGCCCGGTTGAGCTTTCCTTCTCCACAATTATAGGCGGCTGCTGCAAGATGCCATGATTCGAATTGATCATAAAGATCTTTCAGGTATCGGGCTGCTGCGACGGTTGACTTTTCTGGATCTCGCCTTTCATCGATCCAGTAATTAACCTTGAGGCCATATTTTCTTCCTGTTCCCGAAATGAATTGCCAGGGACCAGATGCGCGGGAACGGGAATAGGCCATGGGATTGAATCCACTTTCTATCATTGCAAGGTATACGAGGTCCGTGGGAAGACCATGCTCTTTCAGAACTTTTCTCATCATGGGAATGTAACGTTCCGACCGGGCAAGCCAAATAGAAAACTGCTTCCTCCCCGTGGTTTGATAATATTTAATGAAGTTTTCCACTAGCGGATTCATGACGATGGGGATGTCAAAAAGGGGTTTTTCCTTCTGGGGGGTGGAAGTTAGTTTCTGGTAGGATTGGGGGGAGGCAGGAAGGGCTTCTTGGGAGGTATCTTTTTCTTTTGCCGCAGAATCAGAAGAATGAAACATTGTGGTTCTTCCCTGGGCTGTGGCTTCTTCTTTCTTTTTTTCTTCTTTTTTCCCTTTTTCAATGATGTCAAGTGAGGCTGTTTTTATAGGTGTCGTTGAAGTAAGGGCAGTGGCTGGCTGGGATTTCTTTTGGAGGGAGCTACAACTCACCAACCATAATAAGAGGAAAATAAGGATGAAAAGAGGGAATATCCCTCCTCTTCTTTTGTTCCACGAGTATGTATAACGCATATCCCTCCATTACCGAAAAAAAGATTTGAAGTCAATAAGATCATAAGGGGAGGGTGAAATCTCCAAACGGTGCAGTGTGCTCTCATTTATTGACAAAAAAGGGGGTAAAATGTATGTATATATAATGGTAGGGGCTTTCGTCAGAGGATGAATTCAAAAGAGCATAGTTGCAAAAAGGAGGGAAAGATGGACTTTTCCATGAAATGGGTAGCGTTTCGGAAGAAGATTGGTGGGTTCGCCTTCGTCATGTGTTTTTTGATCGGTGGCTTGACGTTGGGGACCCGCCCGTCTTTTGCTGTAGAGGGAAAGGCCCAAATGATGCTGCTTCGTGTCAAGCCTGCGGTGGTATTCATCCTTTCACAAGTGAGCGGCGTCGTGCAGATCAATACGAAAAGTGGCGTGAAATCGTTTACGGATGTGGGAAGGCTTTCGACGGGGTCAGGATTTATTATTAATCCCAATGGATATATTTGTACCAATGGCCATGTGGTTCAGTTTTATCACGAAAAAAATGATAAACAGTTGGAGAAGATGTTTCTTCTCCAAGTGATTCAGAAACATTTCATTCCCAAGTTGTTGCAGGCTGGAAAGATTTCAAATGATCCTGGTAGCATCCGAAAAGCCGTCGGGGAGCTTTACAATATTTTGAAACCCAAGTCGATTGTGAGGATTAAGAAAGATCTGGTGGTTTTTTTGTCGAACAAAAAGAAATATCCAGCGGAAGTCAAAGACTACAGCCCTCCCATGGGTCCATATCCAGGGAAAATGGATATTCCTGGATTTCACTATGAATCGGAGACAGGAAAAGATATTGCGATAGTCAAAATCGAGGCGAAGGATTTGCCAACGGTTGTTCTTGGAGATTCAAGTTCCGTCCAGTTGGGAGAGGTGGTCTATGCGGCGGGATATCCGGGGGTTGTGATTTCCCATCTCATGCTGCAGAAGAGTTTGGAAAATATCCTCGATTGTACGGTTACGGTAGGTCACATCTCTGGGAAGAAATTGACGGCGACGGGTGCTTCCCTCATTCAGACGGATACGCCGATAGCCCATGGGAACAGTGGGGGACCTGCCTTTGATGCCCTGGGTCGTGTTGTGGGGATGTCAACGCTTGCCAGTGTTGAAAAGACTTCTACAGGGTACCAACAGATCCAAGGTTTCAATTTCCTTGTCCCGATCAATACGGTGAAAGAATTTATCGCGAGGGCGGGAATCAAGACCAATGAAGAAAGCCTTTTCAACAAGATATGGGCGGAAGCATTGGAGGCGTATGCGAAACAGGAGTGTGACCTCGTCATGAAACACTGTGATGCCGTTCTTAAACTCATGCCGGGGCAGCCGGATGTTCTCAAGCTTCAACGTCTCACACAGGAAAAGATCACACGGGGAGAGTGTCCTGTTTCATGGAAGAAGATTGCCCTTTATGTAGGCATCGGGATTGGTGTCGTCGTCGTCTTGATAATCATCATTGTGATGGCCAAAGGTGGAAGCAAGAAGGGGACAGCTGTTGTCCAAGAAGCGCCGGCGCCTGCCGCCATGGAAGAAGTGACCATGATTGAAAAGGCGGAGCCATCCTCTTCGTTAGGAGTCTTGGTGGGAAAAGATGGGCCTTATGAGGGAAAAGTATTCGAGATTTCAAAAGAAGGTTTGAAGATAGGGCGCGATCCGGCGAAGTGTGATATTGTGATTGATAATCCTCACGTATCACGAGAGCATACGTGGGTTGGAGAAGAAGGGGGAAATGTGGTAGTGAAGGATCTAGCCTCGGCGAATGGAACATTTTTGAATACCATGGGCCATCAGATCAAATCGGAGATATTGAAACCTGGGGATGTAATTATTATTGGCAAAGGAAAGATGGCAAGTTTTGTGTTTAAATCAGAGTCTTGAGGAGGGGGATTTAGAGTAGTACGAAACGATCTTTGATAAAGGGGGGGACTTGTCTTTATTAGGCGCAGTCATAGGGGATTATAAAATTCAGCAGAAGATTGGTGCGGGCGGCATGGGTGTTGTGTATCGCGGGATCCATGTGCGTCTCGAACAGGAGGTGGCAATCAAGGATCTTTCTCCCGAGTTTGCCACTAACCCGGAGATGCGATCGCGTTTTATTCGGGAGGCGAAAATTCAGGCCCGCTTGAATCATCCGAATGTTGTCAATGTCCATAATCTGCTGGAGTATGAGGGAAGATTGCTCCTGGTGATGGAGTTTGTTGCAGGAAAAACGTTGGATACCATAATCCAGGAGCGGGGGGCTCTTCCTTGCGAAGAGGCAGTGGCAATCACGCGGCAAGTCCTAGATGCCCTTTCTTTCATGCATTCCAAGGGTGTGATCCATCGCGATCTTAAACCCGGTAATATCATAATATCTCCAGAGGGACGGGTAAAGGTAACCGATTTTGGGATTGCGAAAGCTACAACTGAACAAGGCCATACAAAAGCTGGAACGCGCTTGGGGACCTTGTGGTATATGTCACCAGAGCAGGTGAAAGGGAAACCGGCTGACGCACGGAGTGACCTTTATGCGATGGGAATAACCCTCTACCAAATGGTAACAGGAAAATTGCCATTTTTCGGGAACTCCGATTTTGAGATTATGAGGGCCCATACGGAGACTCCTCCCCCTAACCCTAAAAGAATTAGAAAAGACCTTCCTAAATCCCTCGCGCAGGTTATTCTCAAGCTTCTTGAAAAGAATCCCGAAAAACGTTTTCAAAGTGCAGAGGAGGTTCTGAAAGCCCTTGATATTAAAGAGGAAGAAGCTACATCTAAGGCTTCCTTTCCTCCTGTTTCGAAGCCCAAAGTGGCCAAGAAGATACTTGTCCCTTTGATGGAAAGGTATGGAATTCCCCCTTTCGTTTGGATTCTTGTAGGTATCTTAATTGTCGGAGCTGTATTGGCGGTCTTCGCCTATTGGTATTTTAATAGAAAACAGGCTGTGATTCCAGTTGTTAAGGAACCTGTCTTGAAAAGAAAAGCGACATTTTCTTCAGTCACCTCAACGGTGGAGGGTGGAGAGGGAGGATCATCATTTGATAAAGAGGAAGGAGAGAAGGAAGAGGATGTAACCCCTATTCTCGAAGAACTGGAAAAAGGAGCCGAGGGAAAGGAAGAGGGGGAAACAGAAAAGAGTGGTTCAGCTTCTGAAAAAAAAAAGGTGGGAGAAGAAACCTCTCCTGCTTCATCACCTGAAAAGCGTCGGATAACGTCTGAAGGTTCAGCCCCTAAGGTTGAAGAGAAGAAGCGGTGGCGTCGCCCACCTTCGGTGAAAGGGGAAATCATTGAGATGACTCCTGAGGGAAAATTGGCAAAGAAAGGAAAGCCTCTTAAACATCATGCACTCGGGGTTACAAGGAAGCAGAGAAATAGGATTTCATCCCCAAGCAGTGTCGTAATTATGGATACTTCAGGAAGACTGAAAGGGACAAAGAGTTCTTTGCACATAGGAGCCCAGAATAGGGGACAAGAGAACCTTAAAAAAGAGGCACGACAAAAAGAGGATAATGAAAAGGAGGAAAAGAAAAAGAATAAAGAGAAAAAGAAGAAAAAGGGGGAGATAGTAACAATTGATAAACAGATTGGCCATTTTTTTGAGTCGCTGAAGAAGTCGATAAAGGACTTGGAACGATCGGGCGAAAAAGGGACATCGGAAGGCGTCGAAGAAGAATCCCCCACGGGGCGGGATGAGTATTTCCCAAGTGATTAAAAAGGGAGGAGAAAACAATGATTTGTCCCTACTGCGGAGCCACTATCCCTGATAAAGCGAATGTGTGTAGGGATTGTGGCCATGAAATTGATCAGTCGGAAACGATGAAGACGGAAATTGTAGCTGAAAACCTCAATGATCCTATGCGGACCTCCGTCTTTTCGGATAAGGCTGCGCTGGAAAAAACGCAGATCTTTTCGGAAGGATTGGAACCCGTTGAGGCCTTTTTAGGGTGGTTGGTGATCATCGAAGGGAAGGATCAGTGGAAAGAGTTTCACCTTCCTGAGGATATGGGGCAGCTTTTAATAGGAAACGGTGAAGCGGCCGATATCCGATTGAATGATGAGAGCCTTTCTCGGGTGCATGTAAGTATTCGAAAGAAAGGGGATCAGTTCTTTTTGACGGATTTAGATTCGGATATGGGCACGCAGGTCAATGGTACATCCATAGATCGGGTTCAGCTTAAGGATGGGGATACCATCAAGATCGGAAATACGGTATTAAAGTTTAAATTGCTCTAGATCTTCTATGCGTCAAAGGATTCAAGCATTTTCATTAACGGATACAGGAAGAAAGAGGAAGGAAAATCAGGATTTCTGTGCTGTGTTTTCAAAAGGTGACGCCTTGTTGATGGTGGTGGCGGATGGTGTGGGTGGACACAAGTGTGGTGATGTCGCGAGCCGTTTGGCTGTAGAGACCCTCCGGCGAATGTTTAACGAAACGGAAATCGAGGATCCAAGGGACTTCTTTGAACATGCTATTCAGAAGGCGAATCAAGAAGTCCGGAATTACATTGAGGCGACTCCTTCTTGTAAAGGCATGGCCACGACTTTTACCGCCGTGATCATCCGAAATTCCACGTTGACGCTTCTGCATGTTGGGGATAGTCGAGCCTATCTTCTTCGGAAAGGGAGATTCCAGAGGCTTACAGAGGATCATACGCTGGTTAGAAGAATGATGCAGGAAGGGGTATTAAGTCCTGAAGAGGCAAAAACGCATCCGAAACGGCATATAATAGTGAATGCAGTAGGAATTGCACCGATTCAGGAGTTTGATCTTCGTCAAATGGAACTCCAGGTGGGAGATAAGATTTTATTGTGCTCGGATGGTCTTTACGACGAAGTGAGCGAAAGGGAGATTGCGAAAATTCTTGAAGAGAACTCCCCTAAAGAGGCGGTTCGGAAGCTTGTGGAGACGGCGAATGAGGCAGGAGGAAAGGATAATATTTCCGTTACATTAGCAGTTATGGAAGGAAGCGCGCTGATGAACACGAAACATTTCGAAACGAGTGTCGCCTCTACTCCCCTTGCTTCTAGACGTTTGAAGAAGGTGTTTTTTATCCTGATACTCCTTGTCTTGGGATGTGGGGGAATAGGGTATTGGAGTCGGACAACCGACACGGGGAGGAGGTTGAAGGCCCGTGTTCTTTCCTTTTTTAGAAAAGGGAGCGTTTTTTGTGAGAAGGCCATTCATTTAAATAAAGGGCAAAGCGAAAAAGGAAAAGGCTTCCACGATAATTGAATTTCCTTCCCATCTTTGGTAGAAAAGGCCACGTTAGAAAGAGAGGATGGAGAGCTAAACATGCAAGTGTTTAGCTTTTTTAGTAGCTTATGGAACTTGTTAAAGCGGTTTGTCTCTTTTCTGGGGGACTTGACAGCATTCTTGCTGTAAAGATTTTGGAATCTCAGGGTGTAGAGGTTTTAGCTGTTCAATTTGTTTCTCCTTTTTTCGGGAGTGATTATCTGAAGGCACCTGCCTCTCTGATACAAGAGGTATGGGATAAGTGGAAAATACACCTTCAAGTTGTCGATCTGACGCGGGAGTACATTCCAATGTTAAAGAATCCTCCCCATGGGTATGGGAAGAATTTCAATCCTTGTATCGATTGTAAGATATTGATGGTGAGGAAGGCTGGGGAAATCATGAGGGAGATGGGAGCCGATTTTGTCGCGACTGGAGAGGTAGTCGGTCAACGTCCCATGTCTCAGAGAAGGGATACCATGCGAATTGTGGAACGGGAGTCGGGGATAGAGGGCTACCTTTTGCGTCCCCTCAGCGCCAAGCTCCTGCCGGAAACCCATCCGGAGCGGGAGGGATGGGTAAAACGGGATAGATTGTTTGCCCTGTCGGGTCGGGGAAGGATTCCGCAGATGGAGCTTGCGCGTTTTTTTGGGATCGAAGATTATCCTTCTCCGGCGGGAGGGTGTGTCCTTACGGATCCTCTCCTTTCCAAAAGAATAGAATATGTGGTAAAAACACAACCTGTAGTTGAGGTAGAGGACATTTTTTTGTGTCATGTGGGAAGGCATTTTGTGTGGGAAGGTGACATGCATCTCGTGGTGGCACGAAATCAAGGAGAAAACGAGCGACTGGCTGCGCTCGCAAGGGAGGGGGATTGTTTTCTGAAGGCGGTTGGATTTTCGGGTCCCACGGGACTATTGAGGGGGCTCCAAAAAGAGTGGCCTCGATCAAGACTACGGACGGCAGCAGGGATTGTGGCGCGTTACGGAAAGGGACGACATGAAACGGCGGTGGACGTTTCGGTTCGGCGAGTGGGGGCGGAGGACGTTACGATACTTTCCGTTGCGCCTTTGTGGGATATAGATGGTTTGGGGTGTAAGCGTTTGTAAACCAGAGGAAAGGTGTGGAGAAAGGATGTTGAGAGTTGCAGGAGTTCAACTGGCGTGTAAACGGGATAAAGACTACAATGTAAAGCGGGCGATGAAACTTCTGAAATTCGCCGCGTCCAAAGAGGTCAGGATAGTGTGCTTTCCACAACTTTTCCATACACACTGGTTCCCGGCGGAGATCAATCAAGATTATTTCGCCCTTGCGGAAGATGAGGGAGGCACAACGCTTACTGCCATGAGGGAGATTGCAGCGAGGGAAGAAATGGTCTTGATCTGCCCCATTTTTGAGAAAGCGGGTGATGGCCGTTTTTTCAACACGGCCTTTGTGATTGATGCTGATGGAGAGATTGCGGGAAGATACAGAAAGGTTCATATTCCACAGTTTCCCTTATGGGAGGAACGCTCCTATTTTGAGCGGGGAGATTTGGGCTTTCCTGTGGTTGAGACGCGGTATGCGAAGATAGGCGTGTTAATCTGTTGGGACAACTTTTTCCCCGAGGCGGCAAGGATTTTGGGGCTTGGAGGGGCGGAAATCCTTTTTAGTCCTACGGCCAATGCCTTTTTGTCCCATCAGCGTTGGAAGACGATGATCATGTCCCATGCCGTTACGAATGGTTACTATGCCTTTCGGGTCAACCGGGTGGGTGTAGAAGAGAAGCAGACATTCTACGGCATGAGTTTCTGCGTTGCTCCTACGGGAGAGTTGTTAGGTGAAGAAAGTGGGAAGACGGAAGGATTGATTATCGCGGATATCGAGTTGAAAGAGGTGATGAACGCCAGAAACCAATGGCCTGTTTTCAAGGATCGGCAGCCTCAGCTGTATCGAGCATTGGTAGAGGAAACATCAGAGGGAGAAGCCGAGAGATGACTGAAAAAACGTATTGTTCCGTGTGCGCCTGGCGAATGACGTGTCAGAAACGTTTTACAATGAAAACCAATATCTGCCCTGATTTTTCCAGAGATTTGTCTTTGCCAAAAGAAGAAGAGGAGAAAAAAGAAGGAGATGAGAGACCGGGTTCGGAAGATCGTTGAAGTGGCGATGAAAGAGGTTTTTCCCGAGGCATTTTCTTCGGGGGAAAGGCCTGCCGTAGCGATCGATTATCCTACCAGTGAGAAGTTTGGAGACTTCACGACCAACGTCGCCATGCAGTATGCATCGGTTCTACGTCGTAATCCCCGTCAGATCGCCGAAAAGTTGGTAGAAAAATTAGAAGAAACCTCCTATTTTGCATCAGTCGAGGTGGCAGGGCCGGGTTTTATCAATTTTGTGTTGTCCGAGAAGACGTGGTTCGATGTGTTGGGGGAGATTGCGTCACAGGGTGCCAAATATGGGCATTCGTCGCTCGAGGCCCCGAAGAAAATCCAGGTAGAATTTGTGAGCGCCAATCCAACGGGTCCTCTCCACGTGGGTCATGGCCGTGGAGCGGCGGTGGGAGATGTTCTTGCGCGTCTTTTACGGGCTGTGGGCCACACTGTGGAAACGGAGTACTATATCAATGACGTGGGGCGGCAGATGGACATCTTGGGCCGATCCGTGTACCTCCGGCTGCGGGAACTGGCGGGAGAGGAGATCATCTTTCCTGAGGATTTCTACCAGGGAGACTATATCCGGAGAATCGCGCGTCGTATCTGGGAACAGAAGGGGAATGAGTTGTTGGAAATGGAAGAGGCGACGGCAGTTCGGTATTGTAGAGAGATAGCCTCTCGGGAGATTCTCGATTCTATCAAGCGTGATTTGGAATCCTTTGGCGTAACGTTTGACGTATGGTTTTCGGAGGCCTCCCTTTTCGAAAAAGACGAGGTGACGGCGGCCCTGGAGGATTTGAGGCAACGTGGTTTCATTGTCGAACGGGAGGGCGCTCACTGGTTTTTGAGTTCGAAATTCGGAGACGAGAAGGACCGGGTGGTGATACGGAAGAATGGTGAGACCACCTATTTTGCCTCGGACATCGCTTACCATTGGGATAAATTTCGGCGTGGGTTTGACGTGGTTATCGATGTGTGGGGAGCGGACCACCATGGTTATATCCCGAGGATGAAAGGGGTGATCGAAGCATTGGGCTATCGGGCCGAACAACTGGAAGTCGTTCTCATTCAATTGGTCAACCTTCTCCGCGAGGGGAAGAAGATTTCCATGTCCACGCGGGGAGGGACTTTTGTAACGCTGCGTGAGGTGCTGGATGAGGTGGGGAAAGATGCGGCACGATACTTTTTCCTCATGCGACGATCCGATTCTCCTCTCGATTTTGATTTGGATCTCGCAAGATCCCAATC
>Ga0256914_1002966_pt1 | contig 13742 bp, 11 predicted proteins | sample HulkmetaG_FD_191571 | JGI IMG/M metagenome (GOLD analysis project Ga0256914, IMG submission 191571) | Hydrothermal chimney microbial communities from Main Endeavour vent field at the Juan de Fuca Ridge, Pacific Ocean - Hulk | ecosystem: Environmental > Aquatic > Marine > Hydrothermal vents ... | reverse complement strand
TGGATGACTATCCCCACCAGTTCTCCGGCGGGATGCGCCAGCGGGCTATGATCGCCATGGGGCTGGCTTGTAACCCCCAGTTGCTCATCGCCGATGAACCGACCACTGCGCTGGATGTGACCATCCAGGCCCAGATTGTAGACCTGGTCAAGCGATTGCGCGATGAAATCGGTATGGCCGTCATCTGGATCACCCACGATCTGGGTGTCATTGCCGGGTTGGCCGACCGGATGATGGTCATGTACGCCGGGCACGTCGTAGAGGAAGCCCCGGTCAAGGAACTGTACGCCGATCCCCGCCATCCCTACACCATCGGCCTCCTCGGTTCCCTGCCGCGTTTGGATGAAATCCGTGAGGAGCGGCTGACCTCCATCGAGGGCTTGCCGCCGGACCTGATCTCGCCGCCGCCGGGCTGCCCCTTTGAGCCGCGTTGCGTCTATGCCATTGAGAAGTGCAAGACGGAGCGTCCTCCCCTGGCTCCCGTTGGGCCGCGTCATACCATCGCCTGCTGGGTGGACGTGACGTTGGCGTGATGCGCAGTTGCCTGTTGCACGGCTTGCAATCACAATCAAGGATTAGGGTATCGGCATGACAGAAAATGGAGTACTGGTCAAGGTACGCAATCTCAAGATGCACTTTCCCATCACCCAGGGCATCATCATTCAGCGCAAAGTAGGCGCGATCCGGGCTGTGGACGGCGTCACTTTTGACATCAGACGCGGCGAAACCTTGGGGCTGGTGGGCGAATCGGGGTGCGGCAAGTCCACCACCGGGCGGGCCATCCTGCAACTCTACCGGCCGACCGCCGGTGAAGTCTTTTTTGAGGATGTCAACCTCACCAAAATTAAAGGGGAGAGATTGCGCCGGATGCGCCGCCGGATGCAAATGATCTTCCAGGACCCCTATGCTTCCCTCAACCCGCGCATGACCGTGGGTAACATCATCGGCGAGCCGTTGGTCGTTCACAACATTGCCAAAGGCAAAGAGCGGCAGGAGCGGGTGCAGGAACTGCTCAGGACGGTGGGCCTCAATCCCTATTTTGTCAATCGCTACCCCCATGAATTTTCGGGAGGGCAACGGCAGCGGATCGGCATTGCCCGTGCCTTGGCCGTGCAACCCGAATTCATCATCTGTGATGAGCCGATCTCTGCCCTGGACGTGTCCATCCAGGCCCAGATCATCAACCTTTTGGAGGACCTACAAGAAGAATACAATTTGACATATCTCTTTATCGCCCATGACCTTTCGGTTGTGCGCCACATTTCGGACCGGGTGGCCGTCATGTACCTGGGCAAGATCGTTGAGCTGACCAACCGCAAGGAACTGTATGATAACCCACTTCATCCGTATACCCAAGCACTCCTCTCCGCCGTCCCCATCCCCGACCCGGTGGTGGAAGAAAAGCGCAAACGGATCATCTTGGAGGGAGACGTACCCAGCCCGGCCAGCCCTCCGGTGGGGTGCAACTTTAACACCCGCTGTCCTCGTGTGATGGACATCTGCTACGAACAGGAACCCGATTTCGTCCAGGTGGGTGAGGACCACTACGCTGCCTGCTTCCTCCTCTCCGAACAGGCCATAAGCAGAGAGGATGAGAAATAAGTGCGTCAGGGCAGGTACATTATCGTGCCCGGTAAATTCGCCGCAGAGACGCCGGGGGCACGGGAGGGAGTAAAATCAAGTGGTTCTCGGCGGACTTGCCCTGCGGTAAGTGCGTTGGGCGGGGCTTGACTTGTAAACGAGATTGTGGTATAGTAGGCTTCGCGCCGAGTTTTACCTTCATAAGGCGGAAGTTTGCCTCCGAACAATCTCTGGAAAGGAGGTGATAGGCGGGAAAATTCCGATGGACAGGTTCCCCGCACCTGAAAGGTTCCAAGTGTGCGTCAGAGCAAATTCAGAATGAGGGAGGAGACAATGTTTGCTAGCAAAAAGTTGGCGATCCTTGTGATCTTGGTGATGATCGCCCCCTTGGTCTTGGCGGCCTGTGGCCCCACCCCCGAACCGGAGACCATCGTCAAGACGGTCGTGGTTGAGCAGACCAAGATTGTGGAAAAAGAAGGTGAAAAGGTCACCATCGTCGAGACGGTCGAAGTCACCGTTCCGCCGCCGACCGCTACCCCTGTACCGGAAGCCAAGCCGGTGGACTACAAGATCGCCCTCTTTGAGGACCCCGTTTCGACCAACTATTGGAACTACCTCGGCCCCGGCAGCTCCGTGTGGACCGCCTACATCCTGTCCGGGCACGCTGCTTCTCTGTATGGCCTTTCCGATCAGCGGTATCAGTTTATCCCGTCCCTGGCCAAAGAGATTGTGGACCCGGTGGACAACGGCGATGGCACCTGGAGCTTCACCATTCCGATGGTGGAAGATGCCAAGTGGAGCGACGGCGAACCTGTCACGGCCGAGGATGTCTGCTTCACCCACAACACCTGCAAGGACCTGCAGCTGACTCAGAACTGGCCCAACAGCTGCAAGCCGATGGGTGTTGAGGTAGACTGCGAAGTCGTGGACGAGTACACCGTCAAATACACCTTCCACGAAAAGCCCAGCCTGGGTACTTGGCAGGCCGGTGTGGCCATGGCTCCCATCCTGCCCAAGCACTACTGGCAGGAGACCGTGGACAAGGCCTATTCCTTCATTGAGGGCCTGGAAGAGCCGACCATCGAGCCGCCCAAGGATGCAGAGGGCAACGAGATTGACTGCTTCGCCGAGGAGCTGAGCGACGAAGACGCCGCCGCTTGCGAGCCCTACCTGGCCGAGTGGGAGCCTTACAACGAAGCCTTTGAGAATGCCCGCAAGACCCTCTACGAGGCCGATGGGACCGGTGCCGTCTCCTTTGGCGGCTATGTCACCACCAAGCTGGAGCCGGGGGCCTTTGCCCAGCGCGAGCAGAACCCCAACTACTACTTCAAGGGTGCCGAGATCATCGAGTACGAGGACGGCACCTGGATGCTCAAGCACCCCAACGGCACGGTCTATCAGCTGTACGGCGATGCCCAAGGCGAAGTAACCTTGAATTATACCAGCGGCCCCTATGCGCCCAACATCATCTTCTCCATCTACGGCTCCCAGGATGCTGCCTTCCTGGCCCTGGCCGATGGCGAAGTGGACTATGTGCTGAACCCGCTGGGCCTGTCCAAAGGCTTGGAAGAGCAGGCCAAGAAGGGTGAGGGCATCAAGACCTATGTCAACCCCGACTATGGCATGTACTACCTGGCCTTCAACATGCGCAAGAAACCCATGTCCTACTATGGCTTCCGCAAGGCCGTGGATGCCGTCATTGACAAGGAATTCGTGGTTGACAAGGTGTTGGGTGGGGTCGTCTTCCCCATGTACTCCACCATGCCGCCCGGCAACGAGTTCTGGTTCAACCCCGAAGCGGAAAAGAACGAATTCAAGGGCATGACCCGCGAGGAGCGCGTCAACGCCGCCGTTCAGATCCTGAAAGAAGAGGGTTGGAGCTGGACCAAAGAGCCTGCCTGGAACGAGGATAAGCAGGACGTGGATCCGGGTGAAGGGATCACCATGCCCGACGGCAACCCCATGCCCGAGCTGACCATCCTCGGCCCCGGCCCGGCCTATGACCCCCTGCGGGCGACCTTCAACCAGTGGATCAGCGAGTGGATGCGCGAGCTGGGGATGCCCGTCAAGTCTGAGCTGACCGGCTTCAACACCATCCTCGGCCCGGTGTTCATTGACGCCGACTTTGACATGTACATCCTGGGTTGGAGCCTGGGCAACGTGGCCTTCCCCGACTACTATGAAGCCTTCTGGGCCAGCTGGAACGACACCGCCACCACCGGCAACTACAACACCCCCGGCTTCAACAACGCCGAATACGACGAGTTGGTGAACAAGTTCATGTCCACCGCCGACCTGGAAGAAGCCCGCGACCTGGTCTTCCAGATGCAGATGCTGCTGGCCGACCAGCGGCCCTACATCTGCCTGTTCTACAAGCAGACCATCGACCTGGCCCGCGACAACCTCATCTTCCCCTACACCGAGCTTCTGGGTGGCATTGAGAGCGCGGCTGGCTTCCAGACCGATACCATCCCCTTGAGCAAGTAGCCGGGGCGATAGTACCGGTGAAACCGATACAGATGGGAGCGGGCAACGATTCGCCCGCTCCCATTTGATATACCACACAGGTTCTGTGGATCGTTGCGATACCGTAGCCACCTTGCCCTAAAGAGCCGGAGAGCACACGCCAGACCCTCGAATTGACCGCAAAGGTGCGAAAAAGATAGGCTTTCAGGTATCTGGACCGGGGTCTTGGCGTTCCGGGTTTTCCGAAAATTGGAAGGAGTCAAGATATGTGGATATACCTGGGCAAACGCTTCGTCCTGATGTTGTTCACCTTGCTTCTATTCCAGATCATCACCTATTTGTTGATGGATGCCCAACCGGGAGACGTGGCCGACCTCCTGACCATGAACCCCGACATCCCCCCCGGTGAAGTGCAACGCTTGCGCCAAGAACTGGGCTTGGACCGTCCTCCTGTGGAGCGGATGATAAACTGGATCGCCAATTTCTACCGCGGCAATCTGGGCGTCTCCTTTACAGAATATCCCCGCACCGTGTCGGACATCATCAAAGAGCGGTTGCCCCGCACCATCGTCCTCTTTGTCACGGCCAACGTCGTTGCTTTCTGGACGGGATTTGTCACCGGCAAGATATTGGCCTGGAAGAGGGGGACCGCCCTAGAATACGGTTCAACCATCGTCGGGGTGACATTGTACACCATCTTTCTGCCCTGGTTCGCCCTGATGATGATCTGGCTTTTTGCCGTTACCCTCGACTGGTTCCCGCCGGGCAAATTCATTGACCCGATGAAGTGGCTTACCGCCGAAGTGTCGACCAACTACATCTTCTTGCGGATCATCTACACGACCCTGGCTGCGCTCGTGTTCATCTTCCTATGCTTCCTCCTTTCCAATCGGATACCGCGTCGCTTCCGCTTCCCCCTTCGTCTGGGTAGCGTGGTCTTGGCCATTGCCGGTGTCCTGCTTTATTGGGCAACCAGCGGTTACGCCGATCTGGCCTGGGACATCGTAAGCCACCTGGTCCTGCCGGTCGGCACCCTGACCATCTATGCCTACGCCGGAACGATGCTCCTCATGCGAACCACCATGCTGGAAACCCTGCGCGAAGACTATATCCTGACCGCCAAAGCCAAAGGCTTGCCCGATAAAATGGTGCGCGATAAACATGCCGCCCGAAACGCCCTGTTGCCGGTGTGGACCGGTTTGGTGTTCAGCATCGTCGGCTCGGTGGGAGGCGGTGTTATCACCGAGACGGTCTTTTCCTGGCCGGGGATCGGTCTGACCCTGCTCCGGGCGTCCACCGCCGAAGACATCCCCTTGGCTATGGGCGTCTTGACCATCTTGGGCATCCTGACCCTGGTAAGCCACCTGATCGTGGACATCGGTTACGCGTTCTTGGACCCGCGCATTCGCTACGCATAAGGGAAAGGAGGAAGAACCATGACTGCCGAAGCCCAAGTTGTCCAAGTCCCGTTGTGGCGCGTGCGCCTGGGCCTGTTCGCCAAAGCGATGCGAACGAACTGGGCCTTGTTCACCGAAAACCCCATCGGCTTGCTGGGGCTGGGCGTGATCATCTTTTTCGGTCTCTTTGCCCTGTGTCACCCGATCCTGATCGCCACAGACAAAGTGACCTTTGGCCTGGTGGACAAACCCATCTGGGATCCGGTCATCTATGACCCGGTCTCCGGCTTTGACATGGAGATCGCCTTCCACCCCTCCCCGCCCTCGGCGACCCACCTGTTGGGGACCGATCCGCTGGGGCGCGACGTGCTGAGTCAGCTGATGTTCAGCACCCGCTACGAGTTTGCCCTGGGGTTGATCGCCGCCATCGTGACCATGACCATCGCTACGACCATCGGCGCCGTCTCTGCCTATTTCGGCGGCATAACCGATATGATCCTGATGCGTATCGTCAACCTGGTGATGATGGTCCCCACCCTGCCCATCCTCATCGTCTTGGGGGCGATGATGGAGATCGGCATGTTGGAGCTGGCCATCATCATCGGATTGCTTTCCGGCTTTAGCGGCACGGCCATCGTCGTCAAATCCCAGGCCCTGACCGTCAAAGTGCGCCCTTACATTGAAGCAGCCCGCATTGCCGGAGGAGGGCATTTCCACATCATCTTCAAACACATGATGCCCAACCTGATGCCCATAGCCCTGCTCTACATGATGTTCATCGTCAACGGGGCCATCGCCTATGAAGCCGTACTCTCCTTCTTTGGCCTGACCGAAATCGAGATGAGCTGGGGCCTGATGATCAACACCACCCAATATTTTGGCTACCTGCTACGCTTCGACACCTGGTGGCTGCTGTTCCCGGCCAGTGCTGCCATCTCGCTGCTGTGTGCGGCCTTCTATCTGGTCGGTCGGGCGTTGGATGAGGTGGTCAACCCCCGCTTGCGCAAGCGTTAATAGACCAGGAGTAGGATGCTGATGACAAACAACGACAAGGTTCTCGAAGTAAAAAACCTGACCATGCACTATATGACCCGCAAAGGTCCGGTCTATGCCATAGACGACGTGAGTTTCTACGTTCGGCGCGGGGAATCCATCGGCTTGGTCGGGGAATCGGGCTGTGGCAAGACCTCGGTCGCCATCTCATTGATGAAACTCTTGCCCGATAACGCCGAAATCATCAACGGGGAGATCCTGATCAACGGTCATGACCTGGTCCCGCTATCCGATGCGGAGGTCCGTAAATTTCGCTGGCGGCATATCTCAATGGTCTTCCAGGCGGCCATGAACGCCATGAACCCTGTCTACACCGTTGAAGAGCAGATCCTAGAAGCCATGCGCCTCCACCGGCCGGAGATGAGCGACAAGGAGATGGATGAAAAGATAGATCATCTCTTTGAACTGGTCGGCCTGGACCCTGCCTTCAAGAGCCAATACCCCCACCAGTACAGCGGTGGAATGCGCCAGCGGGCCATTATCGCCATGGCCCTTTCCTGTGACCCGGACATCATCATCGCCGACGAGCCGACCACCGCTCTGGACGTGATCGTGCAAGACCAACTCCTTCAAAAGGTGCGGGACATCCAGCGGCAGCTCAATATGGCCATGATCTACATCTCCCACGATATTGCCGTGATCGCCGAAGTGAGCGAACGGGTGGGCGTCATGTATGCCGGACAGCTGGCCGAAATGGCCTCCACCGAAGCCATCTTTCACCACCCCATCCACCCCTACACCATGGGCTTGATGTCCGCCTTCCCCAGCATCGTCGGTCCCAAAACCGAACTGGTCCAGCTCCCCGGCGAACCGCCGGACCTGCTCAACCCGCCGCCGGGCTGCCGCTTCCATCCCCGCTGCCCTTACGCGACCGACATTTGCCGGGAAAAGCCCCCCGAATTCAAAGAACATGCCGAAAATCACTATGCAGCCTGTTGGCATCCGGGAGGTGAGTCATGACCGAACAAAGGATCCTCGTCAACATCCGTAACCTGTCCAAACTCTATCCGGCGTCAACGGGCATCTTTTCCAAAAGCGATGTCTTTGTCCACGCCGTGAGCAAGATCAACCTGCAGATCGCCCACGGTGAGAGCGTAGGGTTGGTCGGCGAGTCGGGATGCGGTAAGACAACCACGGGCAAACTACTCACCCGCCTAATCGATCCCACCGAAGGCTCCATTGAGTTGGACACCGAAGACGGGGTGGTGGACATTGCCCAGCTCAAGGGTAACGCCCTGAAACGCTTCCGCCGCAACGTGCAGATGATCTTCCAGGACCCTTACGAATCCATGAACCCCCGCTTGACCATCTACGACACCGTGGCCGAGCCGTTGAACGTCCAGGGCATCGGCTCCGTTCCGGAACGGGAAGAACGGGTGGCCCAATTCCTGGAGACGGTTGGCCTGACCCCTGCTTCTAGCTTCATGTTTCGCTACCCCCATGAACTTTCCGGCGGTCAGCGGCAGCGCATTGCCATCGCCCGTGCCCTGGTGATGGAACCCCGCTTTGTCGTCGCCGACGAGCCAACCTCCATGCTTGATGTCTCGGTTCGCACCGGCGTCATGCAACTGATGCAGGATTTGGCCGACCGTCTGAGCGTCACCTACCTCTACATCACCCACGACCTGGCCGTAGCCCGCTACATGTGCAACCGGATCGCCGTCATGTACCTGGGCAAGATCGTGGAACTGGCCGAAACGGAAGAACTGCTGCACCATCCCCAGCACCCTTACACCAAAGCCTTGCTCTCGGCGGTCCCCGTGCCCGATCCTACCTTCAAGCGCAAACCGGTCGTGATCAAAGGCGGTGTGAGCAAACCGATCAATCCGCCGCCTCAATGCCGCTTTTATCCCCGTTGCCCCCTGGCCGATGATTTCTGCCGCGATAACGACCACCCTCCCCTGGAGGATAAGGGCGGGGAGCACTTTGTAGCCTGTTACAAAGTATAGGCGGCGAAGTGACCGGGTCATTGCTTCTCACCTCCGCCCCGACCGTCCCCGGCGGTCCGGGCGGGGGTGAGGGCGGGTGCCGATTTTCATCCGTGGTGTGAGGGAGGCTTGCGCGACGCCGAGTACATCGTCGGCCGACCGCGCGGATGGTTGACCGAAAGCCCGGAAAGGACAGAAAGCCTGTCCGGGCCGTGGGCCGTCCGGTGCTGCGCAAACCGGAATCTTTGAGGAATCCGAATGTCTTGGAGGAACCCTGTCGTCTCGTGGCGGGCGATCCTGTTCGTCGTGTTCACACCTCCCGTCGTGTTGGGGATGCTCTTTCTGGCAGCCTGGCTCTACGGCCTGGTGCGCTACGATCCGGCCTATTTTACCGAACCCTACCTTTCCCGCTATGAAACCCCTGGCGGAACGGCACGGGCGTTGGAGCAGGCCCTGCAGACGAACGATCCAATCCTCTTGAGCGAGCTGCAGGGCTTACGCCGGCCCGCGAAATTTGTGACGTCCCCCAGCATGATCTTTGTCATGCTCTTGGACCGCACCGACCGCTACACCACGTACCTCTATTTTGACATGCAAACCTATGAGCGGTACCCTCACTACCTGGAAAAGGTCAACGGTCGTTGGGTTGTCTCCCCACCCGATTTCTATTACTACATGCGTTCGGGCCGTTGGGTGGTCGTGTTTACGCCCCTGGCGATTGTTTGGTGGCTGCTGGGGGGGATCGCTTTGGGGATCGTTATCGTCATCCGCGTCTCGGATCGCTTCCGCGCCAAACTGTATGGTGGGCCGGAGGGCTGATATGTCGGGGGCGAAACCCCCTGTTCCGGTGCAAGGGAGGAACACCAGGGCAGCGGCAGTTGTGACCGTCCTGATCCTGTTCCTCTTTGCCCTGCCGGTCTGGATGGCGGTGACGCATTACACCCCGTTGGACCGGAGTGACGATGTCCGGGTGCGCAAAGAGTGGGAACGGATCCTTTCTCTCCCCTTACCCCGGGGCGCGGTGTTGGTCAGCGATGACCGCAACGACATGATGCCCTTGTGGTACTTCCAATATGTGGAACAGGTGCGCCCTGACCTGCTGGGCCTTTTCCCTCTCATCACCCCTGAATACGCCACCCTGGGCCGGGTTCTGGACCTGGCTTTGAGCACCGGGCGGCCTGTCTATCTGATCAAAAAAATGCCGGGGATCGGGATCAAGGTCTCCACCGGCCCGGAAAACGGCTTGTGGCGTGTCTACGGGCCTGCTGCAGGCTCGGTGGCCCACCCCCTGGACATCTCTTTGGATGGGGCGGTGACTTTGGTCGGCTACGACAGAACCCCTTTCCACCCCCGGCCCGGCCAGACTCTGCGCATTGCCCTCTACTGGCGAGCATTGCGCCCTTTGGAGGCCGAGTATCACACCTTCATCCACCTGCTGGATGGGGAAGGCCGCAAAGTGACTCAGAGTGACCAACAACCGGGTGGCGTCTACTATCCATCTACCCTGTGGCAACCCGGCGAGACGCTGCGCGATGAGCACCGCCTTGTCCTGCCTGCCGACCTGCCGCCGGGTGAGTATCGCCTCTTGGCAGGTATGTACGCTTTTGCCGACGATGGCTCCCTGCTTCCTCTGGGGGAGGCAGTAACCTTTGCTACGGTGCGGGTGTTGGGAAAATAACGTGGGGGGATCTGCGGACTAGAACAAAGTCGGCTGAGCCGGTTCCTCGTAAGGAATGCCCAGGTGTTCGTAAGCGCGGCGGGTGGCGACGCGCCCTCTGGGCGTCCGGTCCAGGAACCCCAGCTGGAGCAGGTAGGGTTCCACCACGTCCATAATCGTATCCGGCTCTTCGGAAAGAGCCGCGCTCAACGTCTCCAGCCCCACCGGACCGCCGTTGAACTTTTCAATGATGGCCCGCAGCACGCGCCGATCAATGTCGTCTAGTCCCAGAGGGTCCACCTCCAGCAAGGCGAGGGCCTCCTGGGCCACGCGGCGCGTGATCGCCCCGTCGGCGCGGACCTGGGCGTAATCGCGCACCCGCTTGAGCAACCGGTTGGCGACGCGGGGCGTGCCCCTGGCCCGGCGGGCGATCTCGGTCACACCCTCATCGTCAATCTCCACCCCCAGGATGCCCGCCGAGCGGCGGACGATGGCCTGCATGGCCGCTTCATCATAGAAATCCAAACGATAGACCGCGCCGAACCGCGCCCGCAGGGGGGCCGTCATCAGGGCCAGGCGGGTCGTCGCCCCGATGATGGTAAAAGGCGGCAGTTTGAGGCGGATGCTCCGCGCCCCCGGCCCTTTGCCGATGACAATATCCAGGGCGAAATCCTCCATGGCCGGGTAGAGAACCTCCTCCACGGTGCGGCCCAGGCGGTGCACCTCGTCAATGAACAGCACATCCCCTTTGTGCAGATTGGTCAGGATGGCAGCCAGATCCCCGGCCCGCTCAATGGCCGGCCCCGCCGTGACCTTGATGCCCACGCCCATCTCGTTGGCCACGACGTGGGCCAACGTCGTCTTGCCCAGGCCCGGCGGACCGTAGAACAGCACATGGTCCAGGGCCTCACCCCGGGCCTGGGCCGCCTCAATGAGGATGCGCAGGTTGGCCTTGACCCGTTCCTGGCCGATATACTCATCCAGGCGTTGAGGGCGCAGGCTGACATCCAGGCCCACCTCTTCCTTTTTCCGTTTGGGCGATACGATCCGCTCGGCCATGCCGCTCACCTCCCGGCCCCTCTACCGGTCGTCTGTATGGGGGGACATTATACCAAAAAGATCCCTTTCCGGCGAATTGCGCCGGTCGGGGCATTGTCAGGCCGTTTCGGGCAAAGGCCGCTCCCGGCGGAGCAGATCTTCCACCCGTTCCCGCTCGCGGATGAGGTATGCCCGGCCCCCTTCCAGCCAAAGGACCGCCGGACGGAGCGCGCCGTTATAGTTGCTGGACATGCTCAAATGGTATGCGCCGCCGACCGGCACGGCGATCAGCTCACCGGGCCGTACATCGGGCAGGGGCAGGTTTTCAATGAGCACATCGCCGCTTTCGCAATAAGGCCCGGCCAGCCAGGCCGGACCGACGGCTTCCCGTTGCGGTCGCTCCACCGGCAGGGCCGAGTAGCGGGCGCCGTAGAGGGCAGGACGGGGATTATCGGCCAGACCGCCGTCCAGGAGCAGCCAGCGGCGGTGAGGCGTCCTCTTGACCGCGCCGACGCGGTAGAGAGCCACCCCCGCCCTGGCGACGATGCTGCGCCCCGGCTCTAACTGCAAACGGGGCAGGGGTAGGTCCCGCGCCCGACAGCCCTTTGCCAGGCATTGGGCCGTCGCTGCAACGAAATCGGAGATAGAGGGGTGGGGCAGGTCGTCTTCGTGGTAGGCCACGCCCCAGCCCCCGCCGGGGGAGATGGCCTCCAAATGCCAGCCCCACTCTGCCCGCCAGGCGGCAGCCAAGTCCAGGAGGGTTTCCAGGGCGGCGCAGACGGGAGCGGCGTCGTGAAAGTGGGAACCCAGGTGGAAGTGAAGGCCGGTCAGGGGCAGGCCGTGTCGTCGGCAAAGCCGCGCCGCCTCGGTCGCTTCCGCCGTGCTCAGGCCGAATTTGCTGTCGGCCTGACCGGTCTGGATGTGACGGTGGGTTTTGACCGCCTGACCGGGGCGGATGCGCAGCCACAGGTTGGGCAAAGGCGGGCCGTCCTGTCGGGCTAGGGCGATGAGGGCCGCCAGCTCGGTCAGATTGTCCACGACGATGGTTCCCGCCTGCCGCCGCGCAGCTTCCAGGTCCGCCGCGCTCTTGTTGACGCCGTGGACGAGGACGCGGGCCGGTTCCATCCCCCCGGCGGCGGCGACGGCCAGCTCCCCCCGACCGGTACAATCCAGCCACAGGTCCTGCCGGGTCAGCCATCGGACCAGGGCCAGGCTGAGAAAGGCCTTGCCTGCGTAGGTCAGCCCTGCCGGGCCGGGGTAGAAGCGGGCCAGGGCCTGGCGATAGGCGTCCACCGCGTCGTCCAGGGTGGCCCGGTCGTAGAGGTAGAGCGGCGTGCCAAAGCGGTCGGCCAGATCGCGCAGGTCGCAGCCGCCGATGGTCAGACCGTCCCCTTCCACGCGGGCGGTGATGGGAAACAGGGATAGGCGACGGGTTGTCAGATCGCGGTCCATGGCTCCTCCCCGATACTCAGGAACCGGCCAGGGTGACGAGGGCGCGAAAGGCCCGATAGGCTTCCGGGGCGTCGGCGGCGGTGAACTCAACGCGGCGTCCTTCCAGACGGCGGGCGCCGGGCAGGACCGCCGCCCGGTCGGCCATTTGCGATTGCGACCATTCGACGACGAGGGTGATGGGCGTCGACGGGCGGAAGGGAGCCGGAGCATCCCCGACCAGGAAGCGACGCACGGCCCGTTGTGCCGCGCGGTAGATGCGCTCTTGGGCCTCGGCAGGGGAGAGGCACTCGGCGGCCATGCGCCCCCTGGCCTGCTTCACGGCGACCGTCTCGATGGGACCTAACAGGTCGGCGGCCTCGGCGCAGAGCGATTGATCGCCGCTGACGAGAAGCACCGGCACGTCAAAGTGACCGCAAACGGCGGCGTTCAAACCCGTTTCGCCGATCGGCTGCCCGTTGAGCCAGACGTTCACCACCGTACCGGTCCAGGTGTGGTCCAGGATGGCGTTGTTCGTCCCGGCGCGGGCGTGGTAGCCGATGAACATGGCCGCGTCCATGCCCTGGTTCACCCCCTGCACCATCGCAAAGGGCGCAGGCCCGCCGCTGTTCAGCCGCGCACGGCGGTCCAGCTCCTCAATGAGGATGTTCCGCCCCCGGCCATGCCCGTCGGTGACCAGGACCTCCTCCGCGCCGCCGTCAAACGCGCCGCGCACGGCGGCGTTGACCTCGGCGGTCATGATCTTGCGGAAACGCTTGTAATCATCCTGCTTGTAGTCCACTTGGTCCCAGTGGACCACGCCGGAAATGCCCTCCATGTCGGCAGCGATCAGAACTTTCATTGAGTCCTCCTTTGTGGTATACTCACCGAGCTAAAGACGCAAAGAAACTTTGGCGGTTCCGGGAAGTTGAACCGCGAAGGCGCAAAGGGCGCGAAGAAAAGATGAAAAAGGCTTTGCGCTCCTGGCATCTTGGCGGTTCCAAAAGTTGAACCGCGAGGGCGCAAAGGGCGCGAGGAAAAGGAAAAAGGCTTTGCGCTCTTGGCGTCTTGGCGGTTCCGGGAAGTTGAACCGCGAAGGCGCAAAGGGCGCGAGGAAAAGATGAAAAAGGCTTTGCGCTCCTGGCATCTTGGCGGTTCCAAAAGTTGAACCGCGAGGGCGCAAAGGGCGCGAGG
>Ga0256914_1002965_pt1 | contig 13742 bp, 24 predicted proteins | sample HulkmetaG_FD_191571 | JGI IMG/M metagenome (GOLD analysis project Ga0256914, IMG submission 191571) | Hydrothermal chimney microbial communities from Main Endeavour vent field at the Juan de Fuca Ridge, Pacific Ocean - Hulk | ecosystem: Environmental > Aquatic > Marine > Hydrothermal vents ... | reverse complement strand
TGCGCTCGGCATAACGGGCGGCCAGTTCGTCGTACACCACGTTGACCAGCTCGGGGTCATTGAGGCGGGTGCGCAGCAGGCGTTTGGCGTGCACTTCGGTGATCTTGCCCGAGCGGCCGCGCTTGGCAATAGTCACCAGGCGTTCGGCCCGGGGACGCAGCGCCTTGGCCTTGGCCTCGGTGGTCTCGATCTGACCGTGCCGGACCAGTTCGGTCACCAGATTTTTGAAAAGGGCCTTGCGATGATCGACATCGCGGCCAAAGTGAATGGATTTCTTTTTATGTCGCATAGTGTGTCCGTCTCCAAATCACCGGCAATCAATCAGGCGCCGGGCGTGAAGTCAATGTATTCGAGATATTTTTTTTCTTCCAATTTGCCAATGAGCTCTGTCAGCGACTTGCGCCCGAAGTTGCGGATGGCAAGCATGGCGTCCTCACCCTCTTGCAGACGGGTCAACACTTCGCCCACGGTGGTGATGCTGGAGCGCTTCAGACTGTTGAAGGCGCGCATGCTCAGATCCAAATCTTCGATGGGAATCTCTGCGATCTCGGCGGGGATCGACGAAGCTTCCTCCATCGCAGCTTCTGTCGTCAGATCCATGCCGCCGATGAGTGAGAACAGATTCACCAGAATGCGCACCGACTCCACGACCGCATCCTCTGGGTTCATGGTGCCATCGGTCCAGATCTCCAGCACTAATTGATCGAAATCCGTATGACCGCCGACGCGGGTCTTTTCGACCACGTAATTCACCCGACGGATGGGACTGAAGATGGCGTCGATGGGAATTTCGCCGATGGGCAACTTGGGGCGGCTCTCATCCTCTGCAGGCAGATAGCCCTTGCCCACCTGCACGGTGAGCTCCATGTCGATCTCCGCCTCCGGCGAATCCAGGGTCAGCAATTCCAATTCAGGATTGATAATCTCGACTTCGGGTGGGACAGTAAGGTCGGCTGCCGTAATCGTGCCAGGGCCTTTCTTATTGACAAAAATGCGAACGGGCTCGCTGCGCTCCATGCGCAAACGCAGTTGCTTCAGACGCAAAATGAGCTGGGTGGTGTCTTCGCGAGCGCCTTCGATAACGGAAAACTCATGGTACACGCCGGCAATACGCATGGAAGTCACGGCGGCTCCTGGCAGGGCCGAAAGCAAGACGCGACGCAAGGCATTGCCCAAAGTGATACCGAAACCACTCTCCAGCGGACCGATCTCGAAGCGGGCGTATTTCTCTGTGCTGACAGTTTTTTCGACTTTTGGCAAAACGGTTTGAATTTCTTGTGTAATCACGAGGGTCCTCCGTGAGGGAACTCACCCCGTAAGGGGATGAAGAACGAGCAGGTTTTGTTACTGGGGATGAAACGATGGCGTTACGGCCCGCAAGGCCGACGCCCAAGATGCCGGACTAACGGCTGTAGTACTCGACGATCAACTGCTCGTTGATGGTGATGTCAATATCCTCACGTTCGGGCAAAGCAACCACTGTGGCGGTCATGTCATCTGGATGCACGGAGAGCCACTTGGGAGGAGACTGCTTTTTGCCGAAGTCTTCCGCCAATTCTTTAAAGTAGGGGCTCTTACGACTGCGCTCCTTGACGGTAATCACATCACCCGGGCGCACAGAATAGGATGCTATATCCACCTTATGACCATTGACGAGGATGTGCCCATGGGTCACAAGTTGGCGAGCCTGAGCTCGCGAGCTGGCAAGTCCCATGCGATAAACAACATTATCCAGACGGCGCTCCAGCAGTTGCAACAAGGCCGTACCGGTCATGCCTTTGGCCTGAACGGCCTGACGGAAGTAACGGCGGAATTGACGCTCGTAAACGCCGTAAATGCGGCGCACCTTCTGTTTTTCTCTCAGCTGCCGACCATAGTCAGAGACCTTGCGGCGGGTGCGCCGGGTAGGGCCATGCTGACCGGGTGGGTAGCTTTTCTTCTCGAGAGGACACTTAGTGAAGCAGCGATCCCCTTTCAGGAAGAGCTTCATGCCTTCTCGGCGGCACAGTTTGCAAACTGCATCAGTATAACGGGCCATTAACTACGATTTCCTCCAACTTGAACAAGTGTTGGGTTGACGATTGAATTATCTGGTCAGCCGGGCCGGGCCGGGGCGTCAGTCCACGACCTGCGGTGAACCGGCCAGGGCGCCTGAGTTAGACGCGTCGCTTCTTGGGTGGGCGACAGCCATTGTGGGGCAGTGGCGTCACGTCGGTGATCTCCACCACGGTGAAGCCCTCGCCCATCAACGTGCGAATGGCAGCCTCGCGACCAGGGCCGGGCCCCTTGACAAAGACCTGCAGTTCGCGAACGCCGTAATCGCGGGCCTGGCGGGCCACATTGCGACCAGCCAACTGGGCGGCGTAGGGCGTGCTCTTGCGCGAGCCTTTGAAGCCGGAACTGCCGGCGCTGGCCCAGCATAACACGTTTCCATCCATATCAGTGATGGTGATGATGGTGTTGTTATACGTGGCCTGGATGTGCGCCTGCGCCCGCGGCACATTGCGGCGGACTTTTTTCTTGCTGCTCGAGCGACGGCGGGGATTTCTAGCCATAAGTGCTTACTCCGATTGATTCAGTAATCAGTATTCAGTAATCAGTGTTTTAGGATCGGCAGGGGATGAAACGGGGGCGGCAGAAAGCCACACACTGCCACCACTTGCGATCTGCTACTTGCGAGCGCGCTTGCGGCCCGGCACCGTCTTGCGAGGACCACGTTTGGTACGAGCGTTGGTGCGAGTGCGCTGACCATGCACAGGTAGATTCATGCGATGACGGCGGCCGCGATAGCTGCCGATCTCGATGAGGCGCTTGATGTTCATCTGCACCTCGCGACGCAAATCACCTTCCACGATGTAATTGCGATCAATCACATCACGCAGTTTGGCGACCTCATCGGGCGTCAATTCGTTAACGCGCTTATTTTCGATGCCAGTCTTTTCCAAAATCTCTTTGGCAGTGGAGCGGCCAATGCCATAAATGTAGGTTAGGGAGACTTCCAAGCGTTTGTCGCGAGGAATATCAACGCCAGCAATACGAGCCATGCTTCCTCCGAAGTTTCAGTAAGCAGTAATCAGTAAACAGTAATCAGTGAAAAGGGGGTCAGTGGTCAGCATGAAGGCGGTATCGCATCAGTCAGCAACTGGTTACTGACCACTGATTACTTGCAAGAATCAGCCCTGGCGCTGCTTGTGCTTGGGATTCGAACAAATCACGCGCACTACGCCACGACGACGAATAATTTTGCAGTTGTCACACATTTTTTTGACAGAAGGTCGGACTTTCATTTTCGTACTCTCCTCAGATGAGGTGCGACGCACTCGCCATAGCGGCCATGCGTTCGGCGTTTTTCTTTCAATTTCAAAAGACAGGCAAAAAACCTTATGCCTATTCCAGGTGCATCGCACCTAGAGGATGGTCATCAGCATGGGGTCACCAGAGGTGACGGCTAAAGTATGTTCGAAATGAGCGCTCAAAGAGCCATCTTGTGTGCGCACGGTCCAACCGTCCGCATCCACAGTCGTAATCCAATGTCCAGCGGCCACCATGGGCTCCAGAGCCAAGACCATGCCCGGACGCAAACGCAAGCCTGTTCCCGGCCGGCCATAATTCAAAATCCGGGGCGATTCGTGCATCTCATGACCGACGCCATGTCCGCCATATTCACGAATGACAGCGAAGCCATTCGCTTCGACTTGGGCCTGAATGGCGGCGGAGATGTCGCCCAGACGATTCCCAGATCGGGCCTGATTGATACCGGCCCACAACGCCTCCTCGGTGGCCGCCAGCAGCGCTTGCGCCTCTTCAGAAACACGTCCCACGGGATAGGTCCAGGCGGAATCGCCGACCCACCCTTTGTAGGTGGCCCCGACATCAATGCTGATGATGTCGCCTTCTTTTAGAATACGCTCGGGACTGGGAATGCCATGAACGATTTCATCATTTATCGAGGTGCAAATATTGGCCGGAAAACCATGGTAACCCAGGAATGTAGGCGTTGCGCCAGAACGACGGATAACATCCGCGGCAATTGCGTCCAGCTCAGCCGTGGACATGCCAGGACGGACAGCGCGCCGCATGGCCTCGTGAACTCTGGCCACAATCCTGCCAGCTTCCCGCAATCCGGCCAACTCTCTGGCTCCACGCAGGATAATTCCGGCAGGCGCATTGCTCTGCCCGACCAAAGACTTAATCATACAACAGCTGACGGAATTTCGCCAAAAAACAACGGGGATTTGACACTACTTGATGAATCCTTCGTAGTGACGCATCAATAATTGGGCCTCGAGTTGCTTCATGGTATCCAGCACCACGCCGACCACAATAAGCAGGCCTGAGCTGGTAATGAGCAGCGCCGAGTTGCTGAGGCTGGGCTGTTGCAGCAACAGGCTGACCAGCCAGGGCAAAATGGCCACAAAACCCAAGAACAGAGCGCCCACCAGGGTGATGCGATTGACCACCTTGTTCAGATACTCTTCGGTGCGCTTACCCGGACGAATGCCAGGAATGTAACCGCCCTGTTTTTGCAGGCTCTCGGGGATGTTCTGCTGCTGGAAAACAACAGCGGTGTAGAAGAATGTAAACGCAACCACCAGGATGAAATACATGATCCAGTACAGTGTGCTGCCGATGCTAAAGTTCGCAGCCATGAAATGCGACAACGAGGCCAACCAGGAAATCGAAGAATTCGTGAAGGCGCTAGCAATGGTGCTAGGGAAGATGAGCAAGGTGCTGGCAAAAATCAGCGGAATCATGCCAGCGCTGTTGACCCGGATGGGCACGTAGCTGCTCTGCCCCCCCACCATCATCAACCGATTGCCCTTCATGGTGCGCACCCGCTTGCCATAGCGCACGGGAATCCGCCGCTGTCCTTCCTGAACATATACAATCAGGAAGACGGTGGCAATGGTGACAATAGTGAAGATGATGGTCAGGAACAGGCCATTGGTGCTGGAGAGCAATCCATTCAATCGGGGCCACAACCGGCTCACAATGCCGCCAAAAATGATCAGTGAAACGCCATTACCGATGCCATCCTGGGTGATGAGATTCCCCAGCCACAGGGCGATGAAGCTGCCGGTGAGCAACGAAGCCAACACCCCAATAGTCAGGAGTGGATCGACGGTAAACCCGAAACGAGGCAACAAAGGCGTGCCAAAGCTACCGCTAGACATGAGCGCCGCCGTGCCAAATCCCTGTAACAGGGCCAGAGGTATGGTGAGATAGGTGGTGTATTGATTGATCTTCTGCCGACCAGCGTCGCCATCTTTGGCGATTTCCTCCAGCTTGGGGATGATGGGCACCAGCAATTGCATGATAATCGACGCCGTGATATAGGGATAGACGCCCATGGCCATGATGGAGAAGCGGGACAGAGCGCCGCCGCTGAGCATATCGAACAGACTGGCCAGATCATTTTGCAGAATCTGTCCCATCGCTTCGCGATCCACGCCCGGCACAGGAATCTGCGCCAGCACCCGATAGAGCAGGAGGATGCCCAGGGTGAAGAGGATCTTCTTGCGTAGTTCGGGCAGGATGAGTGCGCTTTTTAGAGCTGTGAGCATAAAGCAAAGCCTCCATTCGTCAGCGGGCCCGACCCGCCAACGATGTGTGCGTGCCTAGGACAGGGGGAGGATTTCGACAGCGCCGCCAGCGGCCTCAATCTTGGCCCGGGCGCTCTTGGAGAACCGATGCGCCTTCACGGTCAGAGCGATGTTTATCTCGCCACCGCCCAAAATAACCACGGGCCCACCATTCTTGCGGATATAGCCACGCTGGATGAGCAGCTCGGGCGTGACTTCTTCACCCGCGCTAAAATCCTGCGCCAACACGCCCACATTCAGGGGTTGATATTCCACGCGATTCACATTGCGGAATCCGCGCAGCGTGGGCAAACGGCGGAACAGGGGCAACTGACCGCCCTCGAAATATGGACCTTTGCCGCCGCCGGAGCGGGCGTTCTGGCCTTTCATGCCGCGACCAGCGGTTTTGCCGCGACCGGCGGAGATGCCGCGTCCAGCTCGAATGCGCTTCTTGCGAGCGCCGCGTGCGGGTTTCAAATCGTGCAAATTCATGCCTCTTTCTCCTCAACCTTAACGAGATGCTGCACCTTGTACAACATGCCGCGGACAACAGGGGTGTCATCGTGCTCGACCACATCGCCCAAGTGGCGCAACCCCAGGGCGCGAATAGTGCCCCGGTGCTTTTGGCTGTAGCCGATCACGCTTTTGGTGTAGGTGATGATCAGTTTCTTGTTATTGCTCATCTGCTTATCTCTCCAGATGATCCTGAATCCAGTGGGGCTGCACCCGATTCACTGGCAGGCCGCGTCGTTTGGCCACCCGCTCGGGAGATTGCAGCTCAGACAGCGCTTTGTAGGTGGCTTTGACCACGTTCAGCACATTGTCGCTGCCCAAGGATTTGGTCAGGATGTCGCTGATGCCCGCAGTCTCCAGCACGGCGCGCACGCCGCTGCCAGCAATAACGCCAGTGCCCGGCGAAGCCGGACGCAACATCACGCGGGCGGCATTGAATTTCGATGTAATCTCGTGGGGGATGGTCGTTCCCACCATGGGCACGGAGATCAGATTCTTGCGAGCCTGTTCGGAGCCTTTGCGAATGGCCTCGGGAACCTCTCGGGCTTTGCCCACGCCGACGCCAACCCGGCCCTTGCCATCGCCAACGACGACGACGGCGCGAAAGCCGAAGCGACGACCGCCTTTGACCACCTTGGCGGTGCGGGCCAGATCGACCACGCGCTCTTCGAACTCGTCCTGCACTTCTTGTTTTCGATTTCGGTTTCTATCGTTTCTGGGAGCCATCATTCCTTCCTTGATTTGGCATTCGGGAGCTAGAACTTGAGTCCAGCTTCGCGAGCGGCTTCGGCCAGCGCTTTCACCCGGCCATGATAGGGAAAGCCGCCTCGATCAAAGACGACGTTTTCGATGCCGGCAGCGGTGGCCCGCTGGCCGATGAGTTGACCAATAACCTTGGCGATCTCGGTTTTGGATTTGCCTTCCAGCTCCAGGCCCGGCTCCACGGAAGAAGCCGCCACCAGCGTGCGCCCGGTGGGCTCTGCCTCATCATCGATGACCTGAGCATAGATGTGCTTCAGGCTACGATAAACAGCAAGCCGGGGACGTTGGGCCGTGCCGGAGATGCGCCGTCGCACGCGCCGATGACGGCGAATGCGAGCTACACGACGGGGATGGGTTTTCATATCAACATTCCTCTTTGCTTCGTGATTGGGTGCGATGCACTTTCATTGCTCTCAGCACCGGGCGAGGGAACGGCATGGATGACATCCACACCCTGTTTCGCTCTGATGCGTCGCACCTCTGACGATATTAGCGTTTGCCAGCCTTGCCAGCTTTTCTGCGAACGACCTCGCCGCGATACTTGATACCCTTGCCCTTGTAAGGCTCGGGAGGACGCAATCGACGGATTTTGGCGGCGGTTTCCCCCACCAACTCCTTATCGATGCCTATGATGCGGAAGGCGCGACCACCTTTTTCCACCTCAAAGCTAATGCCCTCGGGCGGCTCGATGATCACCGGATGCGAAAAGCCCAGACTCAGGTCCAAAGCATTCCCTTTCATCACGGCGCGGTAGCCTACGCCCACCATCTCCAGTTCCTTCACATAGCCCTGACTAACGCCAGTGACCATGTTGGCCAGCAACGCCCGCGTCAGACCATGCAAGGCGCGATGATATCGCTGATCGGTGGGGCGGGTGATGATCACCTGGCCATCTTTGATTTCGATGGTCATATCGGGCGAAAAGGTGCGAGTCAACTCGCCCTTGGGTCCCTTGACTGTAACTTTGTTGTTTTTGCCGATTTCGACAGTGACTTTTTGGGGAATTTCAATCGGCTTTTTTCCGATACGGGACATAAACTTCCTCCTACCCGCGAAAGCGGGGAGCTCTATCGCTATATCGCAGCGACGGTATTTCTCGGCGGCCGGGCCACCGCATAACGGTCCACTGCAGCGTTCTCAAACATGTTGATTCTGCTTACAGACTCGACATCAGGCCACAAAAGGGGATTCAGCTTCGCTTCACAACAGGGCATGACGTTCAAGCAATTACAATGCGCTACAAAATTTACCACACATAGCAGATAATCTCGCCGCCGACGCCAGCGCGACGGGCGTTGCGACCAGTCATAATGCCTTTGGAGGTGGAGACAATTGCAATACCCAAGCCGCTGTTCACCCAGGGAATATCCTGGCGTCCATGATAGATGCGACGTCCGGGCTTGCTCACACGTTCCAGGCCTTCAATCACTGCTTTGCCATGCTCGTCATATTTGAGATGCAGGCGCAGCGTGGGCTGGGGCTTATCGGTATCTTGCAAATCGTAACCGCGAATAAAGCCCTCGTCTTTCAGAATGCGAGCGATCTCCACTTTCATCTTGGAGCTGGGCATGGAAACAGTCTTGTGCTGAGCCATGCTCGCGTTGCGGATGCGGGTAAGCATGTCCGCAATGGGATCGGTCATCATAGGAATTCTACTCCTCTTTGTTGAAGATGAATGGATCGTAACTGTTCAGGTAGTGACCGTCAATCCTTTGCCACGAAGGCTTGAAGGTGACGAAGAGACGAAGACTTTCCTTATCTTCGCGCCGTTGCGCCTTCGTGTCCTGCGTGATAAATCAGAGAACGTGAACCGTTACAATCATCAATCCTTAATCATTGAATGCTACCAACTGGATTTGACCACGCCGGGCAGATTCCCGCGCAGCGCTTCGTGTCGGAAGCAAATGCGGCACATATCGAACCGGCGCATATAGCCACGAGGACGACCGCAGATTTTGCAGCGATTGCGGACCTGCACCTTGTACTTACGGCGCTGTTCACGATAGGTCATGCACTTCTTAGCCATGCAATTACTCCTGTTTATTTGCGTTTGAATGGCATGCCGAGCAGCCGAAGCAGTTCCCGGCCTTCTTCATCAGTTTTCGCCGTGGTGACGATGGTGACGCCCATGCCACGGAGCTTGTCAATGCTGTCGTAGTCGATCTCGGGGAAGGCCAACTGCTCCTGCAAGCCCAGACTGTAGTTGCCATGCCCATCAAAGGCATCGGGCGATACGCCCTGGAAGTCGCGCTGTCTCGGCAGCGCCACGTTGATCAGCCGATCCAGAAAATTCCACATACGACGACCACGCAACGAGACGCTAACCCCAATGGGGTTGCCCTCACGCAACTTGAAGGTGGCGATGGACTTACGCGCCCGCCGAACCACAGGCTTCTGGCCGGTGATGGTCGCCAGATCGTTACTGGCGTATTCGATGGCCTTGGCGTTCTGCAGCGCCTCACCCAAGCCAATGTTGACCGAAATGCGCAGCAAACGCGGCACTTGCATTACATTTTTGTATTCGAAGCGCTCCATCATAGCAGGAACGACTTCTTTTTCGTAACGTTCTTTCATCCGGGGAACCATATTTTCTCTCCGTTAGTCGATAACCTCGTCGAATCGGGCGCTGTAACGCACTCTTTCGCTGCCTTCTACGCGCCTCTGCACCCGGGTGGGGCTGTCCGCGTTGGGCGCCACCAACATCACATTGGAAATATGAATGGGGCCTTCGCGCTCGATGATGCCGACCTGTGTGCGTACATCACCGGTGCGACGCTGGTGTTTTTTGATCATGTTAACGCCGCCAACGATGACGTACACCCGATTGGGGTCATAATTGCCAAATTTATCTTTTTTGCGGATGATGGATTTGACCTCGCCGCGCTCGCCTTTGTTGTTGCCAGCGATCACTTCGACCAGGTCGCCCTTTTTGATTTTAAGTTTGGGCTGTTTTTTCGACTTTTTCATCTTGCAATACCTTCCTACAATACCTCTGGCGCCAGGCTGACGATCTTCATGAAGCGCTTCTCGCGCAGTTCGCGGGCCACAGGCCCAAAGATGCGGGTGCCTTTGGGATTTTTGTTCTCGTCGATGATGACGGCGGCGTTATCGTCGAAACGAATATAGCTGCCATCTTTACGTCCAACCTCTTTGGCTGTGCGCACGACAACGGCTTTCACCACATCGCCTTTCTTAACCGAACCGCCCGGAGCAGCCTGCTTGACGGTGGCGACAATGACATCCCCCACCGACGCATAACGACGATTAGAGCCGCCCAGCACCCGGATGCACAGGATCTCTTTAGCGCCAGTATTGTCGGCGATCTTCAGTCGGGATTCTTGCTGAATCATGGCTTCTTCTCCTTGCTCACGCGTTCTCAGACGCAGCCTGGGTCAGATTCTCGATGACGACCCAACGCTTGGTCTTGCTCATGGGACGGGTTTCGAGGATGCGCACCTCATCGCCTTCCTGACAATTGTTGTTCTCGTCGTGGGCGTGATATTTCTTATGCACCTTGACCACCTTGCCATAAAGAGGATGGCGGTAAGTGCGGGCCACGCGCACGACCACGGTTTTATCCATTTTGTTGCTGATTACGGTGCCGGTCAGCACCTTCTTCATTTCTCGGGCCATGTTACTTCATCTCCGCAGCTAACTGGCGCTCGCGCTGAATGGTTTTGATGCGAGCAATATCGCGCTTCACTTCCTTCATTCGATTGGTGTTTTTCTGCTGACCAATGGACAAATTGAAACGCAGGTTCATCAATTCTTCGTATGCTTCATCCAGCTTTGCCTGGAGCTCACCATCGGTGAGGCCGCGCAATTCTGTGGCGTTCATTTAGTGTCCCTCCTCTCCACGGCTGACGAACTGGGTGGCAATGGGCAATTTGTGTGCTGCCAGACGCATGGCTTCGCGTGCGGTTTCTTCGGGCACGCCAGCCAGTTCAAAGAGGATGCGGCCCGGCTTGACCACCGCCACATAATGGTCCACGGCGCCCTTACCAGAGCCCATGCGGGTCTCGGCTGCGCGTTTGGTTACGGGCTTGTCGGGGAAGATGCGAATCCACAGTTTGCCGCCACGGCGAATGTAACGCACGATGGCGCGACGTGCAGCTTCGATCTGACGGCTGGTGATCCAGGCGGGCTCAGTGGCCTGCAACGCATATTCGCCAAAGGCTATGGTGCTGCCGCGCCAGGCTTTACCACGCATCCGTCCACGATGCACTTTTCGGTACTTCATTCGTTTGGGCATTAACATGATTGCTTACCTCTCGTTAGACCGTCATGGGTTCGCCGGGCAGAATCTCGCCCTTGTAGATCCACACTTTGATGCCGATGACGCCATAGGTGGTGCGGGCGATGGTGTCAACATAGTCAATATCGGCGCGCAAGGTGTGGCGGGGAATGCGCCCCATACGGATATCGTCGATGCGGGCCATTTCTGAACCGCCCAGACGCCCGCCCAGACGAATCATGATTCCTTTGGCGCCCGCTTTCATGGTGCGTTCGGCCGCGCGCCGCATGGCTCGTTTGTGGGCCACACGACGGGCCAGCTGCTCGGCGATGTTGTCGGCCACCAGTTTGGCGTCCAACTCGGGCTTTTTGATCTCTTCCACATCGATCTTCACCCGCTTACCGGTGAGCTCGCCCAGGTCTTTGCGCAATTCGGTCACGGTGACGCCTTTGCGCCCGATGACGACGCCAGGCTTGGCGGCATGGATGGTCAGGTGCACCAACTTGGGCGCACGTTCGATTTCGATCTTGGAAACGCCTGCATGAGACAGACGCTTTTGAATTTCTTCGCGAATCACGCGATCTTCGGCAATCTGACGGGTATAGTCTTTCCCCTCAGCGTACCAGCGCGATTGATGTTTTTTCGTGATACCGAGCCGAAACCCGGTGGGGTGAACTTTGCGACCCAAAATACGCCTCCTGTGCTTATCGCTCTTCGAGCTTGACGGTGATATGGGAGGATCGGCGGATGATCGGTTTCACGCGACCGCGAGCGCCGGGACGATAACGATTGGTGGATGGCCCTTCATCCACGTAGATCTCAGCGATCCACAGATCTTCTGGAGCCATACTCTCATTTTCCTCTGCATTGGCAATCGCCGATTGAAGCGTCTTGCGGACTTCTTTCGCAGCAGCCTGAGGCATGTGCGCCAACACATCCATGGCGTCCAGCGCCTGCATGCCGCGAATTACATTCGCCACCAGCCGCACCTTCTGCGCAGAAATGCCAACATATTTTCGTTTTGATTGAACTAGATAAGACATAATCAGTACCTCGACATGCTCAACTGCGGGCGGCCATGGTGCATTTTAGATGCCCGCTGGCTGCCCACGGTGCACTTGCTGCTAACGGCGAGCCTTGCTTTTCTTTTCCTTGACGATGTGACCACGATAGAACCGCGTGGGGGCGAACTCGCCCAGCTTGTGCCCCACCATATTTTCGGTGATGTAAATGGGCACATGGCGACGACCATTATGCACGGCGATGGTATGCCCCACCATCTGCGGAAAGATGGTGGATGCTCTCGACCAGGTGCGAATCACCCGTTTTTCGCCTTTGCGGTTCATCTCTTCGATTTTGCGAAGCAATTTCGTATTGACGTATGGACCTTTTTTCAGAGACCGGGACATATTTCAACTCCTCCTAACGACGCTTTTTGCCACGACGCCGGACAATATACTGGTTGGTGCGTTTGTTGCGACGAGTACGATACCCCAAAGCAGGTTTGCCCCATGGGGTTTTGGGGCCAGGCAAACCCACCGGAGAACGGCCTTCGCCGCCGCCGTGGGGGTGTGAAGCTGGATCCATGGCGGAGCCGCGCACTTCAGGGCGACGACCCATCCAACGTTTACGACCTGCTTTGCCAATTTTGATGTTCTGATGCTCGGTGTTGCCCACCTGACCAACCGTGGCCATGCAATTGAGCAAAACTTTGCGAACCTCGCCGCTAGGCAGACGCAGGGTGGCGTAGCGGCCCTCTTTGGCCATCAATTGAGCGTAAGCGCCGGCGGAGCGGACGAGCTGACCACCTTTGCCCGGCTGCAGCTCCACATTATGAACCAGGGTGCCCAAAGGCATATTCACCAGGGGCAGTGCATTTCCCGGGCGAATTTCTGCATCGGGCCCCGACATGATCACATCGCCAACCTGAATGCCAAGCGGGGCCAGGATATAGCGTTTTTCGCCGTCGGCGTACACCAATAAAGCGATGCGTGCGCTGCGATTGGGATCATATTCGATGGAAGCCACGCGGGCGGGGATGCCGTGCTTATCTCGCTTGAAATCGATGAGGCGATAGCGTCGTTTGTGGCCGCCACCTCGATGCCGCACTGTCAGGCGACCCAGGTTGTTGCGCCCGGCCTTTTTTTTCATGGGACGCAGCAGTGATTTTTCGGGCTTAGAGCGGCTAATCTCCTCGAAGGTGTATCCGCTCATCCCGCGCCGGCCAGGAGAGGTCGGCTTGTAGACTTTGATACCCATTGGGTTATGACTCCTTTTGGTAAGCGGTCGTCCGAGTCAGGGACGATGTAGACGATACTTGCTTGGTTAGCCGTCCACAGGTGAAGTAATCAGTATTCAGTAATCTAGCAACCTGACACAAATTTCATGCCCAGTTGCCCACCGATTGAAATCAGGGCTGAGGGCCTCCAGCCGCCTGTCAGCCTGCGCTGACAGCCCTTCTGTCAAAAATTAGATTGCAAACTCGCGACTGGGAACCGTCCCCGCAGGGGGACGGGCGGCGGAACGCCCCAAGAACCGAATTCATTCGGCCAATGACGGCGGTCAAAGCTAATTTGTGTCAGGTAACTAGTTCAGTAATCAGCATTCAGGGCAACTGCTAAACGATGGGATTTACACGCCCTCGTACAACT
>Ga0256914_1002964_pt1 | contig 13751 bp, 14 predicted proteins | sample HulkmetaG_FD_191571 | JGI IMG/M metagenome (GOLD analysis project Ga0256914, IMG submission 191571) | Hydrothermal chimney microbial communities from Main Endeavour vent field at the Juan de Fuca Ridge, Pacific Ocean - Hulk | ecosystem: Environmental > Aquatic > Marine > Hydrothermal vents ... | reverse complement strand
TAGAGATAGAAGATAAGTTTGCATTTTTTATAAAACAATGAAAAAAATAATAAAAAATAATAGAAAATAATTTAAAGGTAATAAAAAATGAAAATAAATTTTGCTAATCTACAATATCAGTATCAATTATATAAAACTGAAAGAGATAACTCAGATTATAGTATGGGTGAAGAGGTAATTACTACTCCTTTCCCCTTTATATTAAAAGAGATGTGACATGTCAATAGTATATTGTAATGCATCAAATATAGGACAACTATTAAAAGAGATAAATAGTGGATTAAATATTGGAGATAGAGTTGAACTTAAAATTCAGATGGATAAAAATTTATATTATGGATATTTTGTATATTACGGATTTAGGATTATAACTCTTATAGATAGAGGTCAAAAATTAATAGTAGATATTACCAAGCAGAAAACAATTAAGACTATCTATGATAAAAAATACTCATGGTTAATAAAATTACCAAGAACAGGTAAATATGGTAAAAGAATTTACGTTTATAAATTTAGAACAATGGAACCCTATTCTGAATATCTACAAGATTTTGTTGTAGATACTAATGGATTGAATGGGGATGGGACAATCAAAAATGATTTTAGAATTACAAAAATAGGTAGATTTTTAAGGAAATATTGGTTAGACGAGTTGCCTATGCTTTTTAATCTGCTAAATGGAGATTTAAAATTAATTGGTTTTAGACCACTAAGTGATGTAATGCTGAGTACATATCCTAACGATTTTGTTAAAACAAGAAGTAGATATAAACCAGGATTGATTCCTCCATATTATATAGATAGACCAAAAAATTTTGAGGGAATAATAGAATCTGAAAAGAGATATATAAAAAAATATGAAAATAGAGGATTTAGAACTGATATTAGCTATTTTTTTAAATTTTTAAATGCACTTTTTCTGAAAGGTGTTAGAAGTTCATGAGAGTATTAAACGTATTAATAGATAAATATCTAAAATTTTTAAAAAAGGAGTTTGCATGAAAGGTATAATATTAGCAGGTGGTTCAGGTACAAGACTCTACCCCATTACCAAAGGAGTAAGTAAACAGTTGTTGCCTATATATGATAAGCCTATGATATATTATCCACTATCTGTTTTAATGTTGGCAGGGATAAAAGAGATACTTGTTATCTCTACCCCCCAAGATATAGATAATTATAAAGAGCTTTTGGGGGATGGAACACAGTGGGGTCTTATGATTAAATATAAAGTGCAACCTTCTCCTGATGGATTGGCACAGGCTTTTATTTTAGGGGAAGAGTTTATAGGTACAGATAGTGTTTGTCTTGTTTTGGGTGATAATATTTTTTATGGTTCAGGACTTATAGAATTAGTTAGAAACTCTTCTAAATTAGAAGATGGTGCGATTGTTTTTGGTTATCAAGTAAAAGATCCAAAAAGGTTTGGAATTGTAGAGTTCGATGAGAATCAAAAGGTAATCAGTATAGAAGAGAAGCCTAAATATCCTAAATCAAATTTTGCAGTAACGGGTTTATATTTTTATAGCAATGATGTTATAGAAATTGCCAAAAAAATCATCCCTTCATCTAGGGGTGAACTGGAAATAACTTCTATTAATACAGAGTATTTAAAAATGAATAAAATTAAAGTAGAAACATTGGGTAGAGGATTTGCATGGTTGGATACAGGAACTCATGATAGTCTTCTGTCTGCAAGTGTATTTGTACAAACCATAGAGCATAGACAGGGCTATAAGGTGGCTTGTCTTGAAGAGATAGCGTACAATAATGGATGGATTAGTAAAGAAGAGGTATTGGAAATTGCTTTAGAATTAGATAAAAACGATTATGGTAGATATTTAAGAGATATAGTGAGATGAAAAATATATTAGTAACAGGTGGAGCAGGTTTTATTGGGAGCAATTTTATACCATATTTTTTGGATAAATATAGAGATTATACCGTTATAAATTTAGATTTACTTACGTATGCAGGTGATTTATCTAATCTAAAAGAGGTTGAAAACAGTGATAGATATAAGTTTATAAAAGGAGATATCTGTAATAGAGAATTTATTGAGTATATTTTTAACGAATATGATATAGAGGGGGTTATCCATTTTGCAGCAGAGTCTCATGTGGATAACTCTATTAAAAACCCTTCTGTCTTTATTGAGACAAATATTAATGGAACGTTTACTCTTCTTGATGTTGCCTATAAATATTGGATGAAGAGACCATTTACCTATAGAAATAGGTATCAACATTCAAGATTTCATCATATCTCAACGGATGAGGTGTATGGGACATTGGATAAAAATGGACTTTTTAGTGAAACTACCCCTTATGCTCCAAACTCTCCATATAGTGCAAGTAAAGCAGGTAGTGATATGATTGTACGAAGTTATCATGAAACGTATGGATTGAATACCGTTATTACTAACTGTTCAAATAATTATGGTTCAAAACAACATGGTGAGAAACTAATACCTACAATTATTAGAAACGCTCTACAGGGTAACTCTATTCCAATATATGGGGATGGGCTAAATATAAGAGATTGGCTCTATGTCTTGGACCATTGTAAGGGAATAGATTTGGTTTATCATACAGGTACTCTGGGTCAAACTTATAACATAGGTGGAAGAAATGAGAGAACAAATTTACAAATAGTAGATAAAATTTGTGAAATATTAGATGTTAAATTTCCACAAAAGAAATCATATAAAAAGCTAATCACCTTTGTAGAAGATAGAGCAGGTCATGATAGAAGATATGCGATAGATGCAACTAAAATAGAAAATGAACTGGGATGGGAAGCCGATGAAAACTTTGAAAGTGGAATAGTTAAAACTGTTGATTGGTATTTAAATAAATATGGGAGAAAGCATGAAGGTTGAATTTGTAAACTTTGATATAAAAGGTGATAATCGAGGCAATTTAATTGCCATTGAGCAATTAAAAAATATTCCATTTGAGATTCAAAGGGTCTATTATATTTTTAATACAAAAGAGGGGGTTAGAAGAGGTTTTCATGCACATAAAAATCTAAAGCAAATGGCTGTTTGTCTAAGTGGCAGTTGTAAGTTTTTATTAGATGATGGAAAAGAGAAGATTGATGAGGTGGTTTTAGATAGTTCACAAAAAGGTTTATTGATAGAGAATATGGTTTGGCATGAGATGTATGATTTTAGTGTAGACTGCATATTGCTTGTGTTGGCAAGTGAATACTATAATGAAAATGATTATATTAGAGATTATAATGAATTTTTAAAGGAGTGTAAAAATGATAGATGAGATAGTGTTTGCAGGAAGTGGGCATGGTGGAATAGTTGCTTTTAAGTCTCTCCAAAATAAATTTACATCAATAAAAGTTGTAACAGATGATGGTGAAATCATTGCACTATTTCGTAAAACTGATAAACTAATACCTTCTATTGAAGAGAGTAGTGTCTCCACGGTTGTCTGTGCAGGGTATCACTCTATTATTTCTAAAAAAATTTTAAAGGATAAACTTATTATAAACACACATCCCTCTCTCTTGCCAAAATATAGAGGACTACATGGGTTGGTATGGGCGATGTTGAATTTTGAAGAGGAGCTGGGTTTTACTATTCATCTTATGAATAGATATATTGATGACGGAGGTATCCTTGCTCAGTATAAGGTTCAATATGCTGGAGAGACTTCAAAAGAGATTATGGATAAGTTTGACAAATATGTAGAAGAGAATCTAGGAGAAGTTGTGAAAAAATTTCTTAACAAAGAGATTCTTCCCCAAAAAAATTATAAAGATAAAGCAACATGGGTTCCCAAAAGAAATTTAGAAGATTGTATTGTTGATTTTGGTTGGAGAAAAAAATTTATAGAAGCTTTTTTTAAAGCCCTTGTGAGACCCTATCCTCTGCCTTTACTAAAAATTAAAAATGAGTTGTATGAAATTGATGGATATGAGTTTATTCAAGTAGACTACTATACCCATTTAGGTAGGGTTGTTAATATTGAAGAGGAGAAGGTTTATATTAAAACTGAAGAGGGCTTACTAATTGTCAGTAGATTAATTCATTATGATACAAAAAAAATATATAAAGCAAATGAAATTTTAAAGTTGGGAATGAGATTGTGAAAATTATACAATATAATAAAAATCATAAAGAGATATGGAATGAGTTTGTAAGAAACAGTAAAAACAGTCATTTTTTCTTTTTAAGAGATTATCTGGAGTATCATGGTGATAGGTTTGAGGATTTTTCACTATTAGTCTTTGATGATAACAATAAGCTCATAGCTCTTTTACCCTCAAATAAAAAGGATAATATTCTCTACTCTCATCAAGGTCTAACATTTGGTGGATTTTTAGTAAATGATAGAATGACAACAGAGATAATGCTCAGTGTGTTTGAAAATCTCAAAATATTTCTAAAAGAGAATATTATAAAAAAGCTTATATATAAATCTATTCCTTATATATATCATTTAAAGGCTTCTGAAGAGGATAGATATGCACTCTTTATTAATAATGCCAAAATTATACGTAGAGATGTGACCTCTACTATAAATTTAACAGAACCCATAAGATATTCTAAAGGTAGAAAATGGATTGTTAATAAAGCTAAAAAGAGTAGCATTAAAATTGAGTGTTCAGATGATTATAACTCTTTTTGGCAGATACTATCTGAACTGCTTGAATCAGGTTATGGAGTAACACCTACACATACTCTCAATGAAATAGAAACATTATCAAAACTTTTTATTAAAAATATAAAACTTTTTTTAGCAAAAAAAGATAATGTGGTCTTGTCTGGGGCAATAATTTATGAAAATAAAAATATTGTACACACACAATATCTTGCAACCACCCAACAAGGGAAAGAGGTTGGGGCATTGGATTTGTTGATAGACCATCTGATAAATAATGTTTATAAAGATAAAAAGTATTTTGATTTTGGTATATCAAATGAGAATAGTGGTTTATATTTAAACCATGGGTTAATTGCTCAAAAAGAGGGTTTTGGTGCAAGAGCTGTGGTACATGACTTTTATGAATTGGAGATAATATGATATCGTTTTTAGATTTAAAAGCTATTAATAAGCAATATAAAAAAGAGATGCTTGATGCTTTTGAAAGAGTAATAGATAGTGGCTGGTATATTCAAGGTAATGAGTGTAAGGAGTTTGAAAAAGAGTTTGCTAACTATTCTAATACAAAATATTGTATTGGTGTGGCAAATGGATTGGATGCTTTAACTTTAATAATTAGAGCCTATAAAGAGATGGGTATTATGCGTAATGGAGATGAAGTAATTGTGCCTTCAAATACTTATATCGCTTCTATTTTAGCAATAAGTGAAAATGATTTGGTTCCAATTTTGGTTGAACCAGACATAGATACTTATTTGATAGATTCAAATAAAATAGAAGAGAAGATAACGTCTAAAACAAGAGCAATCATGCCCGTTCATCTTTATGGGCAAACGTGTCAAATGGATAAAATAAATAGAATTGCTAACAAGTATAATTTAAAAGTTATAGAAGATTCAGCACAAGCCCATGGAGCATATTATAAAGATAAACGAGCTGGAAATCTAGGAGATGCAAGTGGATTTAGTTTTTACCCTGGAAAAAATCTTGGAGCATTAGGAGATGGTGGAGCTGTCACAACAAATGATAAAAAACTGGCAGATACTATTAGAGCTTTAGGAAACTATGGTAGTCATAAGAAATATGAAAATTTCTATCAAGGTATAAATAGTAGACTTGATGAGATACAGGCTTCAATATTGCGAGTTAAATTGAAATATTTAGATAGTGAAATAGACAAGAGAAAAAAGGTTGCTAAATATTATTTAGAGAATATTAAAAATGATACTATTATCCTTCCAAAGATAGATACAAATACAGTATGGCATCTTTTTGTAATACGAACAAAACATAGAGATAAATTACAAACATATCTATTAGATAATGGCATTCAAACACTTATTCACTATCCAATTGCTCCTCATAAACAAGAGGCTTATAAAACGTGGAATAATAGTAAATATCCAATAAGTGAGAAGATACATAATGAAGTTTTGAGTTTGCCTATTAGTGGAGTGCAGAGTTTGGAAGATAGAGAAAAAATAGTTAAGGTTCTTAATGACTTTGATTAAAACATCTATTTTAACAGCTATCTCTACAGTGATTAAAGTGCTTGTCGGGTTTGTTATAAATAAAGTAATCTCGGTCTATATTGGTCCTAGTGGTCTTGCCATAATAGGTCAATTGCAAAACTTTCTAAATACTGCTTTGACTTTTTCAAATGGAGCTATTACGCAAGGAGTAGTTAAGTATACAGCCGAATATAAAGATATTGAACAAAAATCAAAAATATTTAGTACAAGTGTTATGGTCAGTCTAATCTGTTCCTCTATCATCTCAATATTACTGTTTCTATTTAATGACTATTTTGCCATTCTAATTTTGAAAAATATTCAATATAGTAGTGTCTTTACCGTGCTTAGTTTCACTGTTTTTTTATTTGCATTGAATATTATTTTATTATCTATCTTAAATGGTCAAAAAGAGATAAAAAAATTTATATTGGTTAGTATAAGTAGTAGTCTATTCTCTCTACTTTTTACATCTTTTTTGATTATAAAATTGAGTCTTATAGGTGCGTTATATGCTTTGGTAGCAAATCAATCTGTTATATTTTTTGTAACCTTGCTTTTTGTTATAAAGAGTAGATGGTTTAAGTGGGAATATTTTTCCAAAGGGATAGATAGGGATAGTTTAGTAAAACTTGGAAAATTTTCTCTAATGGCATTGACTTCTGCATTGATGATTCCTGTTAGTGAGTTAATTATAAGAGACTATATTGGAGAGACTCTTAGTTGGGATAGTGCTGGGTATTGGCAAGGAATAATGTATATATCTAAAATGTATCTCTTAGTGGTTACCACATCATTGGGGATATATTATTTACCAAAATTATCTGAAATTACAGATAATAAAGAGTTAAAAGAAGAGATAAAAAATGGGTATAAAATTATTATACCCATTGTTGCTATTATGGCTTTGGGAATATATCTATCAAGAGATTTAGTAATAGAAATAGCATTTAGCAGTGATTTTATAATGATGAGAGAGCTATTTAAATGGCAACTGATAGGAGATGTTATAAAGATAATTAGTTGGTTGTTGGCATATTTAATGTTGGCAAAAGCGATGACCAAGCTGTTTATTATTAGTGAAATAATTTTTACCATAAGTTGGATAACTTTTGCTATTTTGGGAGTAAAATATTTTGGACTTGTTGGGGTAACCTATGCCTTTAGTTTAAATTATTTTTTATATTTGATTTTTGTATTTATCTATTTTAAAAAGGTTCTGAGATGAAAATACTCTTGTTAGGTGAATTTAGTGGTTTACATAAAAATTTAAAAGAGGGCTTAATCTCCTATGGGCATAAGGTAACGGTTGCTTCTACTGGAGATGATTGGAAAAAGATTGAGAGTGATATTTTTTTAAAAATAGAGAGTGATAATAGAATAAAAAAAATTTTTAATCGTTTCTATTTATTTTTTCAACTCAAAGATTTATTGGGTTATGATATTGTTCATATTATAAATCCATTTGTTTTTAGTTTTAAGTATTTTCCAACCTCTTTATATCTTTATTTTATATTTAAATTTAACAAAAAAATCTATTTAAGTGCTGCTGGTGATGATTCATTTTATTGGAAGTATGGTAGAGAAATTTTAAAATATGGACCATTTAATAGCTCTTTAAGATATGACATAAAACAGAAAAAATTTTGGATGGAGAGTGTGAAATCATTTAAATTTAATCAAAAATTGGCTGATAGGGTGGATGGTATTATTCCTATTATGTATGAGTATGAGGTTGCTTATAAAAATCATCCTAAATATCTATCGACCATACCTTTATCTATTTCAACAAATAGCATTGAATATAGCCCAAATATCATCAAAGATAAAATAGTAATATTTCATGGTTTAAATAGATATGGTTTTAAAGGAACAAAAATAGTAGAAGAGGCTTTTGACGTTTTATCTAAAAAATATCCTAATGATTTAGAACTGATAATTGATGGAAATATGCCATTAGATGAGTATTTAAAGTTGATAAAAAGGGTAAATATTATTATTGACCAAGTTTTTTCACACTCATGTGGAATGAATGCTTTGTACTCTTTAGCAATGGGTAAGGTAGTACTTGGAGGGGCTGAACCTGAATCTTTGGCATCTCTAAAAATTGATAAGAGTCCAGTTGTAAATATCAAGCCAACAGCCAAAGATATAGTAAAAAGAGTTGAATATTTTTTAAATAATAAAGAGAAGATTGAAGAGATTGGATTAGAATCAAGGAGATTTGTAGAAAAATATCATGAGAGTAAGATTGTCGCACAAAAGTATTTAAATACTTGGGGAAGTATGATTTAAAATTAAAAATAAGGAATATTTTATGAAAATAATACAAGTAATAAGTCAACTGGGTAATGGTGGTGCAGAGAAATTAGTAGTAGAATTATCTAATGAATTGGAAAAAGATAATCAAGTTGTCTTGATTTCTTTTAGAAAAATAAAAGAGTGGATGTATTTTCCTAGAAAACTTAAAAAATCAATAAAACTTATGGAACTTAATAAAAAAGAGGGCTTTGATATAAGTATCGTTTTTAAATTAATTAAAATAATTAGAGAAGAAAGACCTGATATTATTCATATACACCTTGATTCAACATTGAGGTATCTAATGTTATTAATGCCTTTTTTTAAAAAAATAAGATTTGTCTATACGTTACATAGCAGTTTTGAACCTTTTAAAAAACAATTTAATCTATATTCTAAAATTTGGTTTTTAAAAAATATCTATTTTATATGCTTATCAGAAGAAATTTATAATGATTTTAAGGAGTCATTTCCCTCTCTAAATTTTAGAATTATCAATAATGGTATAGCAGACTTAAAGATAACAAAAAAATCTTTTTTAGTAAAGAAAGAGATAGAGGGATATAAAAATAATAGTAATAGTAATACGTTTATATTTCTTTATGTTGGAAGATTGAGCTATGAAAAAAATATTCCATTATTGGTGGATGTTTTTTTTAAAATAGCCAAGAAGAATCTAAAGTTATTGGTAATAGGCAAAGATACATCTGAAAATCAAGATGATTTTAGATTGATAGAGCAGTATAAAAAAGATAATATTATATACCTTGGTGCAAAAGAGAATGTTCAAGATTATATGAAATATGTTGATGCACTTATTTTAACTTCTAGATATGAGGGGCTACCATTGGTTGTATTAGAAGCTTTATCTGTAGGTTTACCTATTATATCAACACCTGTAGGAAGTCTTGTGGATACCATAAAAAATGGTAAAAATGGTTTCTTGTCAGATGAGATATCAAGCAGAAGTATTTTAAATATTATTGATAGGTTTTTAAATTTAACAGATAGAGAGATAGAGCAGATTAGAAGTAATAATATAGATTTATTTAACCAAAAATATTCAATAGAACATTGTGGAAATAGCTATAGTTTATGTTATCAGAATATTTAAAAAAATTAATTAAGGAGTTGTAGTATGTGTGGCATTTGTGGGTATATATCCGATAAAAATATTAATATTAAAGCGATGAATAACCTCTTGTCTCATCGTGGACCAGATAATCAAACAGTTTTTTCTGATAAGGATAAGAGTGTAGGTTTGGGACATACGAGATTATCTATTTTAGATTTGAGTGATGAATCGCACCAACCCATGAGAAGTCAAAGTCAAAGATATATCATTGTTTATAATGGTGAGATTTATAACTTTTTAGATTTAAAAAATGAACTAATTAAATTGGGTGTGGTTTTTGAAAAACAGTCTGATACCGAGGTGATATTAGAAGGGTTTGAAAAATGGGGTACAGCATTATTTGAAAAACTAAATGGTATGTTTGCCTTCTCTATTTATGATAAAGTATTAAATAAAATATATATTGTTAGAGATAGATTTGGAGTGAAACCACTCTACTACTATAATCAGAATCAAGACCTTGTTTTTGCTTCAGAGATTAAAAGTCTTTTAGCTTCTGATATTGTAGAAAAAAAGATAAGTTATCAAGGATTATATGAGTATCTACATTTTGCTACAACCTTAGGTGAAACAACTTTTTACAACAACATTAAAAAATTAGAGCCAGGTTACTTTATTGAGTACGATATTAAAAATAGAGTATTGGTAATTAAAAAGTACAAAGTAAATTATGAAATTTCTCCTTCAAGTGACTCCTTGGAGGATGCGATTATAAAAACCAAAGAGCTATTTGAGAGTGCTGTTAAAAGACAACTGGTTTCAGATGTTCCTATTGGAATATTTCTAAGTGGTGGAGTTGACTCGACAGCCATTACAGCGTATGCGACCAAACATTATAAAGGTAAAGTTAAAACATTCTCTGCTGGATTTGATTTTGATGAAGGAGATAATGAACTAGAAAATGCAAAGTTTATTGCTAATCATTTTGGTACAGAACATCATGAATTGCATATAAAAGGGGACAATGTACCCTCAATTTTAGAAGATGTCAATCACTATTTTGACCAACCTTTTGGAGATTCTGCGAATATTCCTTTATATTTAATGAGTAAAGAGTTAAAAGGAAAAGAGAAAGTAATACTACAAGGTGATGGAGGAGATGAGCTTTTTGCAGGGTATCATAGATATATTAGACTTCATCACTATAAAACCTATAAAAGTATCGCCAAATTGTTACCTCTAATTAAAAAAGTTATTCCTAAAAGCAGTTCAAAATATAAAGGGTTGAGATTTCTTTTTGCTCTTAATCAGAGAGAACCAAGTCACGAAATGGCCTATATCTTATCCCAAGAGATGTTTGATGAAGACCCTGCTGACTATTTTTCAGAAGAGATTCAAGGAGAACTTCAAAAAGTAGAACCATTTCAACGCTATCAACATTTTTACAATAAGTTTAAAGAGTTAGACCCAGTCAATAGAGCGTTATATACCGATATGAATATTATTTTACCAGATTTATATTTTGAAAAAGTAGATAGGGCAACAATGGCAAATAGTCTGGAGGTAAGGGTTCCCTTTTTGGATAATGAGTTGGTAGATTACGCCATGAGCCTACCGTCTAAATATAAAGTAAGAGGAAAAGAGAAGAAGTATCTTCTAAAAAAGGCGTTTAAAGGTGTTGTTCCTGATAAGATTCTTAATGGAGCGAAAAAAGGTTTTGGAGTTCCTTTTCAGTACTGGTTAAGAGAACCGATGAGAAATTTTATGTTGAATACTATTAGAGGTTCTGAAATTTATAATGATAAGATTGAACATCTAATGCAAGAGCATATATCAAAGAAAAAAGATAATGGTTATATATTATGGAAACTATTAAATCTCTCAATGTGGCTTAAAAAGTCAAATATCTCTTTATAACAGAAGTATGATTTATGTTGAAAATAATAAATAGAATATATTTACTGGCATTGATATCTCTCTATGCTATATTGGTTTTTAAAATATCTGGAGAGTTTTTATTAGTAATCTTCTTTACAATATTTTCTTCTATTAGTTATTTTATAATATTGCACTCTTACACATTAAAGAGTTCAAAAGCTTATAGTCGAGGTAGTAATGGTTTAGCCATGAAGGTTCTTCTATACCTTTTTGTATCCATTGTCCTAGAGAATTTTATATCATATTATTATCGTGATAATTTTTATCTATTTAGTGAATCCGATGCAATTTTTTATCATGAGAGCATCTTAGATATAATTGATATGAGTTTTTTAGATGGGATATCACACTATTTAAGTTATATGGATGTTGATGATTTAGGTATGATATTAATAGTCTATCCTCTCTATCATATTGTTCAGTCTAATTTAATTGTAAATGCTTTTTATGTTATTGTTGGGGTTATTACTGCACTAAGTATATTTCAGTTAAGTCAAAATTTTATGACAAAAAAATATGCTTTTTTATCTTCATTGTCCTACTCTATCTCCTCTTTTGTTGTTTACTTTCATGCAACAGGATTAAAAGAGAGCTTTATGGTCATGTTGGTTGTTTTGTCTTTTGATTTTTACTATCGTTTTTTAGAGAAAAGAGATATATCATATTTTATTGTAGCCATGGTATTTGTTCTTAGTTTATTGCTTTTTAGACCAATGATTTTAATAATGATTGTTGGTTCTGTAGGATTAGGTTTTATACTTTCCCGAAGAGGAAGTATTTGGATTAAAATATTTGCTATAGCACTATTTGTGGCTCTTCTTTTAATGAGTGGTGTCTTGACAGAGAAAGTAAATGTCTATACAACGGGAGGAATTGACTCATTAATTAGTGCAAGAGAGTCGCAAGGTAGTGTTATAGGAGGAGTCTATTTTACATATGTTGTTAACATACTCTCTCAGACCATAGGTCCACTACCAACTGTTATTATCACCTCTGAAAAAGTGGGCACAATGTTTTATACATCAGGTTTAATATATCGAATCCTACTGGCCTTCCCTTTTTGGCTTGGTGTATCTTATATTATTAAAACCAAAAGTACTAAGCTCTATCCCTTACTTATATTTATTCTTATGGAGATGTCTGCATTGGCTTATTTAATGGATGGACTAGAGCTTAGAAAGGCTTTACCTCAAATGCCTATTATATTTATAATAGCTTTTTGGTTTTTAGATAAGTATGATAATAAAATAATCGAATTTAAAAAAGATAAAAAGTTCAAACAATTTTTTTATACCATAATGATTTTATTGGTATTGATGATAGGTTATTGGAACTTTAGATAGGAGAAAAAATGAAAGTACTGTTTATAAGTAGTGGGAATAGTGAATCAGGCATAAGCCCAATTATCAAGACACAAGGCGAATCTCTAAAAAGAGAGGGGATAGATTTGAGCTATTTTACCATCAAAGAGAAAGGAGTTAAAGGCTATTTAAAATCTATATTGGAACTAAGAGAAAATTTAAAAAGTAACTCTTATGAGGTGGTTCATGCACACTATTGGCTCTCTGCCATCGTTGCATCTTTGGCAGGGGCAAAGCCTATAGTTGCGTCACTCATGGGAGATGATGTTAAAGCCAGTCCATATTTTAGATGGATTATCTATCTCTTCTACTATCTATCTTGGTCATCTGTTATTGTGAAATCAGAAGATATGTACTCGGTATTAAAAATCAAAAAGGCTCATATTATTCCCAATGGTGTTGATATGAGTAGGTTTAGACCCATAGATAGAGTATTGGCATTAGAAGAGGTGGGATGGGATAAGAGCAAAAAACATATTCTGTTTACCTCCAATCCTAAAAGAGTGGAAAAGAATTTTGAACTTGCTAAAAGAGCATTTGATGAAATTGATAACGACGGTTTGGAGTTGCACTATCTAAAGGGTATCTCTCATGAGAGAATACCCTATTATTATAACTCTTCATCGGTTGTGGTTTTGACAAGTTTGTGGGAGGGTAGCCCCAATGCAATCAAAGAGGCAATGGCCTGTAATACTCCTATCGTATCTACAGATGTGGGTGATGTAAAAAAGGTTATATCAAAGACAGAAGGGTGTTATCTCTCTGGCTTTGATTATGAAGATTTTGCATTAAACATAAAAAAAGCATTGAATTTTGAAGATAGAACATCAGGCAGAGAAGATATAGCATATCTCGAAATAGAGTTAATTGCAAAAAAAATAGTAGATTTATATAAAGGAATATAATGTGTGGAATAGTAGGAAAAATAAATTTTAATAATATA
>Ga0256914_1002963_pt1 | contig 13752 bp, 11 predicted proteins | sample HulkmetaG_FD_191571 | JGI IMG/M metagenome (GOLD analysis project Ga0256914, IMG submission 191571) | Hydrothermal chimney microbial communities from Main Endeavour vent field at the Juan de Fuca Ridge, Pacific Ocean - Hulk | ecosystem: Environmental > Aquatic > Marine > Hydrothermal vents ... | reverse complement strand
TGTTTGAAAGGCCTTTTTCCAGCACCATGTATCTTTTTGCCCGGTCCTTCAGGTCTTTAAGACCTCTCGAGGACAGATGTGAAACCGTCTCAAGGATATTTCTCTCGCTTACCCTGTCCATGAAAGGGGGCAGCACGTAGACAAGCTGTTCAATGATTTCCTGCCCGGAAAGTGGTCTGTCTTTCATCCTGGCCCTGTGCAGGTCCAGAAGGAAAAATCTTTCGGACTTTTCGTGGAAGAGGCAGTTATTTAGATGAAAGTCAGGCTGGAATACCCCGCAGGAAGCAAGTTCCATGAGAAATCCTGCAAAGAGGCTCTCAAATCTCCTGATCTGTCTTCTTTTGAGCAGGCGTAAGCGTTTTTCAAGATAGACTTCAAGCTCAAGCCCCGGTGCCTCTTTTGCTGCAAAATAGCTCCAGCGCCCGAGGGATGCGTAGCCTGCAGGCATGGGAGTGATCTTCTTTTCCCAGAGCCTCCTGGAGATGGAAAATTCCTTTCGGGCAGGGTCTCTCAGCCTTCCAGGGGGGCCTGGTGCAAGCCTGAAGGCCTTTATGTAATAGCCGGAAGCATGGATGATCCTCCTCCTTTTCGCCTCCTTTACCATGCGGGCCTTTCTGTCTTCCCAGATCCTTCCGGGTAAAAATTCCGGATCGGTTATGGTCCAGGATGAAGAAGGAGGGCAGGGCCCGGGAAACACTTCGGGGTTCATGCCGCCGGCTCTGCGGCCTTTTTCAGGATCATGGCTGGCCAAGGCTTCTTGATGCCTCCTCATAGACCTCTTCCACGGGGATTAGTCCCATGCAGTGGGGGTTCTTGCAGTACTTGTCCACACAGGGCGAGCAGGGTTTTTCCCTGGTTATGACCCTGTGAATGGCAAGGTCCTGGACCGGTCCGGTTTCTCCCGGTTCCCCCGGTACGAACAGGGAGATGGTGGGAGTGCCAACGGCAATGGCAACGTGCAGGGGGCCGGTATCGTTGGTTATCAAGAGATCCAGTCCCCTTATGAGCTCCGGAAACCTGGAAAGCCCTATCTTTCCTGCAAGGTCAAGCACCCGTCCTTCTGTCCCGCTCTTTGTTGAAATGGCCTCTTTCAGCCTCCGGGCAGCCTTCCTGTCTGCCGGCCCCCCTACTAGGCAGACAACGTTTGCCTCAGAAGAGGCGAGAAGCCGGGCACCAAGTTCCGAAAAGTGCCCTTCGGGCCACGTCTTGTGAAGGCCGGATGCAGAAAACTGGAGACCTATCCTTTTAACGGGCCGGCCATCCGGGACCAGGCCGTTTTGAAAAAAAAGCCTGTCCCAGATCTGCCTGGAAACCTCAGGATCATAGGGAAGTTCCATGCGCCGATCCTGCTCGCTGTCCAGGGAAGCACCGAAAAGGTACCTCAGAATATCAAGCCGCTGGTCTATTGCATGCCTGCCAGGGGTGTCGGGCATGCGGCACGAAAGGTATTTGCGAACATGCCGGTCCTTTTTCCCTGTCCTTAAGATAAACGGTATTCCTGCCAGGAAAGCTGCCTGGGCAGGTCACGGATCGCTGTCGTGAAATATGAGACAAAGGTCATAGCGCTGCCTTTTAAATTCTTTCAAAAGCCCCAGGATGCCCCTGCACCTGCCCCTGTACCCCAGAAGACGGCTGACATGGGGATTGGTCCTGAAAAGATCCATGAACCGTGTTCTTACAAGAAAGTGGATCTCCGCCTCCGGAAGCAGATGACTCAAGGCCCTGAGCGAAGGGGTGGCAAAAAGGGTGTCCCCTATGGCAGTGCAGGAGATGGCAAGGACCTTTCTGACCCCGGATGCATGGAATTTTTCGGGGGGAAGAAGGGCAGGGGAAGCAGACAGCCTTCTTGCAAGGAGTAAAATTCCAAGTATGGCCCTGTTTAATGCCTTCACCTCTTTTGCCCGATGTTTTTTCCAAGCTTTCGCCTGTGGCGCGCCTCTATCTTTCCGGCCTTTTTCCTGATGGCCTTTACAAGCCCCGGTTGTCTTTCAAGATCGAATCCCGATGCCCTGGAATATGCCCTGCAGAAGATCTTTTCTTCGTCTTCAGTCACGATACCCCGGGCAGAGAAAAGGAGCTCGCCCAGGTCCTTTATCCTCCAGCGGTCCGAAAGCTCCTTTTCCCGTATGACCCTTTGAAGATCAATCAGGTGGGGCACCATGTCCTTCCCCCTCAGAAAGAAATGAACCAGGTACAGGTCCTGGTGGGCAAGGCCTGCCCCGTGCATCCTGCCCACATAAAGGCCGATCCGTTCTATGATGTCGCGTCTTTTTTTCCGGTCGCCTTCCCCGAGGTCTTTCAGGACGGCCGATGCCCTCTTGTAGCCGGTGATCCCAAGGGTGAGGTTGAAGGTGCCTGCCTTTACCCTGCCGGCTGCCATGGGTATGACAGTTGGAAGCTCCAGCCTGTGAAACACTATCTGGGCCTGCCATTCATGGATGGCGTCGAACTGGAAAAATTTCAGGGAAAAGGCATCCTTTAGCCTTTTTGACAAGGGGACTCTCGTGTAGCGCTTGATATAGGCCTCGATTCCTTGTTCCCCATGCGGGGAGTCCAGGAGCAGCCTTCCCGTGGTCCTTTCCTTCAGGGCCTTTTTAACGCTTTCATCCCTGAGATTCCAGATGTCTTCTGCGCGGAGAAGCCGGTTTTTTTCAAGGAGGGGCATGAAGTCCCTGTTTACAAAAAGCCTGCCCTTGTCGAGGATCTTGGTGGCGATTTCCATGTGGAGATATGGGTGTTTCGGCCCTTTGGCCCTCAGCCCCTTACGGAGGCGTCCACCTGTTCCGAAAGGTCCAGGGGTTCTGAAATGGCGTTTCCCCTGGAGTCGAGAAGCCTGCCTTCTTTCAGCATGATTTCTCCTTCAGAAAGTGCCCTCAGTGTCTGGACGATCAGGGGAAGTTCCCTTATCTCGCCCTGGTGCCTGATCTCCCTGAAAAGGGCAAGCCCTTCTCCCGGCTCCTCTTTGACCTTTTGGATGCCCCGCTCACTGACCAGGCGGTCGAATTCCTTCCACAGGGGCTCCCACTTGCCTCCCTGGATGGGAAAGGAGAAAAAGGTGATGGCCGGACCCCTGTCGAGTTCTGGTGTGACAAGGTGCATCATGGCCCCGGTTTTTTCCTCCCGGTTTTCAAGGAGTTGCCATATGACCTCCTGCCATGTCCCCGCGGGCCCTCCCGGCAGGGCGGGGTGGAGGTTGACTGCGTCTATCTTACGGCAGATTTCAGCACTGAGGACCCACATGTAGCCTGCAAGCACAGCCATGGTGCAACGGTATTTTTCTATGCGTTCAAACACCTGCCTGTGGTAGAGTGTCCGCCACTCCTGCCTGTCCTCCTTCCTGAGCTCCGGTTTGAAGTTTACTGCAGAAAGGCTTTCGATAGGGACCTTTCGCTTCCTGGCAAGGGACATGATCTCGTCGCTGAACCTGCCTTCGCCCTCCTTCCTGGAGCAGAAAAGATAGGCCATCTCACCCTTTATGACTCCCTGCTCCATGGCCTGCCATACCGTGTTGAAAAGGTTCACGGCAGCCTGGTCCCGTCCTGTGGTCCACCATCCGAACTGAAAGTTTTTAAAGGTCATAGCTCATTCACTCCTTTAAGGCAGACAAGCTGTCAATCCAGCTTCTTCCCGGAAATTTCAGGGAGTAGGCGGCAAGGTCTATCCCCTTTTCCAGGGCCTTTCTGGCACTCCTGCCACTTAATACAGACGAAAGGACGCCTGCGTTGAACGCATCTCCCGCCCCCGTGTTGTCTACTATAGCATCCACCTTTTTGGCAGGACAGGAAATATTGCCCCGGACAGAAAGGAGAACGGCACCCTTGCTCCCCATCTTTCTGGCAATGACCGGCGGCGGAAGATCCCGGAAAAATTCATACCGGCCCAGGATCTCCTTGTCCTTGCTGCAAAGATCCCTTTTCAGGATGTCCGCCATGTCCCTGTTGCCGAAGAGCTGCGAAAGTTCGTAATCAGTGGAAAAAAGAAGATCCGTCCGGCCAAGGAGTCCTTCAATTGCAAGGCGTCCCTTTGCCGCGTAGATCTCGCCCGGGTCAAATGACACCATGGTGCCCGTTCCGGTCCGGGACAGCAGCCCGGCCTGAAGAGAGATTCCCTCATCCTGGACAAGGGAGGTGAAGTGGAAGAGGGCGGCTTCCCGGAGTAGGCCTCCAAGCCTCCTGTCCGAAGGATCGACGAAGACAGGGCCAGGGGCCACGAACATGGCCCGGTCCCTTCTTTTTCTTCCAAGTACTATTATGCACAGGGAGCTTTTGCCCTTTCTGGTGACCAGCGAGCAATCCACGCCCTGCATGGATTCCAGGATGAAGGCGCCCTCTTCGTCTTCACCCACCGAACCGATGAAGGAGCAGTCAAAACCCATCCCGGCCAGGGCGCAAATGGTGTTTGCCGCAGAGCCACCTCCGCTCCTTGCCAGGAGCCGGCCCGTTCTTTCGAGTTCTGTCCTGAGGTCTTGGGCCTGGGCGTGTGTGCCCCATGTCTCGTGTCCTGCGGCAAGCCTGAGGCCGCCTTGCCGGATGTCCCCGAGATCCGGGACCTCGTAGATCATGTCAAGGTTCAGTGCCCCGGAGCCTGCTATTTTCATGGGTTTTCCCGCCTGTTGAATTCCACTATTTCCCGGAATTTCACCCCGGTGCCGCCGAATATGTCAAGGGCGCTTCCAATTGTAAGATCCAGCCTGCCGCGTCCAAGTTCCCTCACCTTGAAGGCATCTTCCATTGACCTTGCCCCTCCCGCATATGTGGTGGGAATGGGGGCCAGTTCGGCCAGGAGGCTTACGAGTTCGGTATCGATGCCCTGGCATTTTCCTTCAACATCCACTCCGTGTACCAGGAACTCGTCTGCGTACGAGGAAAGTTCCCCTATCAGCCTGCTTCCTATGGGAACCCGGGTGAAATTCTGCCACCTGTCCGTAACTATGAAATAGGCACCGTCTTTCTTCCTGCAGCTCAGGTCAAGGACGAGCCTCTCTTTTCCAACCGTTTTCAGAAGCCTGTCCAGCCTGGAGTAGTCTATCTCTCCCCTGTAGAATACGTACGAGGTGACTATCACGTGGGAGGCACCCTGGTCCAGCCAGAAGGAGGCATTTTCCGCAGTGATTCCACCTCCTATCTGGAGGCCTCCGGGCCACTCGTTCAGGGCCTCCCTGGCTGCATCCTCGTTCCCCGGGCCCAGCATGATCACGTGGCCCCCGGTAAGGTCATTGTCCCTGAAAAGGGCAGAGAAATAGGCAGGCGGCTGGCTTGCCGTGAAGTTTTCCCTTACTGCAGACGAGTCGTCATCCCTGAGGGTGGAGCCCACTATCTGTTTCACCCTGCCCTGGTGCAGGTCTATGCATGGTCGTATCCTCATGGCCTGTTCCTGTTGCGGTTTTTTTTGCCTTTCCCGGTCTTTTGCAAAACAGACGGGATTTCAAGGTGGTGGTGATCCCTGCCGGAAAAGAAGTTGATCCAGGACGAAGACCTGTCAAGCCCCCAGTCCCGGGGCGGCAGTATCCGTGCCTCTTCGAGGAGAAGTTCCCTCCTCCGGCGCATCCTTTCGTACTGTCTTACGTACAGGCAGCGCTTCTGCCCGGGCCATACCTCGCACCACCCGTCCCTGCTCCCACCGCATGGCCCGTTCACAAGCCTTTTTGCACATTGGGACTGGGGGCACAGAAGCTCAAGGTCCGAAAGGTAGCAGTCCCCGCACCTGTAACAGTCATACAGGATTCCCTTGAAGAAGTATTCAAGGGCAGCAACAATCCTGATTGTCCTCTCGCTCCGGATGGAAGTTAGCAGCCTGCAGGCAGTCCGGAAAAGAGGTCCGCCGGTTTCGAAAAAGAGATGATGCACCGCCTTTCCCAGCAGAAAGGCCGGAGAAAATGCCTTGTGTAATGGTTTTCCGTCCCCTTTTATGTTAATCCCATGCAGCTTTTGGGTATTTCCTTTCTTTGCCAGAACCGGTTTCCTGTTGAGGCCGGTTTTTTCATCTCGGCCGAAAAGATGAAACTGTTTTTCTTCCGGAAAAAGAAATTCCGGAACGAACCTTTGCCACTCGGGACACATCTCATCAGCCAGTTCTATAACCTGGCGGATATGGCCGTATTCAAGGCCGGGGCCACTGAGATGCGCGCCCTGAAAGCCCATGCCGCAAAGCATGGCAGTCATGGCGGCAGCCCTCTGGATCATGCCGTCAAGCGCACCGGCGGCAGAACTGCCCTGCTGGACAATGGTGTCCAGAAGGCGTTTTGGCATGGTGCATCCTGGTATTATGCCTTTTCTTATGACGGTGGCAAGCCTTGCATCCGGGATGAACACTGTTCCTATCAGGGGCGTGTCCAGGCCCAAGAGGTCCAGGAGCAGGCGAAGCTCGTGGTACTTTCGAATGTCAAAGCCCATCTGTGTGATTATGAAATCGGCGCCTGCCGTGATTTTCCTCTTCAGCTTGAGGTACTGCTGTACCTGCTCGGCCTCGGTGGCCTTGAAGGGGGACACCACGCATCCTGCATGGAAATCCATCGGGTCAAGTCTCACCCCGCCGCCAGGGGCCTTTTTGTTTATCACCAGGCCCGTGCGGATTTCCTGGATCATGCCGAGAACCAGGACGGAATCCAGGTCGTACACGGGCTTTGCCCTCCCCATGAATCCATACCTCGGATAATCACCGGTAATGACGAGAAGGGTGTTGAGCCCCGCCCTGTCCAGCTCGAAAAGCTGGCTCTCTATGAGGTTACGGTTCTTGTCCTTGCACGAAAAGTGGATGACAGGCTCCATGCCCAGGGCCTTTATTTCCTTCCCGAGGGCCGTGGGAGTAAGTGCGGGGTGCCCTCCTGCATTGTCCGTAATGGAAAGCGCGGTGATACGGCCGTGCGCGGCTGCTTCCATTGCAAAATGCAGGGTCTTGTCGATGACCTCGCTCCTGGAGGCCCGGGCCGGAACCAGCTCGAAGGTGATGACGAATTTTTCAGGCGGGGTACCCTTTTCAGGGTCCCGGTGCCTCAGCGAAAGTGCCAGTTTTTCCTTAAGGGTTTGCACTAAAGGTGTACCAGACCATTCCTGTCAGACCTTTGCCCTCAGTTTCCTCTTGTCACCGATGCGAATGGTTATCTTTTTGGCATCAAGGTGTTCCAGGAGCGGGATCATGAATTTCCTGGACAGGCCTCCGGTAAGCTTCCGGAAATCAGAAACGGCCATTTCCTCGTTCTCTTTCAGGTAGTCGATCACGTCCTGTTCCATCCTGGAAAGCACGTCCGGGTGGAAGAAGATGCCGTCTTTAAGCCTCAGGAGCCTGCCCTGCCTTGCAAGCATGTCAAAAATCTCGAGTCCGTCCTTCATGGTTGTACGGGAGGATATGGCCTTCTTGACCGCCTCTTCCCGAGACGGTGGAGAAAGCCCTGCCTCGAGGTATGTGTCTTCCAGGGCCTTTTTTATCTTTTCTTCCTCCTCCCGGAGCCTTACCCGGTGCGTGGCAAGACGGACCGTCTCCTTGTCTGATGCGATCTGTTCTTCCTTTTCGAGAAGGTCCAGCACCTTTTGAAACAGCCGCTGGTAGGAAAGGGCAGAGCCCTGTTCGGAAGGAGGGATCCATCTCCTGGCGGCAGGGGACGATGGAAACAGCCTGGATTTGAGCTCTTCCCTGGGCATGCCCTGGAGGAGAGGCTTTTCAGCGTGGTAGGTCTTCAGGAGCTCAAGGGTCTTTTCCTTGAGTTTTTCCACCACGGCGGATGAAATGAACTTGTCCTCCGGGCCGAACTTGACAATCCGCCTGCTGCTCAGCAGCCCCTGCAGTTCCTTCTGGAGGGTCTTTCCGTACCGGCCTGTCCTGAGCGCGATCTCGGGAGTGGAAAGTCCCCTGGGGCCGGCCTTCTTTAGATGCAGCTCTATTATTTCCGTGGGGGTACCCCCGGCCAGCACCTTCAGTTCGTCCCAGAGGTCCTTCCTGGCACGCTTTCTCTTCCTGGGCAGGGGGTTCAGGATCCTGCCACCGCCTATGGTCCTTATGGGAGAATAGCTCCGAATCACGTACCTGTCTCCAGGCAGCACTGCCACCGGCTCCTCCAGCTTTATCTGGACGAATGCGCTTTTGCCCGGCAGTATCTCATCCCCCGGCATGAGTATCCTGCCGATGATCTCCGAGGTGCCGGTATGAAACCTTACCGGCATCCTGTGCCTGAGGGGTTTTTCCGCGCTTGAAAGGTAGAAGAGTTCAAGGTCCAGCAGCCAGCTTGGCCTGAGGCTTTCCGGAAGGGCAACCACGGAACCCCTGGTGATGTCTTCCTTTGTCACGCCCTGGAGGTTCAGGGCGGTCCTGAGGCCGGGTACTGCCCTCTGGCTCTCTTTTCCGTGTACCTGTATGCCGCGGATCCTGGTTTCAAGCCCTGATGGAAAGACCGTTACCTCGTCGCCAACCTGGATGGTCCCGGATATGGCCGTACCGGTAACCACGGTGCCAAAGCCCTTCATTATGAATGACCTGTCAACAGGCAGGCGAAACGGCCCCTGTATCTTCCTGTCGGGAACCTCGAGCACCAGGCTGTCAATGGTCTTGAGCAGCTTTTCAAGGCCCTGTCCGGTGACGGATGAAACAGGGACCACCGGTGCCTCGTTCAGAAAGGTGTCCTTGAGGAATTCCCTTATGTCCTCGGTTACAAGCTCCAGCCATTCCTCGTCCACCATGTCGGTCTTGGTAAGGACCACAAGCCCCCTCTTTATGCCAAGCAGCTGGCATATCTCCAGGTGTTCCCTGGTCTGGGGCATGACGCCTTCGTCCGCCGCAATCACGAGGGCCACTATGTCCACGCCGGTGACACCGGCCACCATGTTCTTTACAAAGCGCTCGTGCCCCGGCACGTCCACCACACCTATGGACGTGCCGGAAGGAAGCTCCAGCCTGGCGAAGCCCAGCTCTATGGTTATCCCCCGCTGCTTTTCCTCCTTGAGCCTGTCGGTGTCCGTGCCGGTAATGGCCTTTACAAGGGTGGTCTTGCCGTGATCAATATGGCCGGCTGTTCCTATGATTACGGTCTTGGTGTCTGGCGTATCCAATTTAGCTGATCCTTGATCCCGCTTCAGTTTCTTCCGGGAGGGAAAGCAGGTGAAGGCCCTTTCCGTCCTTGGCTACAAGCAGCATGCCCCTTGATTCAACGCCTCTGAGCTTCACAGGCTTCAGGTTGGCCACTATGACAACCTTCCTGCCCACCAGCTCCTCGGGCTTGAAGTGTTCGGCAATGCCTGCAACTATGGTCCTTTCCTCAGGTGCGCGGACGGTCAGCTTTAGCAGCCGGTCCGCGTTGGGATGCCGTTCGGCCCCGACTATTTCCGCAACCCTGAGTTCAACCTTTGCGAAATCGTCTATGGTTATGAGATTGTCCTTTTTAGCCTCTTTTTCCTTTTCCATCTTCTTTGCCTGCTGTTTTTCTCCTGCCTCTTTCCTGGCCTGTTTCTTCGATGGGCCTATTCTGGGAAACAGGGCCTTTACCTTGGAGGCTTGTCCTCCTGGAGAAAGTCTTCCAAATTCCAGGGCACTGGCTGAAAGGGCGTCCTTGTCCGAAAGCCCCAGGGCCTTCAGGATCTTGCCGGAGGCCTCGGGCATCACCGGGCTTACCAGAACGGCAGACATCCTGAGGGTCTCCAGGAGGCAGTACAAAACGTCGTCCAGGAGGTCCTGTTTTGATTCATCCCTTGCAAGCTCCCACGGAGCGCTCTGGTCTATGACCTTGTTTGCTGCATTCAAGACCTTCCAGCACCCGGCAAGTGCCTTGTGGATCTGGAAATCCTCCATGGACTGCTTCCATGACGGGAGCAGTTCTTCAAAGGCATCCTCCAGTCCGGTATGGAGGCCCCTGGTCCCGTGACGTTCCGGTATGATCCCCTTCCTGTACTTGAAGAGCATGGTAAGGGTACGGCTCAGCAGGTTTCCCAGGTCGTTTGCAAGGTCTGCATTGATCCTCGTAACAAAGGCATCCTTGCTGAAGCCGGCATCCAGGCCGAATACCATCTCCCTCATGAGGCAGTACCTCGTGGCGTCTGCACCGAACTCCTTTACCAGCCATTCGGGTTTCACGATGTTTCCCAGGCTCTTTGACATCTTCTCATCCCTGGTCTTCCAGTAGCCGTGGACGTGGAGTTTCCGGTAGGGTTCCAGGCCCAGGGCCTTCAGCATGATGGGCCAGTAGATGCCGTGGGGTTTTAGGATGTCCTTTGCAATCACGTGGTTGGCAACGGGCCAGAACCTTTTGAATCTTTCCCCGTCGGGGTAGTCAAGGCCTGTCAGGTAGTTTATGAGGGCGTCAAACCAGACGTAGGTGACGAAGTTTTCGTCAAAGGGCAGGGGCACGCCCCAGGTAAGCCGGGATACCGGCCTCGATATGCAGAGGTCATCCAGGGGTTCCCTGAGGAAGGACAGGACCTCGTTTCTGTACCTTTCAGGCGTGATGAACTCCGGGTTGGACTTTACGTGGTCGATGAGCCAGTTTTGGTACTTGCTCATGAGGAAGAAATAGTTTTTTTCCTTGAGGCGGGTGGGCTCTGTCTTGTGATCCGGGCACTTTCCGTCCTCCAGCTCCCTTTCCACGAGAAACCGCTCGCAACCGAAACAGTAGAGGCCCTCGTACTCCCGGAATTCTATGTCTCCCCTGTCATAGACCTTTTGAAGGGCAAGCTGCACGGTCCTGACGTGTTCCGGGTCGGTGGTGCGGATGAACCTGTCAGGTTCTATCTGCAGAAGGGGCCATGTGGCGCGGAATTTTCCGCTGATCATGTCGGTGTACTGCTTGGGACTCATGCCGAGTTTTTCTGCAGCCTGGACTATCTTGTCGCCGTGCTCGTCCGTGCCTGTCAGAAAAAAGGTCTCTTCCCCCAGGAGCCTGTGAAACCTGTTTTGTACATCCGCCACAACAGTGGAATAGGCATGTCCCAGGTGAGGTTCTGCATTCACGTAATAGATGGGGGTGGTGATATAGAATCGGTTGTTCATGATTTTTGGTTTTCGCCTTTCTTCTTGGGGTTTTTGCCGCCTCTTTTCTTCCTGCCCCGGGATCTTTTCCGGCCCGAGCTGCCGCCTGGTTTCTTTTCAGCCTGGGCTTTCTGTGCCTTGCGGTCCGCTGCTGTTGCGGCCTTTTCTCCGCCGGAACCCTGGACCCTCTGGCCGGTTTCCTTTTTTTTGGATGCCGTGCCCTGTTTTGCCTTTTGTTTTTTGGAAGATTTCCGGCCTGTCTTTTTCCTGCCGTTTTTACCCCGCCCCGGGCCCTTTGACTGTTTCTGTTCCGGTCTTTTACCGCCCTGGCGCCCGGCTGCCTCCTTGGCGTCCGGCGCGGAACCGTCCAGCTCGTTTATGGTGTATTCCACAAAGGTGCCATTTGGCATGGCAACGGTAACTGCCTGGCGGAAGATATTGTGCCGAACCACCTTGCCCTGGCCTTCCGGGGTCTCACATGCCTTCCCGAGACTCGGAAGATCTTGAGACATCTCCTTGTAGGTTTCGTATTCATACGTAAGGCAGCAGAGCAGCCTGCCGCAAAAACCGGAGATCTTGTTGGGGTTAAGGGGCAGGTTCTGGGCCTTTGCCATCTTGATGGAAATCGGGTCAAAGCCGGACAGGAAGCTTGCACAGCACAGTTCCCTGCCGCAGCAGCCGATGCCTCCGATGAGCTTGGCCTCGTGCCTTATGCCGATCTGTCTCATCTCGACCCGCATCCGGAGTTCCTTGACGAGTTCCTTGACGAGTTCCCTGAAATCCACGCGCCCGTCGGCGGAATAGTAGAATATGATCTTGCTTCCGTCGAAGAACCTTTCCACCCTGACAAGTTTCATCTTGAGACCCAGGGAATCTATGAGCCTCTGGCATACCCCGCGGCCCTGCTGCTCGAGTTCCAGGTTCTTGTAGTAGTCTTCTATTTCCCTGGTGGTGGCAAGCCTCGAAACAAAGGCCGGGGTGTTCTCCCTGGAAAGCTCCAGGCTTATGGGAGGCTTTATAACCTGGCCCACTTCAAGACCATGTTCGGTTGGGACAATTACCCATTCGCCTTCCTTGAGCCTGAGATCCTTGACCGCAAAGGTGAGCGGGGGGGATTCGGGCCTGAGTCTTACATGGCAAATGGTTTTCCGCTCGCTCCGCCTGCCCTGATCGGTAGGGGAAGGGGGAGGGGACTTTCCTTTTTCTGTTGGTTTTCCTGTCATATGTTTAAGGGCTTGAGGCCTCGAATTACAGAGTTGGATTCTGAAGTTCTGATTTGATCCAGAAGATCAGGAGCGCATCGGATATCATTTCCGGATTTACGTTTCTTTCAAGGTATCTTTCAGCCTTGTCAATGAGTTCATGGTATTCCAACAAACTATCATAATTTAATCCCTGAGCCAACTCGGTCAATTCTGCTGCCTTGTCCTGGTTTATGAGGTATCGGGTTGCCATGGAACCAGAACTTGAAAGAAGGAGCAGATCCCTGGTGACGGTCTGGAGGACTTTCAGGGCCAGGCCGAGGCTTTCCCGTGATTGCCCGATTTTCTTTGATGCGTGAAACAGGCCCTCTTTTTTTTGGCCTGACAAAAGGAAATCAAATATTGTTTCCCTGGCATCGAGGATTCCTTCTTCCACCATCTGTTCCCGGAGCCGGGGGCTGCTTCCCGAAACATATTCCATGAAGGTGCGGGCGCTTTCGCCGGAATCCACTGCAAGGTTATCATCAAAAACAGAATCACCGGCCTGAAGGTCAAGGGGGAGTATCTGGCACCTGGATACTATGGTGGGCAGAAGCCTCGAACTCGATGGTGCAGCCAGGAAAAGGTGCGTGTTTTCAGGCGGTTCTTCAAGGGTTTTCAAAAGGGCATTGGATGCGCTGACATTGAGCCTGTCTGCAGAGGCAATGGCAACCACCCGTCTTTTTGACTCAAGCGGTGCAAAGGCTATCATCTTTTGCATGACCCTGACCTGGTCTATCCTGATAAAACGTCCCTGGGCCTCCAGCTCCATGAAATCGGGATGCACCCCCCTTTCAAACTTGATGCATCCGTTGCAGGCCATGCAGGCACCGGGAGTTGAAGATTCGACAATGGGGCTGTTACACAGAAGAAAGAGGGCACACTGTCTTATAAGTTGCCTCTTGCCTGAACCGGGCGGGCCTGTGACCAGGTAGGCGTGGGACAGCCGGTTTTGTTCCATGGCCCTTGCTATAAGCCGAAGGCCGCGCAACCTGCCGCCAGCAGAGGATTGCCTGCTTGTTGCCATTGTCAGTCACCGAGGCGGAAAAAGGAGCCTATCCCCTTGAGCCAGTCGGGCATGTTTTGCCAGATCCCGGTCTCAGGATGGAGGGGGGGCAGGGCATCCTTCCGCAGGGCTTCCCACACGATATTTTTCTGGCTCTCCACAGAGGGTGTCACTATCTGGCCCGTGTAGCGGTCTACCGGCACAAAGGCGATGCCGTCCGGGATGTCGTATGACCTCTTGGTCATGTCAGCCACGGTGGTCTTCATGAAGTCTGTCCATATGGGGCATGCCGCCCGTCCGCCGGTCTCCAGCCGCCCCAGGCTTTTTCTGTCCTTCCTGCCTACCCATACGCCGGTAACGAATTCAGGACTGAAACCCATGAACCAGGCATCCTTGTAGTTGTCAGTGGTTCCGGTCTTGCCACCCACAGGTATGCCTACTGCCCTGGCCCGCCTGCCGGTTCCGTTCTCAACCACCCCTATCAGCAGGTAGGCCATCTGGAACGCGGTCACAGGGTCCAGTGCCCGTTGAAATTCCGGATCGAGCATCTCGATTATC
>Ga0256914_1002962_pt1 | contig 13755 bp, 3 predicted proteins | sample HulkmetaG_FD_191571 | JGI IMG/M metagenome (GOLD analysis project Ga0256914, IMG submission 191571) | Hydrothermal chimney microbial communities from Main Endeavour vent field at the Juan de Fuca Ridge, Pacific Ocean - Hulk | ecosystem: Environmental > Aquatic > Marine > Hydrothermal vents ... | reverse complement strand
ATAAAGTGAACCGGAAGAAAGACCTGTCATTACATAACTTTCCGTTCCGTTTGAAGAAGGATTTGTATGAGTATAAGTAAAAAGTGCATTGCCCGGATCCGGCACAAAAGCAGTATCACCGACAATAATTTCCCAGGTGTCTGCACCGTTAATATCTTCCCAGTCCATCGTAGCCGTACTTTCTGTTACTAATGGAATATTCACGTTTATAGGAATTATACAAGACTCCATCTCCTCAATTGTGATTTCATCGAAATACACTTTTCTTGTCGGATGCTGTTCGCTATTGTGTCTGAATGCTATATACTGGTCGGTACCCGAATAATTTTTAAAATAAACCGTGTAATACTTCCAGTCTAAGTATTCAAGCCCTGAAATTGTATCCCAGGGATGGAATGTTGTATAGTCTGACGGGTCGGTAATTGTCCCAACAATTAAAAGGCTGTCACCTTCGAGAGAGCTGCCTCTTTTAGCATAAAAACTAACCTGGAGGTCTCCTATTGAGGGGACCATTTGGGGAGAAATTAATATCATTTGTGCATTTTGGTCTCCGTCGGCAACCATTGCTACACCTATATCATAAGAACCCGTATAGCTTGCGCTGGATGTATAATATATTCCTCCGTTATTGGTTGCAGTTATATCAATCTGATACCAGCAAAGGGGTATTGTTGCAACTTCGGGATATGGTGGTTTGGTACCGAAATCTTCAAACAAGGGCGCATCTTTCGGCAAACAATCGGTAAGGATAGTTATCGGCCAGCTCCAAACACTGGTATCTCCGGCTCCACATATCGAACGTGCGTAAATATCATAATATGTTCCATCCATAAGACCGGAAATAGTCCCCGGGTTTGAATTTACAATTACCTGTGTACCTGTCCCAAGTATAAATCCTGTAGTATCATATTCAAGCTGCCAGGTTCCGGGGCTTGATATAAGGTCTGTCCAGCTGATTGTTGCAGTACTTGTAGAAACACTCTCCTCTGTTAAATCCAGCGGTTTGACACAACCCGGTATTTCATCAATCGTAATATCGTCGGCAAACAATCTTGCATATTGAGGAACAACTGCACGAACTGCAATATATGTATTTGTTCCCGTATAATTATTAAAATACACTTCTTTTAACGTCCAGTTTTTGCCCGGAATATATGATTCATATACTTCAAATGTAGTTTCGTCGAACGGGTCGGACATCGTTCCTATCTCAAACGGGAACGTATAAGGCTCACCGTTGTTCCAGTTAACATCGTTTTTACCGTACATCGACAGCCAGAGACCGGAAACGTCGGCAACTTCGGGAAGGACGAGTATCAGTTCAGGATTCGGTTCAGCATCAGCATTAAATTTGACATAGTTTGGTGCTGAAAGTGCTGAATTTGAAGTATAAGTAGTTATAGCAGTATTCGGGTTTGTTGATGGAGAGAGGTCAACCCAGCAGGGAGGAAGCTCCGGCATTGTAACAGAATCAAATCCTTCATAATAGGGATATGACGGCTCAGGACATTTGGTGAAAAACGACCAAAGTTCACCCGGATTTTCATTAACCGAATTCTTACAAACAACTTTCCAGAAATATTCTGCTGATGCATCAAGATTTGTAGCAGAGTACGAGCCTGTTGAGCCCGTGGCTGTTGCATTGTCAACAACCTTTGTCATATTTTGACTGTCAGTTCCGAGATAAATATCATAAGTATCTGTATTTGAGCCGAAAGTCCAGGTTAAAGTAGGATTAAGACTTACAAGTTGAGTTCCTACTTCAGGCGTTGGATCTGAAGGATATCCGGGAGAACCGGGAGGAAGATAAACAACCGATACCGTCCAGGTGCCGGCGTCAACCTTTGTAAAATCTCCGTTACAGGTATCTGGTGCCGAATAATAATTTATCCCTGCATGCAGTTCAAAATCAATTCCGAGTCCGAAAATCGGCTTGATTCCCTTTGCGATATCAAGTTCTGTCCTACTATATGAATATGTTCCCGTGACATAACCACTTCCATTATAAATGGCAGGTTCATTTGAACCTCCGGGAGATGTACACCAAAGCTGAGATCTTTGCTGATAAATTTTCTGTGGAGATGCTGATGTCATATCATAAGCTACATCAACACTTACTGCTATTCCATTATTAGGAACAGGGACATTTAATTGTCCGGGACAGCTCGACGTATCGCCGAAATACCGGAACTCATGTGTAACGGCAATTGAATCCGCATAGGTGGCACTAATGGTATCATAAACGGTATTTTGTGCAAAACTTGCAACACCGGCCATCATCACCACAATCAATAGAATCGCTTTTTTCATTTTTCTTATGTTTTAATTAGTAAAAAAATTATTTGTAAAGAACTTTTTATTTCGTGATTTTCGGTTCAAAAGTATTTTTACTTCATTATATTAATGGCTCATTGTATAAGTTGAGACCTGCTGCATTACCTCACAAATGATTAACACTTAATTGTAATTATCTGACATAGATACTGTTATGATGTTTTTTTGGTGTTGCTTTTTTTATCCGGTTTTCTTCTTTTATTAAATGATTATGTACAAGTAATGTAAAATTTGGAGAGAAAGCTGTCAAAATAGTCCGGATTTATTAAAAACAGAAATAAAAAGTAGTTTAATTATCTGGTTCAGTGATTATTATAGTGCGTTGTAAATGTTTTATTGTTTGCTTTTTGCCACTTGTTAATATTTTGTCATGTATTAAATCAACTCCGGGATTTCAATTATATATTTTTTTGCCGTGAATTTTGAATTTATAAATATATAGCGCTATGAACGGTGATAAAAATGAATATAAAACTGAAAGTAATTATGAAGAAAAAGTAAAAAAGAAGCTTGACAAGATAATTGAGCAGACAAGTATTGAAAATAATGCTTTAAAAAAAATTCTTGAGAGTCTTCAGGAATTAAATACGGAAAACAAAACTATTAACAATAAAAAACAAAAAAAGAGATGAAAAAGTTAATTCAAACAAACGTACTTATTCTATTAATGGTTTTTGCACTAAATTTTTCTGCAAATGCCGATCCACAACTATTGGTTACACCAAATCCGTACACATTTGAAAGCACTTATATCGGTCAGACGGCATCAGCAATGTTTCTGTTTGAAAATACAGGTGATGAGGCAGTTGTTGTTACGGATATTACATTTACAAATTCTGCATTCAGTATCCAGTACACTGCTTTTACAATCGGACCGGGTGAGAGTGGAGAACTTCCGATAAATTTTACTCCTACCGAGGCAATTTTTTATGAAGGAACAATGCAGATATTCAGTAATAATCCTGTTAACCCCTATGAAGTTCAGCTTTCGGGTGCAGGAATTATAGAAACCATTGACGGATGGCAATGGATACAAACCGGATTTGATTTCATTCTGATGGATGTTGAATTCCCGGAAGGGCAAAACCAGATTGGTTATGCCGTCGGACAATCCCTGACCTATAACGGCGATGGTATTATTATTAAAACTACTGACAGCGGACTTTCATGGACACAAATAACTCCCGACGGAATACCCGGCCTTGAGGAAATGTCTTTTGTTGATGTACAAACCGGATATGCAGCAGGTTGGGATGGTTATGTTATTAAAACTACTGATGGCGGAGCTACCTGGGATACATTAACAGTTTCTAATAATATGTGGGAAATAACTGATATTGAATTCTATGACGAAAATAATGGGATTATCCTTGAAGGTGCGAATATATTTTTGACTAATGACGGAGGCCAGACCTGGACACAGGGTACAGGATTAACAAAGGCCGGTTATATGGTGGAATATTTAGACGCTAATACACTTGTTGTTGTAGGAAACGAAAACTCTATCTATAAATCCACCGACGGAGGAAACAGCTGGATACTTAAAAGTATAGGAAGCAGCGGTGAGTTATTGCTCGGGGTGGATTTTCTCGGTGATTACGGAATTGCCGTGGGTGATTACGGTTATATTATGAAAACGGAAAACGGAGGGGAAACCTGGACAAGCGACCAGCCGGCAGGCGATGTGGTATTACATGCACCATATATATGGGATGAAGATACAGCCTGGGTTTGCGGCACTCCCGAAATAGTACTGAAAACCGTAAACGGAGCCAGCACCTGGAATTCCGCTTACAACGGCAACTTCGATAAAGCTTTCTACAGAATCACTTTTACGGATAATTATACAGGTTTTATCTGCGGTTCGCACGGTGTGATATTACGAAAAGCCGGATTTGACGGCCCAATCCTTGAAGTAGAACCGAACCCTGTTCAATTTGATGATACCTACCTCAATGAAACGTCAACGGTAATGGTAACTTTTGCTAATACCGGTAATCAAACACTTAATGTTTCAGATATCACTTTTACCGATCCGTCATTCAGTATTGATTACACAACTTTTACAATTGAACCGGGTGAAAGCGGGGAATTACCCGTTTACTTCACTCCTGCAACAGCCGGACTTATTGAAGGTACAATGCAAATATTCAGTGACAATGTGACGGGCGACCCTTATGAAGTGCAATTGTCAGGAACCGGAATGATTTATCTCAATGAGGGATGGCAATGGATACAAACACCTTACGACTACATTCTGACAGATATGGAATTTCCCGAAGGACAGAACCAAACAGGTTATTGTGTCGGACAGGCAAACACTTATAACGGTGAAGGTATTGTAATTAAAACAACAGACGGCGGTGACACGTGGGAACAAATGACACCTGCAGGAACACCCTGGCTTACAGGCATATCTTTCATTAATCTTAATACCGGATTTGTTTGCGGAATGGGAGGCGATATTCTTAAAACCTCTGACGGCGGGGAAACCTGGGAATCAATAACGGTTAACAGCAATCTTTTTAAAATCGTTGATGTGGAATTCAGGGATGAAGACCACGGTGTTATTACTACCGTTGATCAAGGTGTTTACGTAACTGATGACGGTGGTGAAACCTGGGCGATTGCCTCGGGAATTGATGTCGCACCTAAAATGCTTACCTATGCCGATGATAACACACTGTTTGCCGTAGGAGTTGAAGACAGAATTTTCAAATCAACAGACGGGGGGCATTCCTGGGTATTGCAATATACAACCGGTACAGCAGGTGACATACTTCTCGGAGTGTATTTCCTGAACTCTCAATACGGAATGGCAGCGGGTGACCTTGGGCACGTTTATAAAACAACCGACGGCGGGAATACATGGAATATGACAATTCCGGCCGGTGATGACCTGCTGCACACTCCGTTTATCTGGGATCAGGATACCGCTTGGATTGTAGGAACACCGGAATACGTTTACAAAAGTACTGACGGTGGCAACTCCTGGACATCTGCATACAACGGCAACTTTGAAAGAGCATTCTACAGAATTCTTTTTACCGATAATTATACCGGATTCATCTGCGGATCGCATGGTGTTGTTTTGCGCAAAGAAGGTTATCCGCCGATACCTGCAATTAATGTCTCTCCTGTCGCACTGGACTTCGGAGGTATAAATCTCGGAGAATCTGCAACGCTTCCTGTTACCGTATCAAATACAGGGTTCGGAGACCTTGTTGTCAATGATATTGTTTCGACAAACGATGCTTTTTCCGTTGATATGACAGCATTCACACTTAATCCCGGTGAGTCGCAAACCGTTACCGTGACGTTTTCTCCTGATCAACAAATTCCATATTTCGGACAGATAAAAATAATGAGTAACGACCCCGAAAACAGTGTTTCCGATATCAATGTTACGGGAACCGGCGTTGCAGGAGAAATAAACGTAAGTGCAAGCCAGATTGAATTCGACACAACATTTATTGATGAAACCTCAATGGAAATTCTGACAATCAGTAATCAGGGACAGGGAACACTCAGCATTACAGATATTACTTCATCAAATACGGCATTTACCGTAAATATGACAAATTTTGACCTGTTACCGGGTATGAATATGGATGTAGAGGTGACATTTGCACCTACGGAAGTAATGATGTATGAAGGCACTTTGACAATTGAAAGTAATGATCCCGAAAATCCCGTTTATGAGGTGGAACTATCAGGTTACGGTGATATCGGGACAGGAACAGACAGATTTGATTTGGATAATCAAGTAACAGTTTATCCTAATCCGGTTAGCAGTAATTTATATTTAAAGAATGTTAATAGCAGTGATATAATCATTTATGACATCCTTGGGAATGTTAAACTCTCGAAAAAAGCAAATTCGGAAATAGAAAAAATTGATGTTTCGGATTTCGTTCCCGGGATTTATCTGATAAAAATTATTGGCAGGAATGGGACTGTAACAAAGAAAGTTAAAGTTTCGAGATAATTTTTAATTCATAAAAAATATAAAAAAATGAAAATAAAACAATTCATCAAGATATCATTGCTGACAGGATTATACCTGTTTATAGCATTATTGCAGGTAAAGGGGCAGCAAAGCGGAATATATGAAAAGTCGGTAAAAGCACCCCAGTTTGATCCAGGAAAAGCAGGGCCCGTACTTTTTAATCAGATGACAAATCCGGGAACAAGCTTTATCGTTTCTCATCACTTCACAACCTCAACGAATAATACGGAAACTGCCGCAGCAGCAGACGACTTTGATGTTCCGGCAGGAGAGACCTGGGATATCTGGTCGGTGGGTATTGTCGGTTCATACTTTCAGGGTGACCCGGGTGGTGGCGATACTCTTAACCTGTTTTTTATGAATGATAATAATGGTAAGCCCGGTGACACAATTCAGGAGTTTTGGGCATATACAAATTTTACCCAGCAGATTGATACGATAGAGCAATGGATACGTACATATTTTGATATTACTCTTCCATCTGCCGTAACTCTGAATGAAGGAACCTATTGGGTATCCGTACAAATGTATTCCGATGTAAATTCAACCGGTAAATGGGGATGGATGGAGCACTTGTATTCATCTGCCATTTACGGTGCGGAGTGGCACTGGATAAATCCGAAAGACGGGTGGGGTATGGGAGCAACCGACTGGACACCTGCAAGTGTTGTTGTCGGCCCCTGGCTCACCTGGGAACTCTCGTTTGCTCTTTTCGGAGCACCTGCCGAAAATGATTTGTCTGTAAAATCCATTGTTTCACCAGAAACATATTATTACGGCGTACCGTCTCAACCTCAGGATGTTACCGTGATAATTAAAAATGAGGGTACAAATCCGCAAACGGGTTTCGATATCAAGTATAATATTAACGGTACGGAGGTGATTGAAAACATCGGATCGGTAACACTTGATTTTAATGAGTCCTACGAATTCACCTTCTCACAACAGGTTGACCTTTCAATACCTGGAAATTATGACTTTACAGTTTCGACAATGCTTCCCGGTGACGAGGATCCTGATAATGATTCACAAAATATAAATATAGTTGTTTTCGACCCGACGATATACACTATGCCTTCAGAGCAGATTACCTCGGTTACGGCTTGTTCCGGCACTTTTACGGATGCTGCCGGGCTGGAAGGCGACCTTATTGTTGATGACTGGGGAGTCATTACCTTTTACCCTGCAACACCGGGAGCAAAAATGAGACTTCAGTTCATAGAATTCGATATCGGGTGGTCAGACTTTTGGATTTATGACGGAGAAGACGATTCCGCACCAATGCTCGGATTCTGGGAGGATACACTCAGTCCCGGAACACTGACGGCATCATATCAAAACACAACAGGTGCCCTGACCGTTAAATTCAATGCTCAGGCCTGGACTCCCTTTGAAAAACCGGGATGGTCGGCAAATATCTCCTGTCATCAGCCTCCTGAAAATGACTTCGAAGTAATGAAAGTTGAATCGGGATATCCGGTCATATATGAAAACGATTATGTTCCCCTTTATGCCTATGTAAAGAATGTGGGAACCGGGATTTTTGATAAAGATGTTACCTTTGTTGTTAATGACGATACAATTGCAGTTGTTCCGTCCGGTATGGTTACCCAGTCCGATACGGTAATTGTCGAAACAGTCTGGCATCCGCTGACGGAAGGCGACTATGAAATAACCGCTTCGGTGCCCGAAGATCAGGGAACCGACAATAACAACTCCGCTGCAATGAATGCACATGTTTATCCGTTCGATTATTTCTATGAAGGCTTTGAAGCTTTAACTTTTCCTCCCGATGGCTGGAGACAGTCATCAACTTTTTGGGAAAGAAAAGATTCCTGGCCGGCTGTTGGTGATGGCGGAGCTTTCTGCAATGCACCTTACGGAATGTTTGACACCCTATATACTCCGTTATTGCATATTACCGACTCAGCCAAAATCAATTTTATGGCTTTTAGCAGCCTTTGGTGGCCCGGCGAGCTTGATCTTGTATGGATTGATGCCGAAACAGGACAGTCCGAACTCATCGAGAATGTTCCCATTCCGTTTAACTGGTACTCGTCATTTGAGATTGATGTATCTGTTGCACAGGGGGATAACTACCTCGGTTTTGTGGGTAAATATAATCCTGAAGGTGGTGCCGGCGAGGTTAAACTTGATGAAATTGTGGGGGACGGAATTTTTAGATTTTATCACGAAAACGATTTGAAAGCATATATTCTGTCAGGTGATATAACTCCTGAAGAGAATGTGCCTATGACTTTTAATATTGATATTAAAAATGTCGGCTCCGAGTTTCAATCCGGTTCGGAATACACATTAAACCTTATTAAAGAAAACGGTGAAGTACTTGCAACATATCCCGGACAGGATATTGACAGCAAGGAGGTTTTGCATCTTAACCTCGATTACACATTCACGGCGGCAGGGTTAAATCAATGTTATATTGTAATTGATTTTGCCGATGATCAGGACACGACAAACAACACTTCAACTTTTCTCGATGTTTATGTCCAGCAGGAGGGAGTTGAGCAGGTACAGATTGGTGAAGGAACGGATTTCGAATCAAACTGGTTTTATCCCATTACAACATATTCCGCCGCCTACTATTCACAAAATCTTTATCTTGCCGAAGAACTGGGAGAGCCGAAAACTATTACCGGGATAATGTTTTATTATCGTTGTGAGGAAAACTATCCGGTTTATAACATACCTGTTGATATGTGGTTTTCTGAAACCGGAGAAACTAATATGTCGGCACCTCTTGAAGCTGCCAATGATTATTCAAAAGTTTTTGAAGGCACAGTAACATTTATTCCGGGAACACATGGCGTTTACATTCCTCTTGATTATGTTTATGATTATCAGGGCGGAAATCTTATTGTTACCACTTATAAAGAAAACAATACACCTTTCCTCGGATTCAGCCGCAATGGTATTACGCACGTTGCCGACACAATGGTAAGATATTATAGCGGTTACAATGATCCCATTGACCCGTATGACCAGTCAAGCCTTAATAGTGCATTTCAGTTCCATAAGCAGGAATTTGCCAATGCAAAATTCTTTAAGCTCGACCTGAACGGACAGTATTGTGTTCCGCAAACTATGTACGGTACTGAAAACGGGGACTTTATTGACGATGTTATTTTCAATGAAATTCAAAATACGGGAACCGGAGCACAGGGAGGCCCGGCTTACAATGATTATACGAATCTTAGTGCAAATGTTGAACGCGGACGCACTTATGAATTTACCGTCAAAACCGAAACAAGCGGCACAAACGGTTCAGTTGCCGCCTGGATTGATTTTAACGGTAATAAAATGTTCGACGATGAAGGTGAAAGGATTCTTCATATCAGAAGTAATGAAGTAACACAGGAGGTTACCGTTATGGTCACTATTCCCGATGATGCAGCTCTCGGACTTACAATCTTAAGAGTTCGAAACAGTTCAGAACCCGATCTTTTTGCAAGTTGTGAGGCGGTTGATTACGGGGAAACGGAAGATTACAGTATCAACATTATTGAAACACAACAGATATATAATCCGGTTACCGATATGACCGCTACACTTCTCGACGATGGTAATGTTGACCTTGCCTGGAACGTTCCTCAAAATCCGGGAATCACACATACCGAAGGATTTGAGCTGAGTACCTGGCCCCCCGAAGGCTGGGAAATAAAACAAAGCACATCTCTTACAGGAGAATTGAATAATCCGGTCGGCGGAACCTGGATACAGTACAGCGAAAGTTTTGACTATGTTTATGACGGTCAGTATTCGGCATATTGCCCTGACACTGCACAAAATTTTAACTGGCTTATCTCACCCGAACTATTGCTGTATGGTAATGATGAGGCTTCATTTATGCTGAATTACAGTGCGGATCCCAATGGCTATTCCAGGTTTTACGTTATGATTCTTGTTGACAATGAGTGGGATACGCTTTTGCAATACACTGATGAGACAACAATGTACAACAATTTTGACGAACCTGTTTCGGTTGATCTTTCTCCGTTTGCAGGTAAAAATGTCAGAATTGCATTTGTCAGTCAATACAATGATGCATATCCAATTGCAATTGATGACATTGTTCTGAAAGGAGCCGGAATGCCGGGGAAAGAAAATAGTGGTTTGACCGGATACGAAATATACAGGAACGGTGAATTAATTTCAACTATTGATGACCCTTCGGTTACCACATATTCTGACCAGGTTTCGGAAACCGAGAGCTATAAATTCTGTGTGTTTGCCGTTTATGATGATGGTGAAAAATCAGATGAAGTTTGCGACGAGTTTTTCTATCTCGCTCCGTTAACACCACCTGTGAATATTGTGGCGACGGCAGAAAACAACGATATTTCCGTTCAATGGATTGCTCCTGACGGTGGAATTCCGAGATTTACAGATAATTTTGACACCTACAATGCCGGTGAACAGGTTGCCTGCCAGAATCCGGATGACTGGACAACCTGGACAATGGAGCCCTGCTCAGATAACGACCCCTTCGTAACAGACGAAATGGCATACAGCGGTGATAATTCCGTTGATATTTCCGGTTTGTCCGATCTTCTTTATCTTACTGATGAACTTCTGTCTTCAGGAAGGTACTCTCTTAACTTCAGAATGTATATCCCCTTGGGATTCAACGGATATTTTAATGTACTGCAGGAGCATAATCTGTCGGTTGGGTCGCATTGGGGAATGCAGGTTTTCTTCGACGAGGAAGGGATAGGAATTATGGATGCCGGCGGTTCCGGTTCGGCTACTTTCAGTTACGATTACGATAAATGGATGTATATCAATGTTGATGTCAATATTGATAGCGATACGGCACTGTTTTACATTGACGGTGAGCTTATCCATGGCTGGAAATGGAGTACGGGAATCAGCGGACTGGGAAACACAAATTCACTCAATGGTGCAGACTTTTACGCATGGAATACCAACAATAATTGTAAGTATTTTATGGATGATTTTCAGCTGATTGAACTTTATGAACCTGCTTATGATATAACATATAATCTTTACAGGGACGGTTCACTTTTAACCAATACTGATGAGACACACTTCCAGGATGGTGATGTAATTCCCGGATACCACGAATATTGTGTAACGGCAGTATATTCCGAAGGAGAGTCAGAAGAGGTATGCGATTATGTTACAATCTACTCCACACCTGAAAACTTTACGGCAGAGCTTATTGGAGAGAATGATGTTCACTGTACGTGGGATATAATTTCGGGAGGCGATTTGTCGGGATACTACGTTTACAGGGATGGTGAAATAGTTTCAGAATTACTTACTGTAAATGAATGGACAGACACCGGTGTTGAAGGAGGCACACATACCTATTATGTTACAGCTTCATATTCCACAGGGGAATCCCTGCCGTCAAATACGGTGACGCTTGTAATCCTTATAACACCAAAAAATCTTACTGCTGCCGCTGACGGTGAAGGGAATATTGTTCTGAACTGGGATCCTGTGGGTGAAGTCACGACAGGTGAGATGATTGAACTTTATCAGCATGACGGAGTACCCAATAACGGATTCTACGAATGGTTTGATTTCGGATACGGTTCGGTATTCGATCTTTCATCCTACCCGGATGCAACTATTGAAATGGCAGATTTCTTCCACCAGTCTTGGGGAGTTACCGGAACCTGGTCATATATGTTCCATATTATTGACTGGGCAACTTTAGAGGAGATTGGTACAGCAGGTCCGTTCCAGACTACAGGTGACGATCAATGGGAAGTGGAAATTCCGATGGGCTCGGTTGCTTCCACAGGAGGACAAATTGGTGTATTTATGGAGCCTTTGAGCAATGACCCGCAGGATGCTTATCCGGTAATTGCTTTCGATGAGTTTCTGCAAGGATTCTCAATCCAGATTAGCCTGAACGACCTGACGCAATACAGTATGGCCGGCGGCGACTTCCTTCTCGACTTATGGATATGGAATCCACTTACAAAGCAAAAAGAGAAGGTTAAAAAGGTTAGACTTGACAATGCCGGGCTGACAAATGTCAGAAAACCTTATAATCAGGTTAAAGGGAAAGTTGTACCGGAACAGAAAGAAAAGGGCGGCAAAGCACTTACCGGGTATAATATCTATCATTCGCTCGAAACAAATCCGTTTGAACTGATTGACAATACAATTGATACAACATATACTCATATGGGAGCAGGAAACGTTAACGGAGCACACTATTATTACATTACTGCCCAGTATGAAGAGGGGGAATCAATGCATTCCGATACAGTTGTGGAAGTTATTTCGGGAGTGCAATATTTGAATTCTGATAAACTTACTGTTTATCCGAATCCTGTTTCCGATATTGTCCGGCTAAGTTCAGATTCCGAAATTAAGAGTATTGTTGTTATAAATACTAACGGACAGATTGTTATAAACAGAAAAGGTATTCATTCAAAAGAGTATCAGATTAATATAAAAGAACAACCTGCCGGATTATACAATATTCGTATTGAGAATGAAGATGGATGGATAAGCAGGAAGATACTAAAAAACTGACGGTCAACTAAGTAGTAAATTTTTCATAATAATTTAAGTTTTGTTTGAATTACTTTTTTTGAAGCCGGTTGACAGATTCAGCCGGCTTCTCCTTTTTTTATAATAATTCGGATTTAACAAAATGACAGAAAAACTAAACCGCCTTTTTATGCCTTGAATAATATTCGGATGGAGTCATTTTTGTCATTTGCTTAAAAATTCTGTTAAAGCTTGCTTTGGAGTTAAACCCGGCATCATACGCCAGACTTATCAGCTTCAGATTACTGTTGGCCGGGTCAGCCATAAGTTTTTTCACCTCCTCAACCCTGTATTGATTTACAAACTGATAGAAATTCAGGCCATGCTTTTGGTTAATCACATTTGATAACAGGTTCCGTGACACATCCAGACTTTTAGCCAACTCGGGTAATGTAAGATCAGGATCAAGAAAAGGCATCTCCTTTTCCATATATTCAATCAGCTTTTTATTAACCTCCTCAAGCTCAGAATTTGAGTTGTTTTCTTCTGCACCGGATTCCATCTTAAAATATGCTTTCGCTGATCTTTCGGCTTCACTGTTTTTCAGCATATTTATCGGATTCCTCATATAAACAACCCTGATGTTATTCTCCTCAAGCTTGAATATCTCAGGACTTTTAATTGCAAAAAAACTAACAACGTAAATCACAATAACCATAACAAGATAGGTCATTGTAAAAAAATCAACATTTATATCATAATGCAGATATTTGATTTGTATCCCGATAAAACCGATGGTCCAGGCAAGCAAGTTGAGTGAAGTTCCGATATAGAGTGCATGTATAAGAGTTTTACCGACTGTTGATTCGTAATCCTTAATACGTTTCTTATATTTCCCGACCATCGTAAGTATCACG
>Ga0256914_1002961_pt1 | contig 13760 bp, 13 predicted proteins | sample HulkmetaG_FD_191571 | JGI IMG/M metagenome (GOLD analysis project Ga0256914, IMG submission 191571) | Hydrothermal chimney microbial communities from Main Endeavour vent field at the Juan de Fuca Ridge, Pacific Ocean - Hulk | ecosystem: Environmental > Aquatic > Marine > Hydrothermal vents ... | reverse complement strand
CGGCTGGCCTGCATCTACGCCGATTTTTTTTGCAACGCGGAACAGAGTATCTGCGTGAAAACGCCGTACTTCGTGCCCGATCACAGCACCCGGAAAGCGCTGCTTGCGGTGGTTAAACGGGGCGTCGATGTGCGCATACTGGTACCGTGCACCAGCGACGTGCCGCTGGCGGCCTGGGCAGCCAACGCCGTCTATGCCCGGCTGCTGGATGCCGGAATCCGGATCTTCGAATACCTGCCCGGAATGCTGCATGCCAAGGTGGTCATCGTGGACGGAAAGCGGGCGACGCTGGGCACCGCCAACCTTGACTACCGTAGCCTGTTCCAGAACTATGAATTGAACCTGGTCAGTGAAGACCCGGATCTCTGCAGCCCAGTTCGACGCCGATCGGACCGAGGTCGCAGCAGTGTGCGCCACCGGCTGGCGGCAACGCCCCTGGATACCGCGCCTGGCCGAGCTGCTGGGGTGGGGCGTCAGGCGGTGGTTGTAAAGCTTTGCAAAAGTGGGGGAGGCGCCTTGCTGGAAAAAGAGCCTTCCCGGTGAAAAGATAGTATTTCCAGTTGGGTCCCTGGGCGGGGTATTATGAAGATGTGGAGGTTTTTAGATGGAGCTGGCGAGAGGAGTCGAACCCCCGACCGGCTGATTACAAGTCAGCTGCTCTACCAACTGAGCTACGCCAGCACTTTGTGAGCCCACATTCTAATCCAGCGATTCATGCTCTGCAACGGGTGAATGGCTGGGGGGCATGAGGAGATGCTCAATGAATCACAAACACCGCACGACGCTGCAAAAGATATTTGCTCATCCTATCGATACAAACATCGACTGGAAGCGGGTTCAGTCGTTATTGATCCATTTGGGGGCTGAGATGAACGAGGGGCGAAGGGGGCGGGTGAAGGTGTTCTTGAACGGCCAAGAGGAGGTGTTTTCACTCCCTCACCATGGTCACACGCTGCAGGACAAGAACGAGGTGATCCAGCTGCGGCACTTCTTGGAGCGGGCCGGGATCACCCCCGACTGAGCCACTCCAGGTAGTTTCGAACACCCTCCTGGACGTTCTTGAAAGGTTTGTCGTACCCGGCGGCTCGCAGGGCGGAGATGTCGGCCTCGGTGAAGCTCTGATAGCGTCCTTTCAGGTGGTCGGGAAAAGGGATGTATTCGATCGTTCCTTCGCCGTGGAACTCGATCACCGCTTGGGCGACCTCGTTGAAACTCTGGCTGCGCCCCGTTCCCAGATTGAAGATGCCGGAGCGGTCCGGATGTTCCAGGAACCAGAGGTTGACCTCGGTCACATCCCCGACATAGACGAAATCCCGGCGTTGCTCCCCGTCGTCGTAGCCGTCGCACCCTGCGAACAGTTTTACCCGGCCGGTTTCGCGAATCTGGTTGAAGTGATGGAAGGCGACGCTGGCCATGTTTCCTTTGTGTTGTTCGCGCGGACCGTAAACGTTGAAATAACGGAATCCGGCCACCTGACTGGCGGCGTGCGGCAGAAGGCGGCGGACATACTGATCGAACAGCAACTTGGAGTAGCCGTAGACGTTGAGCGGTTTTTCGTATTCCGGTGACTCCCGGAATTCGGGTCCCATGCCGTACACTGCAGCGGACGATGCGTAAAGGAACGGGATCTTCCGTTCCAGGCAGTAGTGGAGCAGGGTTTTGGAGTACTGGTAATTGTTTTCCATCATGAAGCGGCCGTTCCACTCGGTCGTGGTGGAGCAGGCCCCTTGGTGGAGAACGGCTTCCACGGGCGAGCCGAAGTCGGCCCCTGACCGGATCCGTTCGATGAAGATGTCTTTGTCTTGATAGTCCCGAATGGCACAGTCCACGAGGTTGACGAATTTGGCGCCATCGGTGAGATCGTCGACCACCAGAATGTCGTCATATCCCGTTTCGTTGAGTGCCTTGACCAGGTTGCTGCCGATGAATCCGGCTCCTCCCGTGACGATGATCATGATCGGCTCCTGATGGTGGAAATGATACCGCTGGTGGACATTCCCTCTTCGAAGTTCAGTACTCTCACCTCGCCACCGCTGGCGGTCACGCAGTCGTGGCCGGCGATCTCTTCGGGCCGATAGTCTCCGCCTTTGACCAGATAGTCCGGCCGGACACGGCAGATAAGCCGTTCCGGTGTGAGCTCGGAGAAAGGAACCACCCAATCCACGCTCTGCAGTCCGGCCAGCACCGTCATGCGCCGCTCCAGCGGGTTGATGGGTCGCCCGCTGCCCTTGAGTGCGGACACCGAGGTATCGTCGTTGACTGCCACGATGAGCCGGTCACCCAGTTTGCTGGCCTCTTCCAGATAGGCCACGTGACCGGCGTGCAGGATGTCGAAACAGCCGTTGGTCATCACGATGCGCTCGCCGTGGAGGCGGGCCTCCTCTACCGCCAGCAGCAGCTGCTCCTCGCTCATTATACCGCCGCTGTCCGGATCGTCCCGCAGTGCCTGCCGCAGCTCGGGGATACTGATGGCGGCGGTGCCCAGCTTGCCTACTACGATGCCCGCGGCCAGGTTGGCCAGTGCGGTGGCGTTCTCCAGCGGTTCCCCTGCGGCGAGTGCGGCGGCCAGCACCGAGATGACCGTGTCCCCGGCCCCGGTGACGTCGAACACCTCCCGCGCCCGGGTGGGCAGATGGTACTCGGGGTGGTCGGCGCGCAACAGGGTCATGCCCTGTTCACCGCGGGTCACCAGCAATGCTTCCAGCTCCAGTTCCCGAATGAGCCGAAGCCCCTTTTCGTTCAACTCTTCTTCGTGGCGGCAGGGACCCACTACCGCTTCGAACTCCGCCATGTTGGGGGTGATCAGGCTGGCGCCCCGATAGATGGAGAAATCCCGGCTCTTGGGATCTACCAAGACCGGCTTGCCCGCCCGACGGGCGCTTTCGATGAATGGCGCGGCCGGGTGCAGTGCCCCCTTGGCGTAATCGGAGAGCAGTACCACGTCTGCCTCAGCCAGCAAGTCACGGAAACGCGCTTTCATGGTGCCATTCCCGTCGCCGGTGCGGCTGAAATCCTCTTCGAAATCGAGCCGGATGAGCTGTTGTTGCCGGCTGATGATCCGCAGTTTGGTGACGGTGGGGAGTCCGGGCAAGCGGCAGAAGTGGCAACGGACACCGGCACCGGAAAGCCGTTCTTCCAGCGATGTCGCCGGTTCGTCGTCACCGGTGAGCCCCACCAGGGTGGCGGTGGCGCCCAAGGCGGCGATGTTGAGCGCCACGTTGCCGGCGCCCCCGGGGCGTTCCTCCACCTCCTTGACGTGTACCACCGGCACCGGGGCCTCCGGGGAGATGCGGGAAGTGCCGCCGCGCCAGTAACGGTCCAGCATGATGTCACCGGCCACCAGCACCCGCGCATGGCCGAAATCAGGAATCACCAGCTTCATAACCGGATTCGACTGCTTCACAAAGCATGTGGAGGATCACGATGTGGGCCTCCTGGATGCGAGCGGTGTTTTCTGCCTCGATGATCAGCGGCACATCCACCAGGGAAGCCAGTTCACCGCCATCCCGGCCCAGCAGCCCGATGGTCTGGATATTGTGTTCCCGGGCATATTCCACTGTCTTGACGATGTTGGCGGAGTTGCCGGAGGTGCTGATGGCGATCAGCAGTTCTCCGGGCTTGGCCATTGCTTCCAGCTGGCGACGAAAGATGTGCTCAAAGCCGTAGTCGTTGCCGATGGAGGTGAGGGCCGAGGTGTCCGTGGTCAGGGCAATCACCGGCAGACCCCGCCGTTCCCGTTCAAACCGCCCTGCCAGCTCGGCTGCGAAGTGCTGGGAATCGGCAGCGGATCCGCCGTTGCCGCAGATGTAGATCTGTCCGCCATGGCAGAGGACTCGTAGAATGCGCTCCGCCGCCTCGTGGATTCCGGGGGCAAGTGCCCGGATGGTGGCGATGGTTCGTTCGTGAGCAGCGAGCGTGGCTTCGATGTCAAGAGGCATGGCAACGATAATGACCGGTAAAAGATTATTGTACCGTTTTTTCCAGCGCCGGGCGCAGGGTGTCGAACACCTGCTGCGGAGAGATCACCTGCAGGCAGACATTGTCGCTGCAGGGGGTCTTGCGGTGGTTGGCGGCGCTCACACAGGGCGAGCAGGCCAGGCCGGCGTAGATGGGAGTGGAGTTGCCCAGTGAGCCATACAGAGCGGGTGTCTCGGGACCGAACAGCACGAAGGTGGGCAGCTCGGTGATGGCCGAGAAATGGCCGGGACCGGAGTCGTTGGTGACCATCAGGGTGGCGATGCTGTAGAGCACCGGCAATTCTTCCAGCCGCACCTGCCCGGCGAAATTGATGCAGCGCTCGCTTCCCACCTGTCTGCGTAGCGCCTCCGCCTCTTCCTGCTCGGCGGGTGCCCCGGTGATCAGGACAACCACGTCCGGGTACTGCTCCAGGATCTGTTTCATCAGCTCCACGTAGCGCTCCGGCATCCAGCGTCGTTGGGGCAGAAGCTCACTGGCGTTGGGGTTGATCAGCACGAGCCGTTGTTCCGCCGGTTGCCAGGCTGGATACCGTTCTTTCACCTTGGCTCGCATCGCCTCTCGACGTTCGATGTCGATGTCGACTTTGCGCAGCCGGATCTCCTCGTCACCGATCATGGTCTTGGAGTAGGGCAGCTCCTCACGCTCGGCCAGCAGGGCATTGACCAGGGCGACGAAGTTTTTGGCGATGTGCTGGTGAGGGTTGTAGGCCACCCGGTGGGTGAGCATCTCACCGCGATAGAGCCCTTCGTTGTGAAAGGCGTGGAACCCCACCCGGTTGACCGCGCCGCACAGACCGGTGAGCAAGGCGGTATAGCGGGAGAAGAGCTCCAGATCGATGACGCTGTCGATCCCCATCCGGCGACTCCAGCGCAGGAACCGGAGGGTATCGAGGGCCAGATGCCACAGGCTGTCCTCGCGGATGGTGAAGATGTTGGCACGGGGCACGGTATCCAGCAGATGGAGGCTGGGAGCGTTCTTGGCGAAGATGACGAAGAACAGTTCCACCTTCCGCTCCCGTTTCAGTTTCTGCATGGCCGGATCGGCGAGGATGGTGCTCCCCATCTCGGATAGCTCGATGAACAGTACGTTCCAGGGTTCTCTTTTTTCCGGCGGCCGGAACCGTTCCCAAAGCGCGAGCAGGCCGCTCACCAGCCAGCAGAGGGGAACCCCTGCCAGATGGTCGATGCGCCGCATGGTGTCAACCTTCATCTTCTCCCCCTAGATCTGATATTTGCCCACCAGGTAGAAGTAGAGGCCGGGCAGGCTGGTGATGATCAATGCCACGCCATAGAGGATAGACATGGAGAGCACCGCTGTCTTGTCTGCGCCAATCAGGCTGAACAGCCCCACCATCGCCCCTTCGCGCACTCCCCATCCGGCGAAGGTTACGGGGATCAGGGTCAACAGAATAACCGGCGGCACGATCACCAGAAAGATGATCAGGCTGTACTCTATCCCCACTGCCTGCGCCAGACAGTAGAAGGCGAGGACCGAAAACAGGTGGGTTAACAGCGTCATGGCGATCTGGATAGCCCCCTTGCGCCCGCGATATACCCGGTTGGTGCGTCGTGACAACGCATAGAGCATGCGTAACGTGGTGGGCCGGGCAGGAAGAAATCGGTTGAGCCGGAAACGCTGCAGCGCCATCAGGACAAGGATGGCTCCGATACCGCCGAGAGAAAGGGCATTGATGGTCCAGAAGACCTCGTCCGGCAGCAGGCCGGGGCGTAGCAGGTTGGCCAGCAGATTGAGCATCAGCAGACCGCTCAGACCTACCAGCCGGTCGATGAATACGCCCGCAAAGGCGTCCCGCTTGCGAAAGCCGAGCCGGATGATGTCCAGCACCCGCAAGGCGTCGCCCCCGATGCTGGTAGGTAACGCCTGATTGAAGAAGGCCCCCTTGAAGTAGCTTTTCAGATAGAAGAGAAAACGCTGTTTGAAGCGCAGCTCCTTCATGATGATGTTCCACCGGTAAGAGGCCACCAGGGTGCTCAGCAGCTGGGCCGTGAACCCTAGCAATACGAATCCCAGCTGCGCATTCCCTATAGTCTCCGCTACTTCGCGCAGGTCGATATTGCGGAAAATGAGGAAAAAGATCGCCAGAGTGACGGCTAGCTTGACCAGATTTTTCATCGAAGCGGGGGAGAATGATGGAACATCGATCGTTATCAAACGCATAATCATACCATTTTGTGTGATTTCATGGTATCAGGGAGTCCGGAAGAGGCGATATAGTCCCGGTAGGGCCACCAACAGGGCGCTAACGGCAATCAGGCGCTGAAAGGGCAGTGTCTGGGGGTCGCCCGTGTGGTGAAACAGCAACAACCACACGGCCAGAATGACCAGTAGCAGGGCAAATCCCCGTTGGGCCGTGGGTCGCAGCCCACCCCGCCAGCGCGCTGCCAGCAGCGTCCCTGCACCGGCAGCTACCCAGCCGCCAAAAGCGCCAGCAAGCACGTCAGCCGGCCAATGGGCGCCCACTACCATGCGGGAGCAGCCCACCACCACAGCGAAAACCAGCAATAATAGCCTTAATGCTCCTGAAGGAGTGTGGAAACAGAGCACTCCAGCCAAAGTGAAGATGGTGGTGGTGTGCCCGGAAGGAAAAGCAAACTGTTTCAATACCGGGCCAATGATGGTTATTGCCTCGGAAGGCAACAGTGCCGCGGGGCGGGGCGCTCCAACTAACGCTTTTAGTCCCACAGCCCATATTGTGGCTAGCAGGGCAGCCACCATCATCGCACGAACGATATCGGGACGGCGTCCTATGAAAGGGAGTACCAGAACCAGTCCCACCACTCCATCGCCGAGCAAGGTCAGGTGAGCCCACAATGCTTCTCCGGTATAGCGGCTTAAATCGTTGAACCAATGGAACAAGGGAAGGTTCAGTTTCGCTCCCCAAACAATCGTAAGACCGACCAGTGCGGCGATCGGTACGCCCCAGAACCAGGGAGAGCGCAATAGCATGGTTGGTGAGAGATCAGGATGGGGCACCGAGAAACTCCTCGCAGATAAAAAAACGAAAGGTAAGAGCGGGTTTTCCTCCGAGCGAAATCGGCAGGGGCTGCTGCTCCATGCAGTGGCGGAACAGCTGCGTTCCGGAGCGCCCTCGGTAGAAAGCGGGTCTAATCAGAACCCCGCTTGTCCCTTTTTGGGGGGTACCGAACCAGAGATCGAATTGATCGAAACGTTTGTCCAGAACTTGAACCGGCGTTGGGCGGGCGTACCAGGCAATGCGACTGGCAAAGGTCCAATTCTCCACGAAAAGCAGAGCCTGATCGGCGGCGGATTTCGGCAATTCCCGGCGCAGCCGCTCTGCATGTCGGGCGGCTTGTTCCCACCCGTAGAGATCGCGCAGAGGATGGCGGTTCTCGTCAAACGGTAGCCAGGGATGGAACAGCTGGCTGAAAAGGAGACCGTTCAGCAAGAGGGCGAGTCCTCCGGTGGTGCCGGTAATGTTTCGTACCCAGCGTTTCTGCCAATGCTGAAACAGCCAGTGTGCGGCCAGTGGCGCAGTGATGGCCCATCCCAGGACGGTCCAGTGAGGGAGAGTGGCATGGAATCCGCTGTTCCAGGCAAACAGCAGCAATACCGGCGATGCGAAGCAAAGGGTGTCTCGTACCCCGGGATGACGCCACTGACGAATTCCCTGGAAAAGGGCAATCCAGCCGAGTAGGGAAAGGGGAAGGTAAGCCAGCAGCTGGCCCGCCTGGCTAATCAGGAAGCGTTTTGCACTCCAGTGCCCCCCCTCGGTGCCATGGTGCAGTTGATAGTTGAAAGAGATCCAGTCGTGGAGGTAGTTCCACCAGATTACCGGTGAAATCAGCAGCAGGCCGATACCTATGGCGATCCATGGCCCCTTTGACATGAACAGGCGCCAATTCCCTCTGGCCAGCAGCGCCAGGAAGGCCCCTGCTGCCAGTGTGATGGCGGTGTACTTGGAGAGGCCTGCCAGGCCGAGAAACAGACCGCTCAGCAGCCAGTCGCGTAGCCGGTCCCTATCCAAGGCCCGACGCAGCTGACGGATTGCCAGCAGACCGAACAGCAGCAGCGGGCCGTCGGGAACCATGGCGAGTCCCAACAGCTGAACGATGAGACCGGCCTGAAAAAGGGCTACAGCGGTGAATCCGACCCAGGGAGAGTCATCTTGGAACAGCTCCCGAGCCAGCCGGTAGAGTACCAGGCTAGCGGCGAAAGAGAGAAGGATGGGAATCAGCCGCAAGGTGAGTTCGCTTTGCCCGAAGGGGAGTACCAGGGCTTGTAGCCAACCGACCATGGGAGGATGGTCGAAGTAGCTCCAGTCCAAATGCAGTCCGTAGAGGGCATAGTGGGCCTCGTCCACACTGAGACCGACGGTAGGTGCTGCCAGGAGATGCAAAAGACCTGTTCCGAAGATCACTGCCCAGGTGGCCAAATGGGCGCGTTCAATCTTTCGGGAGGCGGGCATGCGGATCATCGGTAAAGGTTGTCGCAGGGGCGTCTCTGGATCTTTACCTCGCCGTTTTCTGCGACCAGTTTTTCAAGTTGTCTCTTGGAGAGCAACCTGCCTCCACTACCCCGCAATGCCAGCCAGTAGCGGCGCTTTCGAATCTTTACTTCGTTGATGGTGACATCAAAACCTTGTTGGGCTACCTTGCTTTGTCGTTTGCGGGCGTTTTCCATTGTGGAGAAGATTCCCAAGGAGATAGCGTTTCTCATTTCACCAGAGGTGATTAACTGGAGATCGGAGATCCCCGCTTGGTTGAGGATGCGCACGATGTTGCGGGCCTCGTTGCTACTTCCCGCAGGTGGGATGTGGACCCAGTAGCCCGGTCGTTGCTCCGGGCTGCTCCAGCGTTTCTCCACGATGGCGGGGGAATTGGTGGCGCGCTTAAGTACCTCCTGAACAGCGTTGCTGGAACCGAAGGGGCCCAGCACGAAGCAAAGCCCCCTTTCTTCCTCTATGATAGTCCCGGTCGGCTGGGTAATGGATGGTTCGGATGGTGGTGATGCCTCCGGAGGAGGTATGGTCCGCCTGTCGGGTTCCGGGACCGCCGGTACGGTGGTGTCCGGCTCGGGCTGCGGGTGATCGAGTTCTTTTGGTGATCCCTGTTTCTCCGTCGGCTGTAATTCACTTAACAGGAACAAGCTTTTTCGTTTTGACACAGAAGCTAAAGCAGGATCCCGCAACTCCTGATATTCACCATTTCGAAACCAGTTCCAGGAGAAAAAGAGTAGATTGGCTGCCAATAGCAGCAGAAATAGCCACCTCATGTTTTATAAGCAGTGCTTGTTTCGTTCGCAGCCAGGATCCTCGCGCCCTCTAGCACCAGTGTTGGATGATGCCACCATTTTCTCTCCAGATGGGGCAGCAATCGGGGGGCATCGCCACCAGTAATGACGCATCTTACTTCAGTTTTTGCTGTATTACCTAGCTCCGTGACGCACCGTTCCAGGGTGGAGGTGATTGCCCGGAGGGTGCCCAATGAAATTCCGCTTTCCGTGCTGTTGCCAAACGGTGAAAGATCCGGCAGCGGCGTTTCTTTGCACTGGATGCCAGTGGTTCCTTCCTGCAATGCGTGTTGCATCAAGGTTAGGCCCGGTAGAATCAGCCCGCCGAGGTGTTGCCCGCTGCCCTCCAGGCCATCGATGGTGACAGCGGTTCCGCAGTCGGCGATGCAAAGGGTTTCGTTCGGCCAGAGGGAATGGGCGGCAATCAGTGCCACCCAGCGATCCACACCGAGCTGCCCGGGGTCTTGATAGGCGTTGGAGACGCCGCAAGCGCTAGGTTTGCTACGCAGGAACAAGGGGGTTAAGCCCCAGTTTTTCGTGCACCATTGGGAGATGAGCGTGTTGTTTTTTTTGTCTGCCACACTGCAGATCACCACTTGGTGGGGGCGCGGAAGCTTCCCCAAACGGTGGTTCAGCAGCTCGACGAAAGGACTCTCGCACAGGATAGCCGCGGAAGGTGTCCCCGGCCGAGCATTGTCGTACACCATCCATTTGAGGCGACTGTTGCCGAGATCGATGATCAGTTGTTTCATGGAAGCTGCCGCAGGCTCACTTCACCGCTGTGAAAAGCGCGTGTCCCTTCGATGGTGCGCAGTAGCAGTGCCCCGTTTTCATCAATACCCAAGGCGGTTCCCGTCACACTCCCCGATGGGAAAAGCAGGCGAACTGGCTGTCCAGCCATGCAGTCCAGGTGATTCCACCGCTCCCGTAGAGGAGCTAAACCTGTCTCGCGATATTTTGCCAATCCCTTCAGCAGATGGTGTAGCAGCAAGCCGGCGATGCGGTTACGGGGTGGGCGCTGACCGATAATGGTGTGTAGATCGATCCATGGCTGGTCGATGGATTCGATTCCTCTACCGGACATCTCCAGATTGAGTCCGACCCCCACTACTGCCAGGCAAGGACCCTCGGTTTCTCCTTTCAGTTCTGTGAGCACGCCTGCCAGCTTGCGTCCCCTATGAAGTATGTCATTCGGCCACTTCAGCTGGATTTCCTCCACTCCCGCTTGACGTAAGGCATCGGCAATCCATATCCCCACCGCCAGGCTGAGACCGGAGACAGTACCAGTGGAATGTTCGAAATGCCAGCTTACGGAAAGATAGATGTTACTACCGAATGGAGAGTGCCAACGGCGGCCGCGCCGTCCACGGCCTGCACTCTGGAACTCGGCAAAACAGGCGATACCCCCTTGCGAACGTTCCATTAGATAGCGATTAGTGGAATCCACCTCGGGCAGGATCTCGAGATCTGTGAGCATGGAACAACTGGAGGAGTCGAGGTGGGCAAGGATCTGTTTTCGTTGTAACAGTTCCAGCGGTCGGCTAAGCCGATATCCCTTGCCGCTCACCGCCTGAATTTCCAGCCCCAGTGATTCCATTGCACGCAATCGTTTCCAGACAGCGGTGCGGCTGATACCCAACTCCCTGCCCAGTGTTTCTCCAGAGCGGAATCGGCCATCGGCCAAGGAGTTCAGCAGCGGGTAGAGTCGATGCAGGTCCATGCCCCGGCGTATCGGTTTCTCGGCGGGTGGGAGGGTTTATTCAGACCAGCGCTGACACACCAGGCAGGCGTTGGTACCTCCGAAGCCAAAGCTGTTGGACATGAATCGCTCGATAGTAACGCCGTCCTGGCGTTCCTGCACGATGGGGTACCCTTCCGCTTCCGGATCCAGCTGATCAATATGTGCAGATGCGGCCAGAAAATCATGCTCCATCATTAACAGCGAGTAGATGACCTCGTTGACACCCGCAGCTCCCAACGCATGTCCGGTCAGCGACTTGGTGGAAGAGATGGCTGGCAGCTGTTCTCCAAACACCTCTCTGATGGCTTTTAGCTCGGTGATATCCCCAGCCGGCGTGCTGGTACCATGGGCATTGATGTAATCGATAGGGCCATCCACGGTACTGAGTGCGATCTGCATGCAACGGACCGCTCCTTCTCCAGAAGGGGCAACCATGTCAGCACCGTCCGAAGTGGCGCCGTAGCCGATCACTTCGGCATAGATCTTGGCACCTCGGGCCTTGGCATGTTCCAACTCCTCTAGTACCACAGTTCCACCGCCACCGGCAATCACGAAACCATCGCGATTGGCATCGAAGGCGCGGGAAGCGGTGGACGGTGTATCATTGTATCGGGAGGAGAGAGCTCCCATGGCATCAAACAGTACCGACATCGACCAGTGCAGTTCCTCGCCACCGCCGGCGAATACAATATCCTGTTTTCCCCACTGGATCTGTTCCACTCCGTTGCCGATGCAATGGGCACTGGTGGAGCAGGCGGAGCTGATGCTGTAGTTGATTCCCTTAATCTTGAACGCCGTGGCCAGATTGGCGGATGTGGTACTCCCCATCGCTTTTGGTACTCGGTAAGGGCCGACCCGTTTGGCCCCTCTGGTTCTCAGGATATCGGCGGCCTCCACCACGGTAACGTTGGATGCCCCTCCCGAGCCGACGACGATGCCAGTGCGCGGATTGGAAATTTCCTTCTCCTCCAGCCCGGCGTCGGCGATCGCTTCCTGCATGGCCAGGTAGTTGAAGGCTGCAGCATCTCCCATGAAACGCAGCAGCCGGCGGTCGATTAGTTCACGGTAGTCGACGCGCACAGGGCCATGAACGTGGGAACGGAATCCCAGTTCAGCATATTCCTCACTGTATTCAATACCTGAGCGTCCTTCCCTCAGTGAAGTCAGCACCTCCTGTTTGTTGTTGCCGATGCTGGATACGATGCCGAATCCAGTGATTACCACGCGCCGCATAGTCTGACCTCAAAAGCCGTCTGTTGATGTAAACAGCCCGACACGCAGGTCGCTGGCTGTATAGATCTGCCGTCCATCCACCTGCATGGTGGCATCGGCGATGCCCATATAAAGTTTACGCTTGATGACCCGTTTCAGGTCCAGTTGATAGGTTACCCTTTTGTGATGGGGAAGTACCTGGCCACTGAATTTGACCTCACCTGCTCCGAGAGCGCGGCCATGGCCTGGCCCCCCGCTCCAGCCCAGAAAGAAACCCACCAGTTGCCACATGGCATCCAGTCCCAGACAGCCGGGCATCACCGGATCCCCCTGGAAATGACAACCGAAGAACCAGAGATCCGGTTTGATGTCCAGTTCGGCCCGGATCTCTCCCTTGCCATGGGCACCCCCCTCATCGGTAATGAGGGTAATGCGGTCGAACATCAGCATGGGAGGGAGGGGCAGCTGGGCGTTGCCTGGACCAAAGAGCTCTCCCTTCGCACATGCGATGAGCTCATCGTATGAATAGCTATTCTGTCTCTGCATCAATCAGGCCCATTTTGTTTCACAAAAAAATCCATTTACCTGCCGCCCCGTTTCGCCCCGGCAGATGTCGACAAAGTGGCACTCGTTCAGCGCTACTCAGGTTTAATCAGTGCATTATAGCGTTTCTCGGCCATTCGAAACCAATTTTTGCCGACTGGGCCTCTCTCTGTTCGGTGAAAAACATTTCTTGATTGGATCTGAAGCAGGGAATTCTTCGGTGGTTGATCCATCGAAGGAGAACGGTGCTTTTTACCGGGGTTGCAGATTACCGATTAGATAGACCACGAACAGAATGACCGCGAGCAGGATTGCCCAAGTCAGGGAAACGATGAATCTTCCCACCCCTTTGATGAAGCGGTTTTCCGAAGAAGACTCCTGTTTGGCCAAAACGGCTTCTCCTGGTCCCTTGGTTTATCGGGAATGTCAATCCAGTTGATAATCTCGTATTCAACAAAAGTGCGCTTGCGTACGGCAAGGCATCAAAGTGCCGTAGTTCATTCTACAGTAAGTTTCTGTCATTGATCCCGTTTCCATCTAGAAACCCATCAAAGCTGGAGTGCTTCGCGGCCAGACCCCATGGAATACGAAACATGCTTGACGGGTTGCCTTGGGATCGTGTCGCTTGTCGACAGATTGCTGGCCAGGCGGACAAGGGATGGGGTTTTCCAAGAATTGCGGATTGTGCCACAGCTGCGGTAGCGGAGTAACGGTATGATGCGTCCATTGCCGTAAGTCATCCCATATGAGGATGAGGGGTCTAGAAGAACGGGGTACATCATGAGGAAGGGTCCCAAGCGGGCGAGAGAGGTGGTCCCATTCATTTGCGCAGTTGTTTTGCTGTTTCCAGGCTGTCTTGCCACCTCTTCCTCCGGACAGTCGGATAGGGAAGGTTTTACCGGTGGGGAGAGGAACCCGGTATGTGGGGTCGGACAGAGCCAGGGTGAGGTAGCGGCACCGCAATGGGTGAGGAATCTGCCGGCGCAGACTAGCTGGTTCGCCTCTCCGGTGGTGG
>Ga0256914_1002960_pt1 | contig 13765 bp, 17 predicted proteins | sample HulkmetaG_FD_191571 | JGI IMG/M metagenome (GOLD analysis project Ga0256914, IMG submission 191571) | Hydrothermal chimney microbial communities from Main Endeavour vent field at the Juan de Fuca Ridge, Pacific Ocean - Hulk | ecosystem: Environmental > Aquatic > Marine > Hydrothermal vents ... | reverse complement strand
ATCGGAACCCGTTAAATCCGTGTCTATGGCAAACACCGAAGGGATAACAAGGCAATTAAAAAGAAGGATTAGTAGTAGTGTTGATAATGTTAGTGGGATTAATGGGACTGATAGGATTAATAAGGTGGGTTTCATTTTTTCACACTCCGATTTTTACAGACAGAATGCCAGATTCTGTATTGTTTATGTGTTTATACCCCCGTGCGTCTTCCGGGTAAATACCTCTTTTGGTAGTATTTTTTTACTACTTTGAAATGGGGAAATTGTTGGGCCATTCTCATGCAGTGTAAAAATACTACCAAAGGTAGTATTTACTTCCTGTTTATAGGGATTAGAATTGAAAGTAATATTGCCTAATATTGCCACTACACGGCCGTAGATGCTCCGTCTGGTTTTACTGAATCGTTAGCCTTTGTTGGGAGGTATCAGGTTTGGATGTTTAAATTAAAAACTCGTTATAGTTTGTTGCACTTTATAGGACTTTCTCTGCTTCTGTTTATCTATTACTACTCTCAAAGACTTATAAAATCGATTTTCTCCAACAATACTACCGTGGTGTTTTCTGTTCTTTTCTGGTTGTGGGTTGTATTGATGAAGTTTTCTTTTGTAATCTACATCTTTATCTCGGTAAGGGGCATGGAGAATATTAAGAAAGAGCTGGGTTTTGTCATTAGGAGAGAGGATGTTTTTCCCGGAATTGCCGGTGGATTACTAATGTTTTTACTGAGCTACTTAATCTCACCCTTTTTGCCTCATGGAAAGATGGAAGAGGAATTACCGTACTTTGTTCTCGCACTCAATACCACTACCGTGATTGTTTCTTATACGTTCTATGTGATTTACGCCTCTTTTGTGGAAGAGTTGATTTTTAGGGGATTTCTTTGGAAGGTTTTGAGGGAGAATGGGGTTGGAGAGGTGATTATTCTGATAGTGACTTCTGTCTTGTTCACTCTTGCTCATATGAGATTTGATCGTTTCGTTGTGCTATTTCTATGGAGCCTTATTTTAGGTTTGCTCCGGATGCGTAGAGAGGGTATCGGGGTTTCCGTGATAGCCCATGTTACTCTTAATCTTATAGTTGTTGGCTTTTTTATATCTACTCTTCTTTAGAATCTTTCTTGGGTTTCCTGTGGTTTTCCGGATTCTGGGTTTGGGGCTCCGGGTTCTCAATATGTGTTTTCGAATATGTTTTCGCAGTCTGGAAATATGGAAAGTGGCTGTTTCGGGTGGGTAGGTCGGTATTAAATATTAAGCTCGGATTGGGTCAGGGTTAGGAAGCTCGGGGGTAGTAGAAAAATACTACCCCCAGGGGCAAAAATACTACCAAAAGAGGTATTTACTTCCGGGGGACGAGGTTTAGAATTATGGTTACGCTGTGACGCGACGCAGTAAAAAATTAAATTGATATGACGCCGTGCCCGGGAAGGTGTTATGTAAGGAGTAGAGAGGTGAAAAAGTGGATTGTTTCTTTGTGTTTGCTGTTTTTGGTTTTAGGTTTCGCTATCGGGGAGGAGAATGGCAGTAGTGTGTGTAACAGTGTTCAGATTGGGAGTGACAATTTGTTTAAAGGGGTTTCCGGAAACGAGTTGTCTTCTTCTGAGATGGAGAAAGAAAAGGGTGGTATTGCGTTAATAGTTGTTATAGGAGGGTTTTTAACTGCATATAAAGCAGGTGCACTTGCTTATAGGTTTGTTACTGGTAGAAACTATACTCATGATCTTCGTAGGGGGGCAATTAGGACGTATAGAAGAGCCTCTAGAGGATTAGCACGTGCACAGGATAGAAATTGGAGAAAGAGAACATGTGGTCCCTCATGGTAACTAAGAATTTGATTTTTTGACTTGTTCCTTCCCTCGGGAGTAGGAAGACTTAAAAGAGGCACCCGGGGGAAGGATAGTATCAATAGGAGGTGTGTAAAATGAGGATTCCTGTACTTGATTTTTTCTCTATGAATCGAAAGAAGTGGTATCGGATTAGGCAAAGGGGTATGTATATGTTTGTTTTTGAATATTTTTTCTTGCCATTTGTGATTGTGGCGACTGGCATAGATATCTTGATCGCCGTGTTTCGTAGGGAATTGTTGTGGAGTAAAGGCCCTTTATTACAGGAGATTATAGCGGTCTTTAAATCGGATGTTATTACGTGGACGATTGTGGTTATCCCATTAGGTTTTATTGTGTGGTTTTTAACGGAAAGGCACTATAGTAAACCGGGACATGATTAAGGCTTGGTTTTATGGTTACTGATTTGTTTCTGTTTTTGATGTTTTCAATAGTTACATCCAAGGAGAGTGTTCGTTTCCAATATGTACATGAGCAGGAATTTGATACCTCCTGTGGTTTTTCGGCTGTGGCTAGTTTGTTGGATATATATTGGGGAATTGCCACAAGTGAGATTAAGATAGTTCACGATTATGTACTACCTAAGATTAATACCCTCAAAAATAAGGAATACACAGCAAGCTTACTTGATCTTTCAAGGATAATCTCTGCTTACGGGATAGCTAATAAGGGTTTTAGAATGAATTATAAACAGTTGGAAAAGGTTATGGACAGATATTCTCCGGTTTTGGTTCATTATGAAAAACTGGAGGTGCATTTTGCTCTTGTACTTTGGGCCTCCGATGAGATTGTGGTGGTTGTGGATCCTGCACGTGGAGCGGAGTGGCTTACACGGGTTGAGTTTGAATCTAGGTGGGACGGAGTTGTATTGCTTACCGCATCCGAGACTCTAAGGAGTAATCGAGAGGTAATAAGGCAAGTCGTTAGCAGAGAAATGAGAAAGAAAATGCTATTGGAAAAGTGGTCATGGTAGTGCCAATTGGGAGAGTTTGTAGGCTCCCGATAGTTCTGTTTTTGTTTTTGATTTTTTTCATCGGTGTTGATATTTGGCCGCAGAGTACACATCAACGTTTAGAGATTGAAAATAAAAGGAGTAATATAATAACCCCGTTGTTTAATGTTACATACATTTATTCGGATTACGATGGTTCTTATACGTACGGTTTGCGAACTGTTTTGGGGATTCAGTACATTTTTGAAAATCGGTTTTTTGTTCTGTTTTCCCTTCCTCTTTATCTTCAAATGATTGATAAGAAGGATTCGATAGGAGGGATGAATTACGCCCCGGGTGATGCGGATTTGACAGCGGGCTATATGCTGAAGTGGGGTGATTATAAGATTAGGTTCTATTCTAAGTATACCTACCCTTCGGGGATATGGAATCAGTATGAGGTAGCGGAGAAAAGAATAAGAAGTGGAAATGGGTATAATGTACTAAGTGTAGCTACTGATATTGCTAGGATAATGGATCCGGTTGTTCTTAGTTTTCTTGTTTTGTATTCGATTGATCTCCCTAGAGAGGAGCGTTTTGGATGGGTTATGACTATGGGAAGGGTGAATATTGCCTTTAATTATACAGAGGTACTTAACGATAGAATTGGAGTACGAGTAGGGGTGGAAAATGTTATTGCTTTCCCCTCTGTTTACAATAAGAGGATAATTGACGATGGTGTTCGCTATAGTCTCTCCGTTGTTTTTGCCGTTCTCTATAATCGGGATGATACCGATTTTCAATTTGGGATTTCAAAGTTGATGACGGATGCTACGGCTTATCCGTCTATTAATTTTTCGATTAGTCACGATTTTGGGTTTTAATCGACATTTTGTAAAAATACATGTCGGTTTAGTGTATTCGGCTGTGGATTGGTGGATTGCTGGAAAGATTGCAGGACGTATAGAGAGGAATGTATGTTATGAAAAAATGTAGTGTTTGGATATTGCTGTTTATATTAATTGGTTTTCTATTTTTTTCATGTGCAAGTGGTTCCGATTGGTACCCCACGGGAAAGGTGGAGATTTCAAAGTACCGTGTTTATGATACTCCGGATGGTCTTAGAAATTGTACCGTGTTCTACAAAGTAAGTAATACCGGGCAGAGCAGGATAAATCAATCGACTGTTTCTATACAACTGGATACGGATAAGGGGAGTTATCTTACTACTGTTGTAAATACGACTGTTGTTCTTCCCGGAAAAAGTATTTACGGGAGTGTGAATATTAGCTTTTTTGATATTACGGAAACTGTGAATGATAGCGGTAGTATAACTGTGACTGATTATTTCTTTGAATAGGAGAAAACCTGGTGGACTATGAGATCCCAATAATTATGGAAAATATTCACTCGAACTCTTGTTTGCTTTTGGCTCGGCAAGGATAATACATACATGAAAGGAGAAACCAACAACCCACACGACAGTTTCTTTAAGTCCGTTATGTCCGACGGCAAACTCACGAAAAGTTTTCTCCGGGATTATCTGTCTTCATGCCTTACAAACTTTATAGACCTCGATATGCTCCGGATTGAGAAAGACAGTTTTGTAAAGAAGAGACTAAGGAGTCATCGCTTGGATATTCTCTGCAGTGCAAGGATAAGGGGAGGGCCTGCATGTCCTATATATGTTTATATTTATATATGTTGTTTGAACACAAGAGCCAGCCAGAGAAATACCAAAGAGAGGTAGGATGATGCCAATCATAACTTCAAGCTCGATTGGACTTTTCATCTATTCTTCCGGTTCTTAGATACAGGTAGCTGTTTATTGCAAAATAATAGTAGTAGAAAAATACTACCTTGAAAAGCGAAAATACTACCAAAAGAGGTATTTACTTCTGATGGAGGTGATTTAGAATTGGTATTAAACGCTGTGTCCGTGGTAGATAGAGAAGAGAGGAGAGAAAGGGGAGAACAAAATCGGTGGAATTGAAAATAAAGCGGTATATTATAGCAACCCTTAGTTACATCAATAACAGTAGGAAGATAGTAATTATCTTCCTACTGTATATGGTTGTTTTTTCCGGTATCGTTTTTTTGCTCTCCAGTGAAAACTTCTTTCGCTACTTTTTTAAAACAGATACCACCTACTTTTTTGCCTCGCGGAAAGATTTCTTAGATTCGCATAATGTGTTTGGAAATCAGGTAATTAGGTTTGTTGATGGAAAAGTTAGCAATGTATTGGTGAAGAGAAGTATTAGTATTGCTCTTAACAATTTATTTGCAGTTTTGGTTAGTATTCTTCTCTATCCTACCTTGGTTGTGCCCGTAATTGATCTTTTCCGGTATTCTTATTTATTGGGACTTCAGATGAAATTGCAGTTTATAGATGTTAATTCTGTTTATAAAAACGTTTGGATTAAAATATTTGATTTGTCCGAGGTGTTTAGTGAGATGTTTTTCTGTATAATTTTAACGGCACTAACCGCGAGTGCTGCCTTTTCATTTGTTTTTAGGTACAGGGAAGAGCTTGATGTACCGAGGAGGAGAATACTTGTAAAGCACTATGCATATTTGTTTAGGGTATTTATTTTCTATATACCAATAGTTGTAATACTTGCTGTTTGGGAGGCTTTTGCGGTGGGAAGTTATGGGTAAGGCTAAAGGGGTAAGGCTAGGGGGTCTGTAAGATAAATCGATAAATCGATTGGAAGAGGGAAATGATGAAGTCTAATGAGGAGTTTACTAAGTATTGGACTAAGATCCACTCCTTGGGTTTTTTAAGATATATTGTTAAGGATCTTTTATACTATTTTTTGATTGTTCTGGTTGGTTATTTATTGCTCTTACCTCTCTCGCTTCTAATTCGTTATTTATTTTTTCACGAAGGGGTAGTTGTGGCATGGCGAAAGGTATTGAATATTTTGGCGGAGCGAAGGTTTAGTCTGACTGTGAGTATTCTTGTAATAGCCTGTGTTGTTGAGTTTTTGAATACGTTAAGATGGTTTTTGAATGAGAAAAAGTATAAGGGAATTATTCACTCTAAAGAAGAATAAAAGAAAGAATAGTTATGGGAGGGGAGAATTCCCGCCTTGTATAGTTAGCGTTGATTAGTTGGTTAAAGAGTCTGGCGCCCGAAAAAATTGTATAAACCGGTTCTATCTTCGGTTTGTGAATATTTTTTCTGGTTTTTATAGAATTTTTTAGAAAATTGGAAATTTTTAATTTTTTTTCTTGATTTGTATAAATCTACCCTTATAATTTAATCAATAGTGCTAATTCGATTTACTTATAGATATAAATTTTATTGTATTATTTAGAAAGTATGAACAGAGTAGAAAGTATTGAGATTTTTACGGATTCCTCGTATGGATGGCTGGTTGCCGAGTATTTGAAAGCCAAAACATTATACAACATAAATTACATTGGTAAGGTGCCCAAATCCGAGGAGTGGGATAAAGGTAAAGGTAACACAATTCTTTTAGTGGATGTTGTTGTTCCGGGTTTGCTGGAATATTTAGAATGTAAATTGAAACTGGCAGGTTTTTTCTCCACAGCGGCGTTTAATTGCAAGAGGGATGATTCTTTCTGTGTTTATCTGGTAAAGAGAGGGATTAAGGGGATTTTTTATGATGATGAAGAGTTTAATTCCATAGAGCGGGGGATTACACTCCTGGCTCAGGCCAAGGTGAGGATGTCGAGAAGCCTGCTCTATAGAGCTGTGTGTATGCGCGAGGGAGAACTCTATAGGGAGTCTTTGGATAAAAAACTTACTCAAAGAGAGGTGGAGGTGTTCTTTCTTGTAAAGGAGGGTTTTTCGAATAGGGAAATTGCTGACAAGCTGTATATAAGTTTGTATACGGTTAAAAAACATCTCTCAAATATTTTCAGAAAGGTTGATGTTGACGGACGGGTGGCAATAAGAAACTGGAAGTATCGGAGAATGAAGAGAGTTTAGTTGTCTGTTATTCAGGATGTAGTAGGAGACGATTGACTAACTTCCTATTTTAATTATTCTGGTTATAGATAGCGATCTATGCAACCTATCTATCCCTCGTATCTTGCGATAGAAGATTTTACCCCGATTATTTCTCGGTTGAGAGATTTTTTAAACCCATGTAGAGTCTGCCCGTGGGGTTGTGGGGTAAACAGAAGTCCTGGTGATGAGGTTAGAAATCCTATCGCAGGGGATAAGTCTAAAAATGGTAGCCTGGGAAGGTGCGAAACCGGTTATCTCCCCAGGGTTGCTAGCTACGATCTTCATTTCGGGGAGGAAAAACCAATTTCCGGATACAGGGGCTCTGGTACTATATTTTTTAGCGGGTGTTCTCTGTCCTGTGTGTTTTGTCAGAATTATACGATAAGCCAGTATGGTTATGGATATGAGATTTCCATCGAAGAACTGGCACGGTATATGTTAGAGCTACAACACCGTGGGGCTCATAATATAAACCTTGTAACTCCTACTCACTTTGTACCTCAGATAGTAGAGGCGCTCTCTGTTGCAATTAAACGGGGGCTTTCGATTCCCATAGTGTACAATTCTAGTGGCTATGATAGGCTGGAGGTATTAAAATTGCTCGATGGGATAATGGATATCTACCTACCCGATTTAAAATATTCCTCAAATGAGATGGCGTTTAAGTATTCGGGGATTAAAAATTATGTAGAGGTTAGCAGAAAGGCGATTGCGGAAATGTTTAGGCAGGTCGGTCCTCTGGTTACCAACACTCGGGGAGTTGCGTTAAGGGGGATTCTTGTAAGGCACCTTGTTTTACCCAATGACATAGCAGGAACCGAGGAATGTTTAAGGTTTTTGAGGGATGTTTCACCTGAAATTCCCGTAAATGTAATGAGCCAGTACTATCCTACCTATCGGGCACACCTTTATCCAGAGCTAAACGGACGGATAACCAGCGAAGAGTTTGAAACTGCAGTTAGATTGCTTGATAAGTTTGGTTTGAAGAATGGTATGTTTAGTTGAAATGTTGATGGTTGTACGTTGCTTATATCTCTTTAAACTTTGTCCACCGAATACCAAAAATTCCTTCCTCTTTACACCAGTGAACGGCTAAAAATTCTCCGTTTTCAAGTTTAATAGCAGATGGTAATCCGAAGGCAAAATCATCAAAGGCATCAATGCCCTTTTTATTTTCCGTTTCGAGATTTCTGGTAGTTTGAGCATCCCATAGTAAAGATTCTCCCTCAATGTTCCATGTTACTTTATTGGGGTCTTTGTAGATAAGTCGTACGAAATATGCAACTATTCCCTGACGGCCGTAACGACGATTGCTTAAGACTAATAACCTGTCCTCTCCCAAGTATAGAGGTCCGGGTGTTTGGCCTTCGATACCGGTAGGTTCAGGAGTCGACCAGGTTTCGCCATGGTCGTTTGAGATTGAGAAATGATTCTCCAGGTCTCTGTAGTCTCCTAGTGTCACGGTCCATGCAATGGCAAGTAGCTTGCCTTTTTTCATTCGAATAATTTTCTGTTCAAAGAATCCCTTTTTACCTTTCGGATCGTAGAAAACGGTGCTGTGTTTTGGCCATGTTTTTCCCTTGTCTTTTGAGATGAATACAACCACACGCTCTCCCAATTGTTTCTTGTTGGGGAGGGTAGCGGCAGGAGCAAGCCAGGTATTGTTACCCGTATCAACAATTGGGTTTGATATCTCGTAGGTGGGGCATAGATTAGTTGGGATGATCATTGGTTCTGACCATGTCTTGCCGTTATCTAAAGATTTGCAGAAGACGGGCTCATTTTTGTATTCCCCGAATTTTCGTTCTTTTCCACTTCCCTCAAGATAATCTCTACTGCCGTAGGCAAGTATACTACCATCCGAGGTTTTGCTTAATCTAAGGCTGTTTACTGTAACGGGATTTTCGGTCCTTGGTAGAATGATTCGTTCGTAGATCCATGATTTTCCGCTGTCGTATGATCTGGACAAACCGGTCCCTCCAAGTGCATTGGGACCGTTTCCTTTTACAGTGTAGGCACAGAGTAATTCTCCGTTCCCCAGGTTTACAAGTGTAGGAAATGCGGCGTCGTCTCTTGTTACATGGCCGGAGTCAATTATTTCAATTCTATTCATTTATTAACTCCCTTTATTGATTTCCTTGCTGATTAATGTTTAGGGGGTATCGTTTGCCAATTTGTTTATTGTTGCTGTGCAAAATGGCATGCGCAGTAATGCTCTTTCCCGTTTATTATGTATTTTTTTAGAGGCGGTTCCTCTGTATGACATATATCCCTGGCTTGATTACACCTCGGATGAAATGGACACCCGCTTGGTGGGTTCACCGGACTGGGGACTTCGCCTTCCAGTATAATGCGTTTTGTTTTTCCTCTTTTTGAAAGATCGGCCACAGGGATTGCAGAGAAAAGAGCCTTTGTATATGGATGCATGATGTTACCGAACAATTCTTCTACGTCGGCCAGTTCTACTATCTTTCCCAAATACATTACAGCGACTCTGTCACTTATATATTCAACTACACTTAGGTCATGTGAGATAAAGATATATGTGAGATTGCGTTTTTCTTTAATCTCTTTTAATAGTTTTAAAACCTGAGCCTGAATTGAGACATCCAGAGCACTGACGGCTTCATCGCATACTATGAGTTCCGGATTTATACTTAGGGCTCTGGCGATTGCAATGCGTTGAAGTTGGCCTCCTGAAAACTCGTGGGGGTAGAGGTTCATATGTTCTCTGCGCATGTTAACGGCCTCTAGAAGCTCTCCTATAATTCTCTTCCGTTCCTCTTTAGGTTTAATACCGTGAGCTCTAAGCGGGTCCTGTAGGGAGCCAAAGACTGTAAATGCCGGATTTAAAGAAGATTTTGGGTCCTGAAAGACTATCTGGAGTTTTCTATGGATCTCCTTTAATTCTTTAGGTTTAAGCTTGCAGAGATCTCTCTCTGTATTTCCATCGTTGTATATTATTTCGCCCTCGGTTGCTCTTACAAGTTGGAGAATAGTTTTGCCAAGCGTTGTTTTTCCGCAACCACTTTCACCTACCAATGCGAGGGTTTCACCCCTGTATACATCGAGATCGATGCCATCGACAGCTCTGACATAGTTGGAAACTGTTTTAAATACCCCCTTTCTAATGGGGAAATAGGTTTTTACTCCGCGAAGTTTTAATATTATATCTCTTGAGTCAACCATCATTCATTACCTCTTCATAATGCCAGCATCTAACGCTGTGAGTTTCACCTATCTTTTTTTCTTCCGGTAGGGTTAAACAGGTATCATCTGCATAATCGCAGCGTGGTCTAAACTGACAGCCCTTGGGTCTGTTGTATGGATCCGGGGTGTTGCCTCTTATAGGCTCGATTTCTTGATTTTTCCCCCTGCCAAGTATGGGGATTGATCTCAGTAGTGCCTTTGTATAAGGATGTGCGGGTGTTTTTAATACTTCCTCTACTGTTCCTTTCTCTACTACGGTTCCCATATACATTACCACCACCTCGTCTGCCAGTTCTGTAACAACACCCATATCGTGGGTTATTAGTATAATGGCAGTGTCGTAATCTCTCTTGAGTTTCTCCATCAGCTCGAAAATTTGGGCCTGGATGGTCACATCGAGGGCGGTGGTAGGTTCGTCGGCTATCAACACCTTGGGATTGCATGCCATTGCCATGGCTATCATTGCCCGTTGTCGCATCCCACCCGAAAACTGATGGGGGTATTCATCCGCTCGTTGTTCTGGAAGAGGTATGCCCATTTCCTTTAGTAACTCAACGGAACGTTTCTTAATTTCTCTTTTGCTGAGTTTTGTGTGGTATAGTAAATTTTCCCCGATCTGGAATCCAACGGTATACACGGGGTTGAGAGCGGACATGGGATCCTGGAATATCATAGCGATATCCGCCCCCCTTAAAGAACGCATTTTTCTACCGTTTCTTTCAAGTAGATCAATCCTTATATCTCCCCCTTCGCTATGATAAATAATCTCACCTTCCTCTATGCGTGATAGCTTGGGAAGTAGTTGCATGATAGAGAAGGCCGTCACACTTTTCCCACACCCGCTTTCGCCGACTATACATAGGGTTTTTCCTTTTTTTACCTCGAACGAAACCCCATTCACCGCTTTGTTGCATCTGTTGTTGGTATAGAAGTAGGTTTTTAAATTCTTTACGGTTATTATCACCTCGTCTTTCATACGTGAATCTCCATACTAACCTTGTTGTGTAGGATCGGTTGAATCCCTTAGCCCGTCCCCAATAAAGTTTACCGATAACACGAACAGCGAAATCATAATTGCATCTGGGAGCCATACCCACCAGTTGTACCGCAGTATCTGTAAGTCTTGAGCAGCATTGATGATGTTGCCCCAGGAAGGAATATTTAACGGTATCCCTAAACCCAAAAAGCTAAGAGCCGCCTCTTGTAGAATAAACGCTGCGGTGCTGAGAGTTATATTGACAAAAATAGGGCCGATCGCATTTGGTAGTATATGTTTGTATATAATAGTAGCGGTGTTAAGTCCGAATGCGTTTAACGCCTGGATGTACTCTTCCTCTCTGATAGTCAAAACCTGGGCTCGTGTTTGTCTGTAGATTCCACCCCACCCTGTTAATGAGAATATTATGATTAAATTGGAAAGCCCCTGACCCACCATGGCGACGAGGAGTAATACCAGAATAATTTGGGGGAAAGCCATTACGATCTCTGAGAGTCTAAGTACTATAAGATCTATCCATCCCCCCTTATATGAAGCGTATGCTCCACCGAAAACCCCGATTACTCCGGCTAAAAGGGCACTCCCCAACCCAACCAGTATGGATATTCGTCCCCCGTAGAGGATTCTTGCAAAGATATCTCTTCCGAGTTTATCGGTACCCAAGATATGGTCGCTCGAAGGAGGTTGGAGTATCTTACCAAGATCGAACTCTGTTGCGGTGTATTTGCAGATTAGGGGAGCAAAAATGGCAGCGAGAATGGTAACTGTTACAAATATCAAACCTGCGACGGCTAGTTTGTTATTGAACATTTTACGCAGCGACCTACTGGCTATTCCCCTGTGGACTTGTCCGCTCTCTTCTCGCATCCGTATCTTGTCGAATTTTTTGTCCAGTCGTGTTCTTTTTCTAGTTAATCCTTCCATATCAGATGCTCCTATTCCAGTTTGACCCTTGGGTCCAAGAGAGCCGTGAGTAGATCAATGAGAAAACTGACAAGTAAAACGGCGAAGGTTGTGAGAAATGCTATCATCATAATCAGGGGATAGTTCTGAGCCTGAACGGCATCTACAAACTCTCTACCTATTCCCGGCCATTGAAAAACTTCTTCAACGATAACCGTACCTCCTACCAGAATTGGCAAACGAAAGCCGATAAGTACTACCACTGGAATTATTGATACTCTTAGGCCATGTATGTAGTTGACGCGCCACTCAGGCAATCCTTTACTTCTGGCTGTTTTGATAAAGTCCCTATTCATGACATCCAACATGCTAGCGCGCGCGTATCTCATGACTCCTGCGGTAAAATACCAGGATAACACGAAGGCCGGCATGATTAGATGGGGAAGGTGTTGCCAGAATGAGGTGTACTGTGGGAGAAGACGCCCACCAACTGGAAGCCATTTAAGTTGAATAGCAAATATTAGAATGGCTATTAGACCAAATATGAACACAGGAACGGAAAGCCCCAGCATGCCAAAAACGGTTAGGGTATTGTCCAGAATCGACCCCCTCTTTAAGGCGCTAATAGTGCCAAAGAGAATCCCGAAGATTGTTGATATTAGTAAAGCCACGCTGGAAAGTTCTAGAGTTGCAGACAGTCTGGCCATTACAATGTCTTTGATGGCAACCCCGCTTGATAGGCTATAACCGAAATTTCCCTTTAATACGTTTATAAGCCATCTAAAGTAGCGCACGATAAATGGGTCGTTTAACCCCAGGGCTTCTCTTAAAGCTTCTAATTGAGCTTTGTCCATACTTGCGTATTGATCAGGACTTATCATGTACGAAACAGGGTCACCAGGGGTGAGGTCCAAAGCTAAATATATGAGAAAGGTTAGTACAAAAAGCATAAGTACAAGTATCATCATTCTTCTGATAGTGTAAGCTAACATGATAAAACTTCCCCCCCGCTCTCAAATTACAAAGAGCAAATATAAAAAACGAAATTGCGGCGCGAGGCCGCAATTTCATTATACCTTTGTTACAGGTTTCCTTCACCTATTTTTTCTTTGGAAATTGGTTTATCCAGATCATTCGGGTGTAAGGTACGTTCACGCGAACGACTCTCATGTGGCTCATGTTCTTGATGGCCTGTACCTCTGCGGTATTTTTACCAAAGGCATAGTCCAACTTACCGGCAGCGGCGTTCTTTACCACATTTGGATCGTTCTCGTCACTGGGATAACAAACTATCTGATCGATCTTTGCGACTCCTCCGTGGTAGTGCTTGAAAGGTACCATTACAAGGTAATCGTTCATCTTAACCGCTTTAATCTTAAATGGTCCGGAACCAATTGGATGCTGCCAGAAGGGTGACTGAACCAGTTTGAGAGGATCGGCATCTTTGAGATACTTTTTGGGCAAAATCGGGAACTGGCTGAATGTAAGCAAAATATTGGGGTCAACCTTTGCCATGTGAAGTGTTATGGTATTCCCATTGACTGTGATTCCGGAGATGTGTTTGGTTTTTCCGGCCATGAAATCTTGAGCGCCCTTAATGGATCTAAAGGTTTTTGCGAATACTGCATGGAGTTGTGGAAATCTGATTGCGAGTTCGATGCTAAATCTCACATCCTCTCCGGTTATTGGAGACCCATCGTGCCAGGTGAGACCGTCTTTTAAGGTAGTTGTGAAGGTTAGACCATCCGAACTTACCTTGTAACTCTTGGCCATCGACGTGCCCTTGGGCATTAAGTTCCCATCGCAGGTTAGGAGTCTATCGTACAGGACCTTGTTGTATATGTAGAGACCTGGGTTGATGAGCGGAAGTCTAAATAGTTCTACAGGACCGCCATTGGTGTGAA
>Ga0256914_1002959_pt1 | contig 13768 bp, 7 predicted proteins | sample HulkmetaG_FD_191571 | JGI IMG/M metagenome (GOLD analysis project Ga0256914, IMG submission 191571) | Hydrothermal chimney microbial communities from Main Endeavour vent field at the Juan de Fuca Ridge, Pacific Ocean - Hulk | ecosystem: Environmental > Aquatic > Marine > Hydrothermal vents ... | reverse complement strand
ATCTGCCTCCCCGCTCTTCTACACCTACCTGCGCACCACGCCTCTCATCATCGCCAGGGCCGGCTATACGACCATCATGGACCTGGTGGCGGTGAACAGGACCGCCCTGCTGATACCCACCCCGGGACAGACGGAACAGGAATACCTGGCCGAACATCTGGAACAACAGGGGATGTTCCTCACCCTCTCCCAGAAGCAGCTGCAGGGACGTGAAGGCACGACTCTCCTCAGGGAGAGGCTGCGGGAGCTGGAAAAACGGACGAAGAAAGGAGACGTCACAACGCCGGGGGAAGGCTCATAGCATCATCACGGCGAAGGCGACCGCGAATGCTCCGAGGAAGGCGGCGTACACCTCGCCGGGACGGTGCTGCTGCAGCACCAGACGTGCCGTGGCCGTCAGGCCTGCCAGCGGGAGGGAGAGGAGCCAGAAGACCACGAATGAGGGGGTCAGCTGCAGGGTGACGGCCAGCATCACTGCCGAGAAGCTGCCCCATCCTGCCAGGTGCAGCGAGACCTTCCAGCGGAAAGTAGCCAGCCAGGTGAGCAGCGCGGTGGCTGCATAGGCCAGGACCATCTCCGTGAGGAAGAGGGGCTGGCGCACCCTGCGCAGCACCACCCACGTGGCCGCCAGCAGGAGCGTGTAGGTGAGCAGCGGCCAGCGACGTTCGCGACGCGTGGTCAGCTGCCAGGAGCTGATCACCCCCAGACGCCGGAAAGCACGGAGAAAGACCAGCGGCAGCAGAATGGTGTTGAGAAAAAAAAGGGTGAGATCAAAGCGTTTCAGCTCCGGAGGAAAAAAAGACATGTAGGTGCCGCCGTAAAAGAGCAACCCCGCTGATACCATGGGCAGGAAAAGAGGGTGGAACAGCCACGAAACGCCTGTGGCCCAGCGGGATCGGGAGGTGACAGCCATTCCTCTCATCTTGGATCAGAGCTCTTTGCGGAGACGTGCCACGGGAATGTTCAGCTGCTCGCGGTATTTGGCCACCGTCCGGCGGGCGATCTGGTAGCCTTTTTTCTGCAGGATCTCGGTGAGTTTCTCGTCGGTGAGCGGGTGCTTCTTGTCCTCGTTGTTGATGAGCTCCTGCAGGATGGCCTTGATCTCGCGTGTGGAGACCTCCTCGCCCGAGTCGGTCTGGAGACCTTCGGAGAAGAAGTATTTCAGGGGGTAGATGCCGTACGGTGTCTGGATGTATTTGCTGTTGGCCACGCGCGAGATGGTGGAGACGTCGAGACCGGTCTTTCCGGCAATGTCTTTGAGGATCATGGGCTTCAGCTTGGTCTCGTCGCCGGTGAGGAAGAACTCCTTCTGGAAGTCGATGATGGCCTGCATGGTGAGCAGGAGGGTGTTCTGCCGTTGCTTGATGGCATCGATGAACCATTTGGCGGAGTCGAGCTTCTGCTTGACGAAGGTGATGGTGTCGCGTTCTTCTTTCGAAGGTTTCTTCTTGTTCTCGTTGTAAGCTTTGAGCATCTCGGCGTAATGCCTGTTGATGCGCAGGTCGGGCACGTTGCGTGCGTTGAGCGAGAGGTTGAGCCGTCCCTCATCGATCTCGAGGATGAAATCGGGGACGATGTGTTGCACCGGTTTGTTCATCGGGTCGCTGAACGAACTGCCGGGTTTGGGGTTGAGCTTGAGGATCTCGTCGATGGCCGCCTTCAGCTCCTCTTCGGAGATGTTGAGGCGGTCCTGGATCTTCTTGTAGTGTTTCTTGGTGAACTCGGTGAAATGGTCTTTGAGGATCTTGTGTGCCAGGGCGATGCGGGGGTTGTCGAGGTCTTTCCTTTCGATCTGCAGCAGCAGGCATTCCTGCAGGTCGCGTGCGCCCACCCCCGGCGGGTCGAACTCCTGGATCACCTTAAGGACTTTCATCAGCTCCTCTTCCGAGGCGGTGATGTTCTGGGTGAAGGCCAGGTCGTCGACAATGTTCTCGATGTCCCTGCGCAGGTATCCGTCCTCGTCGATGTTGCCGACGATGTACTGGGCCAGGAGACGTTCTTTCTCGGTGAAGTTCTGCAGACCTACCTGGCTGAGGAGATAGTCGTGGAAGGTGCTGCCTACCGAAAAGGGGATCTCCTCTTTCTTCTCGTCGTCGGGGGAGGTATTGCGCAGGTTGAGACGGTAGTCGGGGATATCGTCGTCCTCGAGGTAATCGTCGAGGGAGAACTCCTCCTGTTCGTCGTGTTGTTCGTTGTCGTGCTCTTCTTCTCCGCTGTCTGCCGGGGCGTTCACCTCCTCGTTCTCGTTGGTGGCGTAGGGATCGTCGCTTTCATCGAAACCTTCCTCCAGCACGGGATTTTCCTCCAGCTCTTTCTTGATGCGTTGTTCGAGCTGCACGGTAGGTATCTCCAGCAGTTTGATGATCTGGATCTGCTGGGGGGAGAGTTTCTGGAGGAGTTTCTGTTGTAGTCGTTGTTTCAGCATAGGTGTGAGCCTCCGGGGGCTTCTGCAGGTTTCAAGAGCAAGTTAAAAAAAATTTCCCTTTGCGCGTCCTCTGTTCAAATATCGCAGGGTGTTTTTTCAGAATTCGGCGTTCTTGGGTGTGCGCGGGAAGGGGATGACGTCGCGTATGTTGGACATGCCGGTGACGAAGAGGACGAGGCGTTCGAAGCCCAGACCGAAGCCGCTGTGGGGTGCCGAGCCGAAGATGCGGGTCTCGAGGTACCACCACAGGTCTTTTTCGGGTATGCCGAGCTCCCGGACACGACGGTAGAGCTTGTCGTGGTCTTCCTCACGCTGCGAGCCGCCGATGATCTCGCCGATGCGGGGGAAGAGAACATCCATGGCCCGCACGGTACGGCCGTCGTCATTCTGCTTCATGTAGAAAGCCTTGATATCCTTGGGATAGTCGGTGAGGATGACGGGGCGGTTGAAATGCTGTTCCACCAGGTAACGTTCGTGTTCGGCCTGCAGGTCGGCCCCCCATTTCACGGGGAACTCGAACTTGCGGCCCGAGGCCAGGAGGATCTCGATGGCGTCGGTGTAAGTGGTGCGCACGAAGTCGTTCTCCAGGATGAAACGCAGCCGCGAGGTGAGTTCCTTGTCGTACCGTTCCTCGAGGAAAGCCAGGTCGTCGGCATTGTGTTCGAGGGCATAGGTGATGAGGTATTTGAGGAACTCTTCGGCGAGGTCCATGTTGTCGTGGATGTCGTAGAAGGCCATCTCGGGTTCGATCATCCAGAACTCGGCCAGGTGGCGGGGTGTGTTGGAGTTCTCGGCGCGGAAGGTGGGTCCGAAGGTGTACACTTCGCCGAGGGCCAGGGCGCCCAGCTCGGCTTCCAGCTGCCCCGAGACGGTGAGTTTGGTCTCTTTGCCGAAGAAATCCTGGCGGTAGTCGACCTGTCCGTCGTCGGTGCGGGGCAGGTTGTTCATGTCGAGGGTCGTGACGCGGAACATTTCGCCGGCCCCTTCGGCATCCGAGCCGGTGATGATGGGCGTATGGAGATAGACGAAGCCTTTCTTGTTGAAGAACTCATGGATCGCGAAGGCCAGCGAGTGACGGATGCGGAAGACCGCGCCGAAGGTGTTGGTGCGGAAGCGCAGGTGGGCGATCTCACGGAGGAACTCGAGCGAATGGCCTTTTTTCTGGAGGGGGTATCTCTCGGGGTTGGCCTCGCCGTAGAGGGTGATCTCCTCGGCCTGGATCTCCACCTTTTGACCCTTGCCGAGCGACTCGACCAGACGGCCGCTGACAGCAAGACAGGCCCCCGTGGTGATCTTCTTCATCATCTGCTCGTCGAAACGCGAGGGGTCGGCCACCACCTGGATGTTGTGGATGGTGGAGCCGTCGTTGACATGGATGAAGGCGACGTTCTTGTTGCCCCGCTTGGTGCGCACCCAGCCTTTGATGTGCACGTCGATTTCGGTCTCCGAAGAGGCGAGCAGATCCTTGATCTTGTTGCGTTCTTTCATGGTACGGTGTTGTGGAGGTATTACACTTGCCGGGAGGCCTCCTGCCATCCCCGGCCGGCAAAAATACAACATTTCAGCCAGAGTTCCATCTTCCTGCAAGAAGGTGTGGTGCTGCCTGAATGCTGAACATCAGGGCCTTTTTGCGGAATGCGGCGGATTTTGTATCTTGGTGTAAAAATTAACAGCCGAAAAAATCTTCCTGACCTATGGAAAAGGAACAAAGGAGGTTTGTCATTGTGACGTGGGATTTCACGGAGCTTTCGGAGCATGCGTTGCAACATGCCGTCAAGATCTCGAAGATGGTGGGTACGGAGATCGAGCTGCTGCACATCGTTGGCAAGAAGGACCCGCCGGAGCGTGAGACGGAGCGGGCCCGTCAGCTGGAGGAGAGGGCGGCCCGTAACCAGAAAGAGACCGGCATCGTCACCACCTATGCTTTGCGGCGGGGCAAGATCTTCAACGAGATCTCCCGCTATGCCTCCGACCAGAACGCTTCGATGGTGATCATGGGCACCCACGGCATCCGCGGCACCCAGAAACTCTTCGGGAGCTGGGCCCTGCGCGTGGTCATCGGCTCGAAGGTGCCTTTCCTGGTGGTGCAGGATCCCCCCTCCGACCTGGAGAAGTATGAGAACATCGTCTTCCCCGTCGATTATCATACGGAGAACAGGGAGAAGCTGAAGATGGCGATCTTCATGGGGAAATACTTCGATTCCAAGATCCACATCCTGAAGCAGGAGGCGAAGGACAAGTATCTGAAGAAAAAGCTGAACACCACGATGAACTTCGCCATCAAATATCTGATCCAGAACAATATCTCTTACGAGATCCACGACATCCCGGCGGATGCCCATCTGGGCAAGGAGACGCTCAGTTTTGCCGCGAAGATCCAGGCCGACCTGATCATCATCCTGGTGACCCGCAAGATCGGCATTGCCATCGGTGCTTTCGAGCAGTACCTTCTGGCCAACAGCTCGAAGATCCCCGTTCTGTGCATCAACCCGCGTTCGGGGTATGTGCGGGTGGGATCGTTCATGTACGGCTGAGGAAAGATCATTCCGGAGGCTGTCTTCCCAAAAGGATCATGTTGCCGGCGGCTCCTGCGATACCGGAGGAAGAGGAACGGTAATGGTGACCGGCGGGTTTACGCATACGGTCGGTTGCCTGGAATGTTCTGGCCATGTGTGCCGGGATCTTTCATCGTGAGCGGGGATCAGTCTGCTGCAAAGAAAAAGAAAAGGATTCTTGTGTGAGGTCCCTTCCCACAGCGTCGGGGGGAGGTGCCGGCAGACAGAGGGGCAGGAGCCGTGTCCGGGGAGATCCTGCATTGGGGGTATGGAAAAAATTTGCCAATTTTGAATTTCATTTCAAAGAGCTCCTCCATGACGGAACATGACAAAGAGCGACGTTACTGGATCTGGCTGGGTCTATTGCTGGCCCTGCTGGTGGCAGGGGGTGTGATGTTCTATTTGTGGGACCGTCGTGGCGGCGGGAGGGTTGAGGATCCTTACCGTGCGGTGCCGGTGGATGCTTTCCTGGTGATGGAGAGCAACGACCTGCCGGATGCGATGGAGAAACTGGGCAAAGAGAACCTCGTATGGAAGGATCTGAGCCGGATCCCCGAAGCAGGACAGGTACGGAAGGCTTTTCTTTTGGCGGATTCCCTGTTCGGCAGCGACATGGCGCTTTACCGTCTTTTCCGGGGCGGGCCGTTGCTGGTGAGCTTTCATGATCTGGGCAAGAAAGATGCCGGATGGCTGGTGTTGGTCCGTCTGCCGGCGGGGATGGGCGGTAAAGGTGTGACGGAAACGTTCTCTTGTTGTGCCACAACGAAGAAACTGCGGGAATACAACCAGGTGCAGGTATGGCAGGTGCTTTTCAAGGGCGCCTCACAACCTTTTTACTATGCCGTGAAGAAAGGGTTGCTGCTCCTCACGCCCCACCGGCTCTTGCTGGAGGAGAGCATCCGTCAGGCCGACGCTCCCGGGAGTCTGCTGGATGACCCGGGTTTTGTGAAGGTGAGGAAGACGGCGGGCAGTAATGAGATGGTCAACCTTTTCCTGCGCACGGACAAGGTGCCTGTCTTCCTGAGGGGCTGGCTGGTTCCAGCGGTCTTTACTCGTCTGGAGCGGCTGATGCCCGTGGGAGGATGGACCGAGCTGGATGTGACCGTACAGCCCCGTTCGATCCTGCTGAACGGTTTCACCCTCACCCCCTCTTCCGGCAACACGCTGCTGGGCCTCTTGGCAGATGAGGAGCCGCAGTCGTGCGACATCCTCGAGGTGATCCCCACGGCCGCCTGTGCCGGCGTCGTGGTCTCGTTCCGTGACGGACAAAGTTTTCACCGGTCGGTGGTGGGACTGCAAAAACGACGGGGTAACATCCGCCGCGGAACAGAGGTGCCGGAATCCGTGGTCGACGCCTTCGCGGGGATGATCAGCCGCCAGGCAAGCCATGTGATCCTGAACGTCAGGAACGAACAGGAGGAGAACAACCACTTCGTCGTGGCTGCCGTGACCAGCGGCCAGGCATCCCGGCGCAGCGTAGAGGAGCTCCTGAAAGAGTATGCCCAAAAGAAAGGCACCTCCTATTCCTCGTTGCTGCAGACGATCGCCTTCGACCGGGAGACACGGATGACCGTCTACCATCTGCCTTATGAAGGACTGCCTTCGCTTCTTTTCGGCAGGATCATGGGGTCACATGCCTACCGTTACCTGATGGTGTCGGAAAATTATCTGTTGTTCGGGAACTCGGTACGGGCTGTCTCGCGTTTCTTCCGTTTCAACATCCTTCAGCAGACCCTGACCCACGATCCTTCTTTCCGTGAGTTTGCCGAGGGGCTGGCGATGCGGTCCAATCTCTTTGCTTTCGTACGCATCTCCGACGGGCTTCCCGTGGCGGGGCGTGTCTTTTCGGAAAAGGTGCAGGAACGTTTTCGTGACTATGTGCAGGAGCCGGTCAGTTTCCGGTATGCCGGATACGAGGCGATCGCCCAGAACGGGATGATCTACAACAACCTTTATTTCCTTTACAGTGAGAAGGAGGATCGGCCTGCCGTGACGGTGTGGGAGAGTCTGCTGGACACTTTGTTCGACTACAAGCCGCAGCTGGTGCTCAACCACCGGACGCATCAGCGTGAGATCTTCCTGCAGGACCGTGCTCACCGTATCTATCTGATCAATGCTTCGGGGCGGGTGTTGTGGAAGCTGCCGCTCCGTGAGCCTCTGCTGGGGCAGGCCTGGCAGATCGACTATTACCGCAACGGCAAGCTGCAGTTGCTCTTCAACACGCGGCATGCCCTGCATCTCATCGACCGCAACGGCAACTATGTGGAGCGTTTTCCCGTGACCTTGCGCAGCCCCGCCTCGGGCCCCATGGCACTGTTCGATTATGAGAAGAACCGCAACTACCGCATCTTCGTGCCGGGTGAAGACAGCAGGATGTACCTCTACGACAAGACGGGCAACCTGGTGCCGGGGTGGAAGATCACCGAATGCGAGAGCCCGGTGCGTACGCCGGTGCAGCATTTTGTCTATGGCGGCAAGGATTACCTGGTCTTTTCCGATACGATGAACCTCTATGTCCTGGACCGCCGGGGGAGGGTGCGTGTGCCGGTGCAGGAGAGCATCATCCGCCCGCCGCACCAGGGGATCTTTTTCGCCGCACCTCCGGGTGGCGGCACACCTCATTTCGTGGTGAACAGCACCGGCGGTGAAGTGTGCTTCGTCAGTCTGCAGGGCCAGGTGAAGAGAATGACCTTCGCCGGCGTGCCCGACGAGAGCTGGTTCCTGTACGAAGATCTCGACGGGGATGGCGCGCGGGAATTCATCTTCCTTTTCGACGACAAACTGCTGGTGATGCGCCGTCCCGGCCGGGAGGCTTTCTCCAGGCGTTTCGACGGCCAGGTGGACGCCTATGCACCCGTGGTTTATACTTTTTCGCAAAAAGACCGCAAGATCGGTGTGACCGATGCAACCCACGGTGACATTTACCTTGTCAACAATAACGGGTCGTTGTACGAAGGCTTTCCCATGAAGGGCCGTACCCAGTTCACCATCGGACGGCTGGGGCCTGCCCGCCAAGGTTTCAACCTGATCGTGGGCGGGGAAGATAACTTTTTATACAACTATTCCGTAAAATAGAAAAAACAAAAGCCCAGCATGATGAGTAGAGCAACCTGGCGGCTGATGATCCGGACGATCTTGCCGATAACGGGCCTCCTGCTGACGCTGGCAGGATGTGTGAAAGATTATGATTTCGATAAACTTTCCTCTCAGGCGCGGCTCCAGCCCCATCTGATCCTTCCCGTGGTCTACGGCAGCATGACCGTGGAGGACATGGTCGAGCCCAACGATACGGTGGTCTTCGATCCGGACGGGGCGGTGAGGATCGTTTACCGGGAGGATTCCATCTTCTACAAAAGCCTGGATGATATTGTTGACCTGACCGATCAGCCGGCTGACTCGGTGGATTTCTCTCTGGAGCCTTATGCCCTGAGCAATGTCTCCGGTACCGCGGATCTTCCCAACAGGGTAGGCTCGGTGGATCTTACACCGCTGGACAGCTTCACCTGGGTTCGTCTTTCGCACGGTTACATTGATGTGACCATCCGCAACAACCTTTCCGTCACCATCACCTCGCTGACGGTGCGTCTGAAGAACACCGCCGATGGCAGTCAGGTGGGCAGTGATCTCACATTCAGCAACCTGGCATCGGGGGCTGTGCAGACACTCACCATGGACGTGACAGGGGAGCGGATGACCAATGAGCTGACCTTCGAGATCGTCTCCATCGCCCCGACGGTCGCCGAGCAAAGCGATGCTTTCACGGTGACCCTGAGTACACGTGAAATGGAAGCCAGCGAAGGGAACGCCATCCTCCCCGACCAGATGCTGTATGGCGATACCGGCATCTACCGTCTCGAAGAGGATACCCTGCAGATCACACAACTGGAACTGGAGAAAGGGATTTTCGACATCATCGTCAGTACCAATTTCCCGGAGGAGGTCGACCTGGAGATTATCTTCCCCTCGGCCCGGGATCCCCAGGGGGATACTTTGAGATATTTCTATACCATCCATGGGAACACGCTGCAGGACTCGATCGTCCTCGACGGGGCACGTTTTGACCTTACCACCGACGTTACCCAGCCATACAATGCCATGCCATATGCTTACAAGGTGCTGATGAAGGCTTCGGGAAATTATGTGGACTTCTCGGCAGCCGATGTGTTCCACTTCAAATACAAGCTGCGTGATATGGAGTTGGGTTATGCGGAAGGTTACTTCGGCGAACAGGAGTACACCTTTGATCAGGACACCATCGATACGGGACTGGAGGATCTGTTCAGCAAGATCCACGGTACGCTTGAGCTGACCGATCCCAGGGTATCGATCCTGTACCGGAACGGCTTCGGGCTGCCTGTGTCGATCACGGCCGACATCGAGGGTATCTCCATCGAAGGAGATCGTCAGGCACTGAACGCTGCTCCTGTCGAGATGCTCTATCCTCCGGACAGGGATGCTCCTCCTGTCGAAGGATCGCTGGATTATACGCGGGACAACTCCGATATCGTTGAATTGGTAGCGCTCCGGCCTGTGACCATCCTGTATGGCGGGAATGCCCGTCTGAATCCGGATGGGTTCCAGGGATGGACCAATTTTGTGACAGGTAAGAGCGGCATCGTGGCCGACCTGGAGGTGGAAGTGCCTCTGGAGTTCCGCATGCAGGATCTGTGGCTGCAGGACACCCTGGAGAACCCCTTTGTGGTGGACGATACGTCTGACTTCTCCCTGAGCGACCTGGATTATCTCGAACTCTATCTGGGGACCGACAACGGGTTCCCGCTCGATCTGCAGGTGACCATGATCATGTACGACTCCCTCACGCATACGGTTTCGGATTCGATCCTCTTCGGTAAGCTGGTGGAGGCAGCTCCCGTGGATCCTTCGGGCAGGGTCACGGAACCGGCATCCGGCAAACAGATGGTGCGCATCGCAGGCGAACAGCTCGACCACCTCGAAACGGCCAATTCACTGATCCTCCGTGTTACCTTCAACACGACCGATCAGGGTTCAAAAGAGGTCAAGATCTATACCGATTATTCATTGGTCTTCCGTCTGGCAGTGGCCACGGCCGTGGATTATGAGTTCGATATGGGGGATTGATGTTTCTACCGTTCAAAAGATGTTCAGAATGAAGCAGCATTTTTACGGGTTCCTGTTTGCAACAACGGTCATGTTCTCGCTCTCCTCGGGGGTATCCGGACAAGAGGTCAATACCCTTTATCACATGAGACTGCCCCAGACCAACCTGATGAACCCGGCCAGTCAGCAGTATTGCAACTTTTATCTTAACCTGCCTTTGGCAGGTGCTACCAGTGTCTCGGTCTCAAGCAGCAGTGTGTCGTTCAGCGACCTGGTCTTTTACGGGACCGGGGAATATTCGGATTCGCTTATCACCATTCTGCATCCTTCCTATAACATCGATGATTTTCTCTCCAAACTGCAACGCAAGAACTACCTTGCTCCTTCGCTTGCTACCAACATCCTCTCTTTCGGTTTTCGTTCGAGGAACCTTTATTTTCATTTCGGTATCATGGAGAACGCTTCCTTCTATCTGGGTTATCCGAAAGACATGATGGTGTTGCTGTTCAAGGGTAATGTCGGTTTTGCGGGGAAAAATGCCGATCTGACCTCCATGACGATGGATGCCACCTTGTACGGAAGCCTGGGCATGGGGGTCTCGGCCCGTGTCACCGATGCCCTTTCTCTGGGTGTGCGTGCCAAGTTCCTCTCGGGAGTGGTCAACGGCTCCCTGAAGAACCACGGTACTTACCTCACCGTGGATGAGGACGATTACACCCACACGCTGGAGGCCGATCTGTCGATGAATTTCTCCGCACCTGTTGAGATCACCACCGACAGTGCCGGGAATGTCACCGACATCTCCCTGCAGGATGATTTCGACACGCCCGAAAACATCATCTATTATCTGCTGCATCCCGACAATCCCGGTTTTGCCTTTGATGTGGGGGCTGAATACCGTATCGGTGAGCGGTGGCTGGTGAGTGCCAGTGTGCTGGACCTGGGGATGATCCGCTGGCGCAGGGATGTGAGCAACCTCGTGTCGAAGGGCAGCTTCATATTCCGCGGCATCGATGCCTCGCCCCTTTTTGAGGCGGACGATACCTCTTCGTTCGAGGATCTGGCTGAGGAGCTCCTTGATTCCCTTGCCGATGTTTTCGATCCGGTGGTCGAACATACTGCCTATACCACGACGTTGGCACCGAAGCTGTACGTGGGAGGCACCTTCGGCCTCACACCGTGGATGCGTCTGGGCGTCCTTTCGAGGAGCGAATTCCAGAAAAAGAACGTGATCCAGTCGTTCACCTTCAGTGCCAATGCATCCGTGAAAAGATGGCTCAACTTCACCGTCTCTTATACGCTGGCGAACAATGCCTATGACAACCTCGGAGCGGGTCTGAGCCTCCGGGCCGGTCCGGTCCAGTTCTATCTCATGACCGATTATGCACTGGGATATGTCCATCCCGACCAGTCGAAAGCACTGGGGGGCTGGTTTGGCCTCAACCTGTTGTTCGGCTGCAAGGAACGGGTGATGGACGACCTGCCGCTCATTCATTGATTGCGCTCGTGTTCCGGATGATCAGTCTTCGGGATACTTTCGGCCTCTGAGGCAGGGGATAGATGAAAAATGGCTATTTTAGCAGGGACAAACTGTCCTTGCTAAAGTCTTTGATGATGAAAAAGATCTCGTGGAGGGACCTCTACCCTCATCTGCTGGCCGTGCTCATTTTCCTGCTCCTTACCCTGGCCTATTTCAGTCCCATGCTGCAGGGGAAAGCCCTGGAACAACATGATATCCTGCAGTACAAGGGGATGTCGAAAGAGATCGTGGACTTCAGGAAAGCGACGGGTCAGGAGCCTTTGTGGACCAACAGCATGTTCGGGGGGATGCCGGCATACCTGATCAGTGTAGTGTACAAAGGGAATCTGTTCCGTTACGTGGACCGGCTGTTTTTCCTGGGTCTGCCTTCGCCGGCGCGTTATTTTTTCCTTTACATGCTGGGTTTTTATTTTATGCTGGTGGTGGCTTACCGGGTGCGGCCTTGGCTGGCGGTGACGGGGGCGATCGCTTTCGGTCTCTCTTCCTATTTCCTGATCATCCTGGCTGCCGGGCACAATTCCAAGGCCCATGCTATCGGTTATATGGCTCCGCTGCTGGCGGGGGTGTTGCTGGCCTTCCGGCGGCGAACGTTCGCGGGAGCGGTGGTCCTGGCCTTTTTCCTGGCCCTCCAGCTCACGGCAGGCCATCCGCAGATCACCTACTACACCCTGATGATCATCCTGGTTTACGGCATCGTGATGCTGGTGGTGATGTTCCGTGACCGTCTCATGCCGCGTTTTGTGAAGACGGTCATGATCCTCCTGGTCGGGGTCGTACTGGCGGTGGGGACCAACACAGCCAGCCTGTGGCTGGTGAACGAGTATGGCAAGGTCTCGATACGCGGCAAATCAGAGCTCACATTCGACCGGAAAAACCAGACCAGCGGTCTGGACAAGGATTACATTCTCAACGACTATTCCTATGGCATTGCAGAGACGCTCAATCTTCTGATCCCCAATTTCGTGGGGGGAGCATCCAAAGGCTTCGGGGTCGATTCGGAGACTTACCGTCTGCTGCGGGAGTCCAATGTGCCCAATGCCCGTCAGATCGCCACGGGCTATCCCCTGGCTTACTGGGGACCCCAGCGTTTCACTGCGGGACCGGTCTATCTGGGGGCTGTGGTGGTCTTTCTCTTTGTGCTGGGTCTTTTCCTGGTGAAAGGGCCCGAAAAATGGTGGATCATGGCGGTGACCGTGCTGGCGGTGCTCCTGGCCTGGGGTAAACACTTCAGACCTTTCTCGGAGCTTTTCATCAACTTTTTCCCCGGATACAACAAGTTCCGCACGGTCTCCATGACGCTGGTGATGGCCGAGCTGACCGTACCTCTCCTGGGGATCCTGGCCGTGAAGAGGTTGCTGGAAGAGGAAGTCTCGCGTGCCGAAGTGATGGCGGCGGTGAAGAAAAGTTTTCTCATCGTGGGAGGGGTGACGCTGTTCTTCGCGCTGCTGCCGGGTCTTTTCTTTGATTTCTCGGCCCCTGTGGATGAGCAACTGCGCAGCGCAGGATGGCCCGACCGTTTTCTGGAAGCTATTCGGCACGACAGGAAAGCTCTTCTCGTCAATGATGCCTGGCGGTCGTTCCTCTTTGTGACCATGACCGCCGCTGTTGTGACCGCCCTTGTCTATAAAAAGATCCGGCTTACCTGGTTCTATGCCTTGCTGGGCCTGCTGGTGCTCATCGACCTTTGGGGTGTCGACCGGAGGTATCTCAACAAGGACGATTTCGTGCCCAAAAAGGATGTGACCATGCCTTTCAGGCCCACGGCGGCCGACCTGGAGATCCTCAAGGACAAGTCGCTCGACTACCGGGTGATGAACCTGACGGTCAGCACCTTCAACGATGCCAGCACCTCTTACTTCCACAAGTCGATAGGGGGCTATCACGGCGCCAAGATGCGGAGGTACCAGGATCTGATCACCTATCAGATCAGCAAGAACAACATGAAAGTGCTCAATATGCTCAACACGAAATATTTCATCGTCCCGGAGCAGGGGCGTCCTGTGGCACGCCGTAACGACGGTGCACTGGGCAACGCCTGGTTCGTCGGCAGCTACCGTCTGGTGGACAGTGCCGATGAGGAGATCCTCGCCCTGAACGATTTCGATCCGGCCGGAGAGGCGATCATCAACAGGCAGCAGTTCGGATCGTATGTGCAAGGGTTCGAGGCTG
>Ga0256914_1002958_pt1 | contig 13769 bp, 14 predicted proteins | sample HulkmetaG_FD_191571 | JGI IMG/M metagenome (GOLD analysis project Ga0256914, IMG submission 191571) | Hydrothermal chimney microbial communities from Main Endeavour vent field at the Juan de Fuca Ridge, Pacific Ocean - Hulk | ecosystem: Environmental > Aquatic > Marine > Hydrothermal vents ... | reverse complement strand
CGGACTTCCGGGGAGGCGGTGCTGCACGCCGCCAGCAACATCAGCGGGATCAAGATCGGCAAAAGTCTCAACTTCACGGGAATCTCCTTTCCTGCCACCAGCGCTGGGGAATTTGCCAGGCAATGGCTGCCGCAATTGTAACCGCCGCACATGGACTGTCAACCGCGCGATCCCGGTTACCGGACGGGGCAATTGCATCATATATCCAGACAACCACAAAAATATCCGAATTTGATGGAATTGCTGGGTTTCATCCATTCTCAAAAGTGCGTCAGCGTTTCTTGTGGTTGTGATACAGCCTTACCGTACGCTTCAGGTGAGCGGTTTTGCGTAGAATTGGAACTCCGTGATGCCTATTTGCGCTTTTTGCAGAACAAATGTCCATGATGCATTTGCTCTGCCCCCTGGGGAACTTCTCTGAAAATTTCCCCAATTAGCAAGAATCAGGGTAAAATAGCACAACATTGGCGTTCATTATGTGCTATTTTGGAGGCAGCAATGACGACAACCATTCAGGCAACCGATTTGCGGCGTCGGGTGCGGGCGGTGCTAAACCAGGTGAAAACGCAGCGCGAGCCGATTATCATCCGTACCTACGACACACCGCAGGCTGTGCTTGTTCCCTACGACGATTTTGACGCTTACCAAACCTGGTTGGCACAAAACCGTCAAAAAGCGGCATGGTTAGATGAACTGAAATCCATTGCAGAGGAGGTCAGCGCAAAGGCCGCATCGAATGACGATGCCGCCAACGCACTGGTTGCCGAGGCAATCCAAAACACGCGGAAAGCGTGATGCGTACGGCTTTTGACACCAACGTACTTGTCGATTACTTGCTGATTCACCGTCCTCCCATCGCCACGCTGATTGACCAGCACTTGCGAAGCGGTGCTTTTACACTGGTGACCGCCCCTGAATTGCTTGCCGAACTGGATCAGGCACTTGCGTATCCCAAACTGCAACGCTACTATACCGAGGCCGAGCGCAAGCGGTTTGTCGCTCTGCTGATGGCGCTCAGCCAGGTTGTCCATTTACCGGATACACTCCCGCGTATCTGCCGCGATCCCGAAGATGACAAAGTAATCGCCTGTGCCGTGGTTGCCGATGCCGGTTGGATTGTCAGTGGCGCTCACGACTTGCTCATGCTCAAACAGGCCGGTAAAATTCGCATCGTGACCCCATCGGCTTTTCTGGAGCGGCTGGGAACGTCGGCGATCAACTCCCGATAGCAATCGAAGAACATCCAAATCCTCAAATCCCAATCTCAAAGTTTAATGACTGCAAAACTCATCCTGCGCAAAAAAGAATACGAAATCCGGCATGGAATGACCATCCGTTCCGCGCTTAAAAAACTGGAAATCCCCCCCGAATCGGTGCTGCCCACCCGCGGGGGCGAACTGGTCAGCGAGGAAGAAATCCTTCGCGAGGGCGATGTCATCCGCCTGGTTCCCGTGATCTCCGGAGGCTGAAATGGCGATGCGCTGCCGTCACTGCGGGCAACCCGCCGTGATCAACATGCGCCAGCACAAACTGGCGTTGTGCGGGGAACACTTCCTGGCGTGGGTGCTCAAAACCACCGAGCGCACCATCGAAAAGTACCGCATGTTCAGCCGGGAGGACAAAATCCTGGTGGCGGTTTCCGGCGGGAAGGACTCACTCGCCCTGTGGGACATCCTCCACCGGCTGGATTACCGCGCCGATGGACTGTACATCGGATTGGGCATTGACGAGGGAATCCGCTACTCGGATGAATCCCGCACCCTCACGGAGCGCTTCGCCGAGGCCCGCGGGCTGCATCTCACCATTGTGGATGTCCCCGGCGAATACGGCGTCACGATCCCGGAGATGGCACAGCGCTCCCGTCGGGGACAGGGCAAACCCTGCTCGGTTTGCGGGCTGGTCAAGCGGCATGTGATGAACCGCATCGCCCGCGACGGCCATTACAACGTGCTCGCTACCGGCCACAACCTGGATGACGAAGCCGCGGCCCTGTTTGGCAACACCCTGCGCTGGCAGAGCGGTTACCTGCTCCGCCAAAGCCCCGTGCTGGAAGCCGCTCCCGGTCTGGCGCGCAAGGTCAAGCCGCTGGTGCGTTTCTACGAGCGGGAGATGGCCGCCTACGCCCTGCTGCGCGGCATCGAGTACATCGAGGAGGAATGCCCCTTCTCCGTGGGGGCGAAGAGCATCGCTTACAAGGAACTGCTGAACCAACTGGAAGCCCGCAGCCCCGGCGCAAAGCAGGGCTTCTACCTCAGTTTTCTGCAAGCCAAAAAGGAAGGGCTGTTCAACCTTCCATCAGACGAACCGGATGCCCCGCTCCACATCTGCCCCACCTGCGGGCAGCCAACCTACGCTCCCGGTGAGTGTGCCTTTTGCCGGATGGTGGCGGCAGTGCAACGGTAGGCCATGCCGTCACGGAAACAGAAACAGCCGCAAAAATCCCTGCCGCCGTCCGAATTTTTGGCCGCATCTCCGCCCCCCACTCCCCACTCCCCAGTCTCCAATCCTTAGCCCCAAGACATGACCCAACCCATCATCTCCGTTCAGAACCTTCGCAAAAACTTCGGCAAAGTCGAAGCCGTGCGGGATGTCTCCTTTGAAGTTTACCCCGGCGAAATTTTCGGGATGCTCGGCCCCAACGGGGCAGGGAAAACCACCACCATCCGCATCCTGCTCGACATCTTCAAGGCCGATGGCGGCACGGTCAGCGTGCTGGGCGGCGGCGAACTCACCGAAGAGAAAAAGAACCGCATCGGCTATCTGCCCGAAGAACGCGGCCTCTACAAAGATCAAAAACTGGAACCCGTGCTGGTTTACCTGGCAACCCTCAAGGGCGTGGACGAGAAAACCGCCCGCCGCAACCTCGAAACCTGGCTCAAACGCTTCGACCTCTACGACCACCGCAAGAAGAAAATCCAGGAACTCAGCCGCGGGATGCAGCAAAAAGCCCAGTTCATCGTCACCCTGCTGCACGAACCCGACCTGATCATCGTGGACGAACCCTTCTCTGGGCTCGACCCGGTCAACACCCGCCTGGTCAAGCAGGTCATCCAGGAGCAGCGGGACGCCGGACGCACCATCATCATGTCCACCCACCAGATGCACCAGGTCGAAGCCCTGTGCAGCCGCATCGTGCTGATCAACGAGGGACGCTCGGTGCTCTACGGGGATGTGGCGGTGATCAAGCGGGAATTTGCCGGTCACGAAGTTTTGGTCTACGGCGAGGGAGATTTGCCCGCGCTCCCCGGCGTGCAGGAGTTACGGCCTGAAAATGGCGGCTGGCACCTCACCCTGGAGGCGGATACCCGCCCGCAGGAGATTCTCCGTTCCCTCGCCGCCCGTGACGATTTCACCGTCACCCGCTTTGAGATTGCCGAACCCTCGCTGGATGATATTTTCATCGCCGTGGTGAAAGAAGGCGCATAACGACTGGCAGTCCTGCCAGGACTGCCAGTCGTGCCGACACGACCGCAACCCATCATGAAAAAATTCTGGTTAGTCGCCCGTCAGGAATACCGCAACCGCGTTTTTCGGCGCTCGTTCTTCCTGGGGACGCTGGTGGTTCCCCTGCTGATTTTCATCCTCCTGGCTGCGTTCATCATTGTGGCGGTCTCCACCCTGGATACCCGCCCGATCGGCTACGTGGATCACAGCGGCGTGCTGGATGGCGCGGTGATGCCCGAACGCGCTCTGAACGGGGAGCCGATGATCATCAAGGTGCGCCCCTTCCCGGATGAAGAAAGCGCGGACGCCGCCCTGCGCAGCGAAGAAATCCAGGCGTACTATGTCTTCCCTGAAGACTACCTCGAAAACCCTTACCTGGATTTGTACTACCTTCAAGAGCCGCCAGATGCGTTGATCAAACAGGAATTTGTGGCTTACTTGCGTTACAACCTGCTGCCAGAGAACCCCACCCCCGAACAGGAACGGCTGGCGAAGGGTGTGCGGCTGATTGTACGCTCAGCGGACGGCAGCAAGGAGTTTGACACCCAAGGCGCGGGATTCATGTTCATCATACTGTCGTTTGGGCTGATGATGGCGTTTTTGTTTATCATCCTGAACGGCTCCAGTTATTTTGTGGAGGTTGTAGCGGATGAAAGGGCCAACCGCACGATGGAATTGATGATCACCTCCGTTTCTCCCGGACAGTTGATCGGCGGAAAATCCGCGGGGCTGCTCGCAGTCGGCTTGACACAGATCGTCATTTGGCTGGGTTCGCTTGTGACTGCCTGGGGTATCGCCGGGGTGTACCTTCCGGCGCTGTGGTCTGTCAACATCCCTTGGGGTATGCTGCTGGTCATCGCGCTGTTTTTTGTACCGACCTATGCGATTGTTGCCGGCATCATGGTGGCGATTGGCTCGGTGGCCAATACCCCTCAGGAAGCACAGCAAATTGCCGGCGTTCTCAATATCTTCTTCACCCTGCCCGTTTTCTTCGCCTCGCTGGCATTTGCCAACCCCGACAGCCCCCTGATGGTGGCCTTGACCCTGTGGCCCACAACCGCGATGATCACCATCATCATGCGCTGGGGACTGACCGTCGTGCCCTGGTGGCAAATCGCTCTGGGCTGGTTGAGCAGCCTCGGGACAGCGATTTTTGTCGTTTGGGCAGCCAGCCGCATTTTTCGGGTGGGGATGCTCCGCTATGGGCAGCGGGTCAGCCTCAGGGCCGCGTTCGGCGCGCTGCTCCCCAAATAGCGGAATCCCCCCACGACTGGCAGTCCTGTCAGGACTGCCAGTCGTCACCAGCGTTTGACTTTTCAACAACGACCATGCGCAACATTTGGATTGTCATCAAACACGAAATTGCCGTCATACTTCACAAACCATCTTTTTGGCTGCTGACTTTTATCTTCCCGGCGTTCATCGCGCTGGTTTACTTCGGCACGGAGGTGCTCGGCATGAAGGCGCTGGAAGAAGTGACCGAAGAAGCCTCCTCCGTGGAAGCACAGGTGCAGGAAAACGCAAGCGTCGGCTATGTGGATGAGGTGGGGGTGATTGAGGAAATCCCGTTTTGGATTCCACCCGATTTCTTTCGGGAATACCCCACCCAGGGAGCGGCGGAAGCGGCCCTGGATGCGGGCGAAATCCGGCAGTATTACCTGATCCCGGAAGATTTTCTGGAAACCGGGGAATTTCTCCTTGTGGATCGTGCCTATCAGACCATTCGCTCAACGAGCAATGCCGAGATTTTCCTGGACGTGCTGAAAACCAATCTCATGGCGGACACCGACCTTGGCTATCTGCTCGCAAACCCGATTATGGGGGTCCAGCCGCATCAGTTGATGCCCTCCACGGCTGGGAGTTTTGGGCTGGATCGGAACAGTATGTTGAGTTTCGGCGTACCCTTTTTTACGCTGTTCATCTTCTTTGTTGCGGTTACCGGCAGCAGCGGATTTCTGCTGCACAGTGTTACCAGCGAGAAGGAGAATCGCACGGCAGAAATTTTATTGCTGAGCATCAAACCGCTTCAATTGATGGCGGGCAAGGTCATCGGGCTGGGGCTTGTGGCGCTGTTTCAGATGGTTGTGTGGCTTGGCGGAATGGCTTTCAGCGTTACCCAAGGCAGCAGTGTGATGACTGTGGTGCAGGCGGTTTCGCTGCCTTCCAGTTACCTGTTTTGGGGTGCCCTGTACTTTTTGCTCACGTATTTCATGTATGCCTCGCTGTTGGGGGCACTGGGGGCTTTGGCGCCCAACAGCCGCGAGAGCGGCTCATTTGTCTTTGTCATCCTCTTCCCTTTGTTGATTCCCCTGTGGTTCATCATGGCGTTTGCTGAAAATCCCGATGGCGGGATCGCCACTTTTCTGAGCATGTTCCCGCTGACCGCGGTCTCGATGATGACCCGTCTCGCAGTTACGGATGTCCCCCTCTGGCAGATTCTCGTCAGTTTGAGCGGTCTGGCGCTGACGACCTATCTGGCGGTGCTGGTGGCGGCGCGCTTCTTCCGGGCGGAGAATTTGCTTTCAGGGGAGGGGATCAACCTCAGGCGGCTCTGGCGCGCGGCGCGGAGGTAGCGGGAATTTCAGCGCCGGGGAAATCCGGTTTTCTGGTCATCGTTCCCAAATACGGTCATGTTGGAAATTCACGCTTTAGGGGGCATCACACTCCGTCAGGTCGACCGTCCGCAAGCCGGTTTACACTCCCGCAAAGAGCAGGCTTTGCTGATTTATCTGGCTGTTACCGGCACAACGCACACGCGCGCTCACCTGACCCATCTCTTTTGGGGAGATTTGGCGGAACCGCGTGCCAAAGCCAATCTGCGCCGCGCACTCACCCATTTGCGGACTCTGGCCGCCGAAAACCTGACCATCACGCGGCAGACCGTCACCTTTCGGCGGGAGAGCGGCTACACCCTGGATGTGGAACAGTTCGAGCAGGCGGTGCAGCGGGGAATTTCCGGCTGGCAGGCCGTGGTGGAGGCGGATTACCCCGTTTCTGAACCGCCCGCTCCCATCGCTGATCTGCAAACCGCCCTTGAAATCTACCGGGGCAACTTTCTGGAGGGGTTCACCCTGCGCGGGTGCCCGGCCTTTGACGAATGGGTGATCGGCCAACGCGAATGGCTGCGCCAACTGGCAATCGAGGCTCTGCGCGCCCTGATTGCCTTCCACCAGCGGCGGGGCGAATATCCACAGGCGATTGACTGCGCCCATCGGCTGCTCTCCCTCGATTTGTGGCTGGAAGAGACCCACCGGGAGTTGATGCGCCTGCTGGCGCTCAGCGGTCAGCGCAGCGCCGCGCTGGCGCAGTACGAGCAGTGCCGCCGCCTGCTCTCCGAAGAACTGGGGCTGGCCCCGCAGCCCGAAGACCCGCAGCCTTACTTCGAGCGTGCGCTTTCGCTGGTGCAGGCCGCGGCCGCGGGGCGGCTCCCGCACGGGCAGGTTTTACGAATTTACGGCGGTTATCTCGTCCGTCAGGGTGAAACAGCACGCGGGGAGACGTATCGCCGCGCGGCGCGGGAGATTTTTCGGCAACTGGGGGCGACGCGCGAACTGGAGAAGATGCGGGACTGAATTTGTCTATTTCATTTTGCCCACGGGTCTATTCGGATTTTCCAGTCTCCGCTTTCCTTGATCAGGTCCACACTGTCCGTTTCTTCTGTGCCATCTCCCATCACGATTTTTATTGATACATGGGCAATGTCACCATTGACGCTTTCCTCGAGAATATCAATCGAATCAATTCCTCCCTGTGCTGCTGTCCGATTGGAGATTTCTGCCAGCGTGGCCTGCCATTTGTCGTAGCCTAATGTCTGCACGGTGGAACTGGAAAGGTATCCAATGGCCTCATCGATTTTTCCGGCGTCGATTGCCCGGAAGAATTTCGTAACCGTTTTTCCGGGGCCAGCACTGCAACCGGTCAGTAGTACGGCTACAAGCAAAGTCGCTACAATTATCAAAGTTTTTTTGGTTTTCATTTTTTCTGCTCCTTGTCACGGATTATCCGATGGCGATGAGTAAATGACAGTGAAGTGGCTGCTTTGAACAAGTAATGATGGATAAATCACCTCCTCGGCAGTCAGAAACGGAAGGCTGACCTGGTTGAATATCCCATCCACAACGTCCTGCCCGGCCAAAAGATAGGCCTTGTAAACCAGTTCGGTGCAATACAGCGCATCGTCTGTGGATAGGTCGAAATCCTTGTCAAAGGGGCGGACACCAACCCATTGTGACGCAATCTGCGCCGCCCGGGCGGGAATAGTGCGGTCCATATTTACGGGGCGATAAACGGCAAACAACTCGGCTTCTTGCAGATAAGCCGGTAATGTATCCATTTGCACCATTTCGTCCCCTTGCGGCAAGACATGGATGACAAAAATATTTGTGTCTGCATCCACATAGGCAATCCCTACGTGGGAGAAAATGCTGCCTTCATCTATGGCATCCACCAGCCGACTTCCCGGCCCCGACATTTTTCGGAACACCAAATCACCGTTCATCACACCTGGAATTGTGCCTGGCACGGGATGTTTTGCGGCCGGTAACAGGTTGCTGAAACAGTCATTCATCGCAATGCACAAAATGGCTATTCCCGCGAGAATGAGTATTGCCAATCCTGAAAGTAAATTTTTGATTGCACCTTGACGTTTCTCAATCATAAGTTTACCAGTTACCGATCCGCCTGCTGTAAAATTTCGTGCAGTTGCTCCGAGAACCGAGGTGCTGCCATTCCGGTGCGATGACAATTTCAGTATAAACAAATCGTTCCCCAACTACATCCGGTTTCGGACAAAAAACGGACAAATTCCGGATGCCGGTAAAAACAAGTGGAAGATGACGGTTCTTGTGCCGGCAGCGTTTTTAACCACTCCCCATTTGTTTCACTGCGCCATTCCGCAGGGTTTCCAGCGCGGCGAAGGTCGCCTCGGTGACGCCGAACAGGTGCTCGTAGGGGATGGGCGGCTTCCCGCCGGTGGTGATGGCCCGCGCGAAGGCTTCCCATTCCGCCTGATGGCCTTTATCCTGCCGCATGCGGGCGCGGGCGACCTGCCGCCGTCCATCGCGGACCAACTCCAGGGTGCGGAAATCATCCAGCACGCCGACCCGCCCCCCGCAAAAGACCTCCACGCGCTCTTTGGGGAAGGCTTTATCCCCGTTGGCGAGGTATGTCACCGTGCCGATGGAGCCGTCCGGGAAGGTGAAGGTGAGCACCACATTATCCTCGCGGTAGCGCCCCCCGTCAGGGAGGCCCTGCGCGCTGACGGAGACGGGCGGCGCGCCCGCCAAAAAGGTGAGGAAATCCACAAAGTGGCAGCCCTCGCCGATGATGCGTCCGCCGCCGATTTCTGGATCGTGCAGCCAGTGGGTGAGCGGCAGATACCCGGCGTTGACGCGGTAATGTGCCATCAGCGGTTCAGTGCGGTCGGCGAAATGCGCGGCCAGTTTGACCGCGAGCGGGGCAAAACGGCGGTTGAAACCGACGGTCAGCAAGGGTTGGGGGTCGGGAGTTGGGGATTGGGGGTTGGGAACATCGTCCTGCTCCCTGTTTCCTGATACCTGATACCTGATACCTGATACCTGTTCCCTGATACCTGCCCCCTGCTCCCTGCTGATCGCCAACGGCTTCTCCACAAAGACGTGCTTGCCCGCCCGCAGCGCGGCAATAACCTGTTCGGCATGCAGGTTGTGCGGGGTGAGGATGGCGATGGTGTTGATTTGGGGGTCTTTCAGCAGTTGCTCGAAGGTCTCGGCGGCGTAGCGGAAACCGAACTTGCGCGCCGCGTGGGCTGCGCTCAACCCCGAAGCCGAAGCAATGCCGACCAGTTCCACCCCGGCCACCTTCTTTAGCGACGGCAGCATCACCGCGCTGGCAAAATTCCCCGCGCCGACGACTCCGAGTGTCACGGTGTCAGGGGTTCCAGTGTCACGATGCACAGAAACACCCGGCACGGAAACACCTGACACGGGAGCACTTGACACGGGAACACTTCGATACGTCAGCAGCACGCCCAAAAACGGCTCCTCCCGCTTGCCGGTAATCAGGTCGTAGGCTTCGGGGGCGCGCCCAATGGGGAACCGGTGCGTAATCAGCGGCTTCACGTCTAGCGCACCGCTCGCCAGCAGGCTCACAACCGCTTCCAGGTTGCGGCCCTCCGTCCAGCGCACGTAGCCGACGGGGTAATCGTGCCCGCCCGCCTCGTAGGCCGGATCGTAGCGGCCGGGGCCGTAAGAACGCGAGTTGATGAAGTTCAGTTCCTTCTCAAAGTAGATTTTGCGGGGGATGTTCAGCCCCACCGCGCCCAGTGCGACCACGTTAGCCCGGTCGCGGGCGATGACTCCGGCCAGGGTGACGGGATCATCCGAGGGGGTGTCGGCGCAAATCAGGATGTGATCCGCCCCCAGGCCGCGCGACCAACTTTGGGCGGCCTCCTCCGCCTGGGGACGGAGTACCGCCTCGGCCCCCAGGCGGGTCGCCAGTCCCACCCTTCGGGGATCGAGGTCCACCCCAAAGACCGCGCATCCCGCGGCCCGCGCGATCCCCACAGTCAACAGACCCAGCAGCCCCAGCCCGATGACAGCCACCCGTTCCCCCAGTTGGGGCGCGGCCAGCCGAAAGCCGTGCAGCGCGATTGCCCCCAGGGTGGTGAACGCCGCCGATTCGAAATCCACGCTCTCCGGCAGTTTGGCGAGCAGTTTTTTGGGCACCACGGCGTACTCGGCATGGACGGCGTAGCCGCCGCCTGCGCAGGCCACCCGCTCGCCGACCTTGAAATTTTCCATGCCCGCGCCGAGGGCTTCGATCACACCTGCGGAGGAGTAGCCCAGAGGCATCGGCTGGTCGAGGCGGTTGAAAGCGGCGTCGAGGGTGGTGAGCAGCCCCTCGCGGCGGGCTTTGTCGAGTACCTGACGGGCGAGGTCGGGGCGGGAGCGGGCTTTGCCGACCAGCGATTTTTCGGCAAACTCCACGACCATGCGCTCGGTGCCCGCCGAAACCAGCGAGGCGGCGGTTCGCACCAGGGCGGTGCCGGGCTGCGGGACGGGCTTGGGGACTTCGATGACAGCGGTTTCGCCGTTGCGGAGGTTTTGAATGACTTGTTTCATGGGGGTTCAGGTTGAAGGTTTCGGGTTGCAGGTTGCAGGTTGAAGGTTGCAGGTTGAAAGTTGGGGGGGGTAATTGGGAATTGGCAGATTGGTAGATTGGGAGTTGGGAATTGGGAATTGGGAATTGGGGGTTGGGGTTGGGGGTTGGAAAATTACCCTACCAATCCCCATTTTCCAGTTTACCAGTTACCAATCACCAGTTTCCCATTTCCCGGTTGCCAACCACCATCCACCGGAGTATACCGCGGGCGCGTGGAATTGGTGATATAATTTTTCCACCACGAAGCCACCAAGACACGAAGAGACAAAGGGCTTTTTTCTTCGAGCCTTCGTGCCCTGGCGATGAAGATACCCAGACACTGCTAACCTTTATGAAAAGTGAGGTATTTCCCTTGACTGACGACCCCCGCATCCAGAAATTTGCTCAAATTTTAGTGGATCACTCTGCTCGTATCGAACCCGGCGACCGGGTACTGATTGAATCCACCACCGCTGCTGAACCGCTGGTCAAAGCGGTTTATGCCACCATTCTCGACCGGGGCGGGCACCCCCACCTGCAACTCACCTTCCCGGACCAGAAAAAAATCTTCTTCGATCATGCCAACAATGCCCAACTGGATTTTACGCCGACCTTCACCAAACTGGCGTATGACGAGTTTGAGTCCCGCATCCGCATCCACGCGGAAACCGACCTGCACGCGCTGGCGGACGTCCCGCCGGAGAAGCAGTCCCGCCGTCAGCAGGCGATGGCACCCATCCTGCGGGCGCAGATGTGGCGCGGGGCGGAGCACAACTTCAAATGGGTGACCACGCTATTCCCAACACAGGCCTACGCCGACGCCGCGGGGATGCTGCTGGATGAATACCAGAATTTTGTGTACCGCGCCTGTTTTGCCGATGCTGAAACCGAGGACCCTGTGGCAAAGTGGCGGGAGTTCCAGACCAGGCAGGCGGAGTACATTGAGCGCATTGAAGGGCACGACCGGGTGGAAGTGCGCGGCCCCAATGTGGATTTGGTTCTGTCCATCAAGGGACGGCGGTTCCGCAACAGTTACGGACGCCATAACATGCCCGACGGGGAAATCTACACCGGTCCGGTAGAGGATTCCGTCAACGGGTGGGTGCGTTTCACTTACCCCGCCATCATCCACGGGCGTGTGGTCGAGGGCGTGGAACTGACCTTCAAAAAAGGCAAGGTCATCAAAGCAACAGCGAAAACCAACGAGGATTTTCTCCACGAGATGTTGAACGTGGACAAAGGGGCGAAATACGTCGGCGAATGGGCGGTGGGCACCAATTTCAATATTGACCGCTTCACCGGACACATCCTGTTTGACGAGAAAATCGGCGGCTCGTTCCACATGGCGCTGGGCGCGGGCTACCCGGAGACGGGCAGCGTCAACCGCTCGATCATCCACTGGGATATGATCTGCGACATGCGCGAGGATTCGGTCATCATGGTGGATGGGGAGTTGGTGTATCGTAACGGCGAATTTGTGCTGTAGGAGGATGCGCCGACTCTGCTCAGGCCCAGGGGCACAGCCGCTTTTCCAGCCAGTCTACGCCAAAATAGAGTCCCAAACCGAGCAGGCTCATCGCCAGAATGCCCGCGTACATGGCAGGGTAGTTGAACAGCGTACTCCCATTGAGGTAGATGTAGTATCCCAACCCCTTTTGCGTGGCGAACAGTTCGGCAATGTAGAGCACCGCCACCGCTGTGCCCACCGACTGTCGCAGCGCGGTCAGGATGGCAGGCAAACTGGCGGGCAGGTACACAAAGCGGAACAACGCCCGCCGCCCCGCGCCCAGGCTGCGCACGCTCTGGAGCAACTGCGGCGGGATGCCGGCGGCCTGATCGCGCACCAGCACCAAAATCTGGAAGAACAGGATGATGAAGATGATCGCGATCTTCGCCAAATCGCCGACTCCGAAAATCAGCATCAGCACCGGCACCAGCACCACCTTCGGGATGGGGTACAGAAGGTACACAATGGGGGAGAAAATCGCATCTACCCGTTTCGATTGCCCCATCACCAGCCCTGCGGGCACGGCGAGCGCGATCGCCAGCGCCGTGCTGGCAACTACCCGCCACAAACTCGCCGCCAGATGCGCCAGCAGCCCGTTCCCCAGTTCGGCAACAAAGGTTTGCAGCACCGCTGCCGGGCCGGGCAGGATGGGTTTGTCCAGCAGCCAGGCCAGCAGTTGCCAGGCAATCAGCAGCCCCAGCGTGGAAAACAGCAAATCGCGGCGTTTCATCGTTCCCAATCCACCGTGCGCAGCATCTCCATCGCCGCGTAATGGGTCAAATCCAGTTGCAGGGGCGTGAGGGAGACGTACCCCGCCTTGACCGCCCCGAAATCGGTGCCGTCCTCCGGGATGCCGACAGGCGGCTTGCCGCCGATCCAGTAGTAGGGCTTCCCGCGCGGGTCAATCCGGCGGTCGAGGGCGTCGCGGTAGACGCGCAATCCCTGACGGGTGACGCGGATGCCCTTGATCTGGTCGTCGGGGAGGTAGGGGACGTTGAGGTTGATCACCGTCTCCGAGGGGAAGCCGCGTTCCCACAGGGCAGCGACCACCTTCCGGGTCGCGCGGGCTGCCGGGCCGTACGCCAGAGGCCCGCGGTGTCCTTCCGGGGAATCCAGTGAAACCGCGACCCCCGGTATCCCCCCGATGACCGCCTCCATCGCCGCGGTCACCGTCCCGGAGTAGGTCACATCGTGCCCGATATTGGCATTGGGGTTGATGCCGGAAACCACCAGATCGATCTTCTCCTCGATGAAGCCGAGCAGCGCCAGTGCCACGCAGTCGGAGGGTGCGCCGTCGCTGGCGTAAGCGGGGGTGCCGTCCGCCAGTGCGGTTTCCTGGATGCGCATCGGGCGGTGCATGGTTTTGACGTGCCCGGAGGCCGACCAATTACGGTCGGGCGCCAGGATGGTGATTTTGCCGAGCGGGCGCAATGCCTGCGCCAGTGCGAGCAGGCCGGGGGCATCTACGCCGTCGTCGTTGGTGAGAAGTATGTGGTGCATGGGCTAATTTTTTAGGGGCAATTATCTGTTATCTGCATCGCAGAAAGTGCATAACCGTCTCTGAAACGCAAGTTGCCGCCGGCATGGTGAGGGAAACCGGCGGCAACTATCGCCAAAGGAGGAAACAACGATGAATTGAGGATGTATATCCCCTATTCGTTCCGAATCTTACCATTCACGGTAGAAACCGTCTCTGCCA
>Ga0256914_1002957_pt1 | contig 13771 bp, 15 predicted proteins | sample HulkmetaG_FD_191571 | JGI IMG/M metagenome (GOLD analysis project Ga0256914, IMG submission 191571) | Hydrothermal chimney microbial communities from Main Endeavour vent field at the Juan de Fuca Ridge, Pacific Ocean - Hulk | ecosystem: Environmental > Aquatic > Marine > Hydrothermal vents ... | reverse complement strand
ATAGTACAAACGATACAACAAAAGTTAAACTCTCTCCAATTATTTTGGATAAAAAACTATATGAAGTCTGTTTTAAATTTACACTATTTCCTAATGGAAGTAGTTCATCATATATTGTAAAACAAGGCAAAAGATTTTATATATTCTATCCATATTTTCAATATCCAAAAATATTTGATTCACTAGAAGAGGCAATAGAGGAGTATCAATTAAAAAAGTATATGGAGATTACACCACATGAGGCAAACTAAACAAGGCTTTACCCTAATTGAAGTTTTGGTATCTGTCGTAATATTATCAGTAGTTGCTGTAGGACTTTTTGATGTAAGCTCAAAAGGAAAACAGAACTATATATTTCTCAAAGAGAAAACAGAGTTTGATAGACTTAGCTCATTGGCATTGATGCACAATGACCAAAAAAAATATCATAATAAAGATAAAACATTATATGATTTTATTAGATATGATTATAATATTGATGATGACGATTTAAGAAAATATCTGAAAACAAAAAAAGTTAACTATAGACATAAAGAGGTATCGACATTTAAACCATTAGATGATAAAGCTAGTGAGGAATTCAAAGAGGAACAAGCAGAGGAGGATCCTGATGCAGCTGAAGTTGCAAGTTTTATAACATTAACACTTGTATATGAAAAAATTACAATATCTGATAAACATAACTCTACCTATGCTTATAAAATATATATCAAAAATCAGTAAGGATTAAAAATTAAATGAAAAAAAGAGCAGCATTCACACTTGTTGAACTTGTATTATCTATATTTTTACTAGGGCTTATTGTCTCCTTTTTATATAGTGCTGTTAGTAACCTACAAAAGACCAACTCTATTTTTGCCTCAAATGCCAAAACATTAACTCAAAGAGATAAGATTATAGAGCTAATTTATGATGATATCTTTCAAGCCAATACAAAAAATTTTAAAATTATTAAAATAGAGAATAGTGTTGTCTCAATGCAGACAAAAAACTCCCTTTATGACATGGAAGAACCATATGTTACATGGCTTGTAGCAAAAGAGAATAAAACGCTTCTTAGATTTGAATCAACAAAAGAGTTCAAAAATATAAATAGTAATAATAACTACTATTACCACATCACAAAAGTTAGTGAAAATTGTGAAACATTTAGAGTTTATCAATCAAAAAGCAAAGAGAATATACTTGTAAATATTAAACTTAAAGATCAAGAACCTATTATTTATGAATTTTATAAACCAATGGGCAAAAGAGTGATAGATAAAGGGAATAATCAACAAAAGAAAGATGAAAATCTATCTGAGAATAGTGATGATAATGAGAGCAAATAGAAGGGTTTAATATCACCCCTCTGTTATATCATTATCTCTTTTATGAACTATACCTGTAGAAAAAACTTTTTTAATAACTGTTCTTAGACCCTTTTCATGATCTTCATACTCATTTTCTGCCTCTTGCATTGATAGTTCCCAACCTTGAGCAAAACCGGGAGCTTTGAGCATCATTTTTCTTAAAGCAGAATCATATACATTTAATAACCTCAATTCGCTACGACCAGGTTTTTGTCCTAGTGTCTTTACAGTAACTCTTAAATTTTCATTCTCTTTTTTTAGTTTTTCTATATCAGACTCAATTTTAACAGCACCCTCTTGTGTAATCTTCATCTGTCTTTCTAGATGTTTCTTATAATCTTCTAGCTCTTTTTTATATTTTCTAACTGTAAAAAAACTTTTGACTGTTGTTAATAACCAACCTATGGCTAATCCAATTAATAGCGTAATTAGATCAAAATTAAAATTTTCCATAAATACTCCTTAAATTTTATAATATAATAAATGTCCAGATAGTATCGACATTCTAAAAGATATATTAACATGAATTTTATTTAAGTAAGTGGCGCGCCCAGCAGGAGTCGAACCTGCGACCTTTGGTACCGCAAACCAATGCTCTATCCAGCTGAGCTATGGGCGCTAATTTTTAGAGGGGTATTCTATAAAAAAGTTACTTTAAAGTAACTTTTTTCATCTAATTAAAGAGTTCTGGATGACTATTTTTTAAATGATTAATAACTTTTACATTCTCTCTATAACCCAATTGCTCATCTTCATCATCAAACATCTCATCAAATGTCTCTATATAAGCTTCAAAAGCTTTACGAAGATTACTATCTTTTACACCAGCCATAAAGAGTGCAGTTTTGAGCATATCTGCAAAATCCCACTCTAAATCTTCTATCTCATCTTTTAGCTCTTTTATTTCATTATTCAACTATTTTCTCCTATAATCATAATATCTTGAATCTGCTCATGAATCTCTGCATAAACAAATGAATCTTTAAAAGTATCACACCGACCACCACTAGCATTGGCATGACCTCCACCACCAAAAAGCTCTTTGGCTATTTGACTTACATCTATTTTATTATTTGCACGAAGGCTAACATTTTTACGACCATTAATATCCATAAAAAAATCAAAATCTGGATTTTTAACTAAAAAATCATTTCCAATAATTGATACATTTCCAACTGAATAGGTTAAAATACCCTTATGCCCATGATAATATACACTCATCTTATCTCTATTTTTACTAAGCAAATCAACAATAAAATTAGATACAAGATTCTCTAATGTATTATTCTCATCTTTTTGAAAGTAGGATTTTTTAATACCATGAACCTCATCATCAAGTACAATATGTGTATTTGAGTGGTGAAAAAACTTTTGAGCCTCTTCTAATAAGAAAAATATGTATTGACTATTTTCATTTGCAAACATTACTCTATTGATTTCTCTAGCACCAGAGACTAAACGCATACAAACTTTACCAAGCTCAAAACGGCTATCCTCTTTAATCCAAATATCAATAGCATTTACAACATCTACATAATTTTCAAGAGAGGATAAATCATAACCCTCTTTCAAAAAATAGTCATAAGTAATTTTAGTAGCACATCTACTAACATCCAAATGATACCAATCATATAAAGAGGCACAATCTTTACCTGTTTTATGATGATCTAAAAGTAGTATATCAACTTCAATAGAGAACTCTTTAAGACTTTTGGTCAAAAATCTTGCCTGATCCAATGTCAGATTTAAATCAGTGATAATAATAAGATTTTTGTCATATCCAAAATAGTGAATATCTGATATTATCTGAGCTATTCTCTCATTTATCTCTTTTCCATAATTTGAGTTATAAAAAGATACATTCTCAAAACATTTTTTTGTAATCAATTGACAACTATATCCATCTAAATCTATATGTGATAAATGAAAAACTTTTTGCACTATAACTCCTCTACCTCTACACTTTTTAATACTTCAAACTTTACATTTGGATCTACTTCGGCATGAGAGAGAACAACAACATCTAGATTAAATTTCCTAAAAATTTCAGAAACAGATTTTCTAAGTTGTGGATCAACAATCAATACAACAGGAGCAATACCTAGCTGTAAAATTTCAGCAGCAGCATCACTTATTACTTGAACAAGGGCATTAATCTGTCCAATATTAAGTAATAACTCCTTCATTCCCTCTCTCTCTTGCAAATATTCCAACATCTTTTGTTCAGTTGGAGCAGCAAGAGTCATGAGCTTTAAGACACCATTATCATCTTTATACTGTTTGGTAATAACTCTTGCAAGTCTTGATCTTACTTGTTCAACAATAATATCACTATTTTTTGTAATTGCTCCTACATCACTAATTGTCTCCAAAATACTCAACATATCACGAATAGGAATCTTTTCAGCCAATAGCTCTTTTAATACTTTTTGAATAAGACCAATTGAAACAGTACTCAAACAATCATCTACAATGACTGGATAAGTTTTTTTAACATTATCTAATAATTCCTGAACATCTTGACGATTTAACAACTCTTCTGAATAATCTTTGATTAATTCACTCAAATGTGTGGATATAACAGTTGCTGGATCAACAACTGTATAGCCCTTAATAATAGCATCCTCTTTTTGTGATTCATTAATCCAAATTGCATCCAACCCAAAAGTAGGTTCTTTTGTCTTAATACCCTCTATTTCATCACTTACAAGACCACTATCCATCGCCATAAACTTATCAGGAAAAACTTCACCTTTACCTATCTCCACACCTTTAAGTAAAAGTTGATATTCAGTAGGCGAGAGATGTAAATTATCACGGATCCTCACTTGTGGAATCAAAAAACCAAAATCCGTTGCAATCTTACGACGCATACTTTTAATACGATCCAATAGATCACCCTTCATTTTCGGGTCAGCCAATTTAATCAATTGATATCCAAGATCAAGCTCCAAAACCTCTTGTTTTAGGATATCTTCTAAGGCTTTAGCTTCATCTTCTCTTGCCTCTTGTGGACTTTTATCTTGTTCTGATCCAGCTTCTTTACCCCCTCCTGATGGAGTAGACTCTTTATCTAGAGAGGCTTCTTGAGGTTTCATAGCAAAATACCCAAGAGAGATAAATATAGCACCAACAAAAGCCAATGAGAGTGTAGGCAAACCGGGAACCATTGCAAAAAGTAGTAAAATACCACCAACAATAAAGAGTGTTTTATAATCCTCAAATAGTTGAGTAATAGCACCATCAGCAAAACTACCACCAGCTTTACTTGCTCTTGTTATAATAATACCTGTCGCCGTAGACATAATCAAAGCAGGTAATTGAGAAACCAAACCATCACCAATAGTCAAAATAGTAAAAACTTCTGCACTACTACTAGCATCCATGTCATGTTGAAACATACCAATTAAAAAACCAGCAATAATATTAATCATAGTAATAATAATACCAGCAGTTGCATCACCCTTTACAAATTTACTAGAACCATCCATTGCTCCATAAAAATTTGCCTCTTGAATAATAGCTTCTCTTCTCTCTCTAGCTTGTGTTTCATCAATCAATCCTGCATTTAAATCAGCATCAATTGCCATCTGTTTTCCAGGCATAGCATCAAGAGTAAATCTTGCAGCAACTTCAGCAACCCTTGTAGAGCCTTTGGTAATAACCATAAAGTTAATCAACACCAAAATTAAAAAGACAATAATACCAATTACAAAATTTCCACCGACAACAAAATTACCAAATGAAGTAATAATATCACTAACAGCATCAGGACCTTCATGCCCTTTTGACAAAATCATTCTAGTTGTAGCAATATTTAAAGAGAGCCTAAAAAGTGTAATTATCAAAATAAGTGTTGGGAAAGTGGTCAGATCAGTAGGTTTTGGAATATAGAGAGATATCATCAAAATCAAAACAGATACAGCCAAAGATATTGTAAGAAAAAAGTCTAATACAGGACCAGGGAGAGGAACAATGATAATTGCAATAATAGCCACCACAAATATAACTATTGCAAGATCTTTTGATTGACCCAAACTCTCTAAGAGAGTTGAAAAATTAAATGCTTGTTGTACTTTAGCCATATTTATCTATAAAATATCTACCAATGTCAAATCATCTAAAAATTCATCTATTTTTGTTTGAAATTTATTCAAAAAAGGCCATATAATGCAGAAATCACCTTTATTATTTGGACAAAAACTAGTATCAGGAGCACACTCAAAAACAGTCAAAGGTTTCTTCTCTGCAGCTTCAATAATAACACGAACACTAATATCCTCAGCCTTTGCATTTAGCGTAAAACCACCCTTTGCACCCTTATAAGATTTTAAAACATTCTCTCGTGCTAATGCTTGTAAAATTTTTGCCAAAAAACTTCTTGAAATACCCAATCTTTTGGAGAGTGTGTCCACATCCGCAGGATCATTTTGTCGTGCAATCAAGACAACAGACAATAGCGCATACTCACTTGCTTTTGTTAATAACATACTCTTCCTATCAAAGATTAATTTACTCCTATTCTATCACAAAGAGTTTAAAAATTATATAAGCCTTATAAGATACAATATATTAGTGTTTTAATTTAATAAATTTGACTATAAAATTTAATATATCAAATTTTATTGACTAGGTCTTTTAAAAAATAGATACAAACACAATAACTTTATATATTTTGAGGAGAAATAAGATGAAAAAAGCTATTATATCCACCTTTGTAACAACAATATTTTTTGCAAATACCGCTTTTGCTAACTGGGTAATTATAAATGAGGATGGAACAACTGAACCATTAAACTGTAAATGTTCTATCAAAAGATCAGCTCCAAAAGTCATTAAAAAATGGAAGCCTACTAAAAAAAGAGGCTGTGCACCAAGCAGACCATGTAATACAGAAGCTCTTCCATCAGCAAAGCTATTTCCTATTAAGCCAAATGAAAAACTAGAACCAGCAGTATTAAAAAATTGTCAATATGATAAATAAAATTTTAAGATAGAGATTACTCTATCTTAAAATCGTATTAGGATCTGTATTCTCATTTACAATTACAATTTCTACACGACGATTTTGTTGACGACCAGACATATCCTTATTACTTGCGATGGGATACTGTTCACCATACCCTTTAATAATAATTCTCTCCTTTTCAACTCCCCTCTCATGTAAAAATTCTCCAACAGCTCCTGCTCTACGAAGTGAAAGATCAAGATTATGAATGGAACTACCCACATTATCAGTATGCCCCTCAATCAAAACAACTCTTTGAGGATTCTCTTGCAAAAACTCTACCAACTTCTCTAAACCTCTTTTTGCACCACTCATCAAAAAAGCTTTGTTAGTTTCAAACAGAACATCACCAAGCGTCAAAACCAATCCACGATTTGTTAATTGGGCATTTAACTCTTCTAGTTGAGCAAACTTATTTGCCAACATAACAGACTCTGCTTTTGCACGCCTAACCTCCTCTTTTGCTCTATCAAGTTCAGCATTTTTTGCATCTAATAGTGCCTTAGATTTTTTCTCTCTCAAAAGAAGTAGCTTCTCTTGTAAAATATCCTCTTGAGCACTATCTTTAATAGTTTTTAACTCTTGATTCAATAGATAAGCATAATGATCTGCGACATCTTTACTATCTGCTTTTTTAGATAGATCATAAATCTTACCAGCTTGAAAAAGAGACATAGAGGCATGCTCCTTAATTTTGGGATCTTCTCTTAGGAGTAGATAATCTTGTTGTGCTTTACTAAGAGCCACTGTTTGAACAATACTACTGCAACCAGAAAAACTTAGAGATAAAATAGCTATTGCTAATGCTAATAGTAAAACTCTCATTCTTGCTCCTCTATTTTTGCAAAATCTTTAGTAATCATATTAATTTCACCCTCAAGTTTTTTAATCTCCTCTTCTACAAACTCTTTTTTTGCTTTTTGCCTAGCAACTCTAGCATCTGCACTAGCCTTTTGGGCAAAAAGTTTTGCCCCTTTATAATCACCACTTTTCATCAAATTTTCACTTTTAATCAACTTAGACTTAGCATCACTAAACTCTTTTGATGCATACTTTTGAGCTTTTGCATTTTCTGCTTTGATAAGCGATATTTTGGCATTTGAAATATCATGAATAGGTGCTTTTTGAGCTACACACCCAAATAAAAAAAATATAAAAAATAGAACAAATAAGACTCTCATAAAAACAACTCCAATGTGATCTTGTACTTAATTTTGCATGATATATAAAAATTGATTAAACTATTTTTATCATATTTTAAAATTAATTTTATTATTTAAGCAAAAAACTCAAATAAGAAAAAAATCTTCAACTTACTTTTGGTTTGAGTAAGCTATAATCTCGTTTCAAAAATCTAAATCCTTAAAAAATTTAGGTTAAAACCAATCAGGAGGTCATTATGGCTTTAGATTCGGCTACTAAGTCTGAAATCGTCAAACAATTCGGTAGAGGTGAGAATGATACAGGTTCTCCAGAAGTTCAAATAGCACTATTATCAAATAGAATCGCTTATTTAACAGAACATTTAAAAATCAATAAAAAAGATCATAGTTCAAGATTAGGTCTTTTAAAATTAGTAGGTCAAAGAAAAAGACTTATGAGATATTTGAAGAGAACAGACTATAAAAAATATCAAGAGACAATTAAAACTCTATCTATCAGAGATAATATATAGTTTTTGGAGTGAGAATAATTCTCACTCTTTGATTAATTCCTCCATTTCAGTTTCACTAATTAGCTCTATCTTTAATTTTTCCGCTTTTTCGTACTTACTACCTGCATTTTCACCATGAATCAAAAAATCTGTCTTTTTAGATACACTATTTGTCACTTTTGCACCAAGATTTTCCAATATCTCTTTTATCTCACTACGAGATTTACTCATACTACCCGTAATTACCACTACTTTATCTTTAAAAGGGTTATCTTGAACCTCTTTTTTTTCAATTGCTATAGGATTCAAAATAGATTGAAGTTTCAAAACCGTATCATAATTGACTCGCATAAACTCCATAAAAGATTCTGCCATCTCCTTACCAATACCATCAATACTATTTAGTGCTTCACTATCCAAAGATAGATAACTGTTTCCATACTCCATGCAGATACTTTTACTAGCTACCTCTCCTATATGTTCAATTCCTAAAGCACTCAATAGTCTCCAACACTCTTTGCTTTTTGCATTTTCAATTGCATCAACTAATTTTTGAGCCTTTTTCTCTTGAAAACCCTCTAATTCTAAAAGTTGCTCCTTTTTTAGATAAAAAATATCTAATAGACTTGAGACTAATCCATTTTTAAAGAGAGACTCAACAATTTTTTCACCCAAACCTGATATATCTAAAGACTTTTTACTAGCAGCATATCGAATACTATTTACCACTCTTGCTTTACATTCAAGATTTTGACACTTAATCAAAGTCCCCTCATCTAATAACTCTTTGTGACATTCAGGACAAAATTTAGGTCTTTTAACCACTATTTGAGAACCATCTCTAAACTGCTCTTGCACTTTGATAATCTTGGGGATAACATCACCACTTCTAATAATAATAACCCTATCACCAATACGAATATCTTTTCTCTCTATCTCATCAAAGTTATGTAAAGTAGCCCTCTCTACAATTGCCCCATCAATCTCCACAGCTTCTACTTCAGCAACAGGAGTTACAACTCCACTTCTTCCCACTTGAAGAGTAATAGCCTTTATAGTTGTACTTTTCTCTACAGCAGGAAACTTATAAGCAGACATCCATTTGGGATATTTTACTGTATATCCAAGCTCCTCTTGAAGAGATATTTCATCTACTTTTATTACCAAACCATCCATCATCATAGGAATTTTATCTCTTTGGTCAATAAGTTCTTGATAGATATTTTGAATATCATCTATACTCTTGCACTCTCTTTGAAGTGGTGGTTTTAAAAATCCTAAATTATAGATGAAATTCATCTTTTTAGATAAAAGTGACTCATTTAATTCATTTTGCCCTACCCCCCATGGATAGAAAAATAGTCTTCTTTTAGCTGTAATTGCACTATCAAGTTGTCTTAAACTTCCCGCAGCTGCATTTCTAGGATTTGAAAATAGAGGCTCTGCATCCTCTAATCTTTGGTTGTTTATCTTCTCAAAATCTTTGATACGAATTACAACTTCACCACGAATCTCTATCAATGGTTTATAATCTATCATAAGAGGGATAGAACGAATCGTTTTTACATTTTCTGTTACATCCTCACCTATTACGCCATCACCTCTAGTAATTGCTTGTTTAAGCCTTCCATCTTCATAAATAAGATTCATACTAGCACCATCAAATTTTGGCTCACACATAAAACTATTACAATCTACACTTTTAGAGATACGATCTATCCACTTTTGAACCTCTTCAATATCAAATACATCTTCCATGCTCCACATTCTTTTGATATGTTTTGCTTTAGTAAATCCATCTCTTACAATACCACCAACTCTCTTTGTAGGTGAATCAAAAAGTGCTAAATCTGGATTTTTCTCTTCAAAAGACAGTACTTCATGATAGAGTTTGTCATACTCTTCATCTGTTACTAATGGGGCATCTTCTACATAATATGCATATGCATACTGCTTTAATTTTATTACTTGATTTTCATAATTCTCTCTATTTATCATTCCACTCCTTCAAAAAGACATGATACATGGTTTTGATTAATAAAATCTCTATTTAGCCGATCTAAGCCAAAAAGGAAATAGTATGATTTTTTCATTAAAACAGCAATTTGACTCTTATCAAGCTTGGCTAGATTTAGCCTCAGAGATGGAGATCAGCGAAATTAAGGCTATTAGTAAATATGATTTTATTACATTTATATTTATATTTTTTAGTGTGTTATATATATATTTTATAGCATCTATGTATCATCCAAATCTCTCATTTATAGCACTAATGCTTCACCTCTTTATTGGTATTAACATCCTCAAAGCTAGATCGGTGGTTGTAAATGCTCTTCATATATTAAATAGTTATGAAAAATTGGATCTCAAAATTTTACAACATCTAAATCGTCAATATTCACTATTTTTAGTTTCACAAGGTAAAAATCCACTTAGTGATGAGATGATAGATACTTTAGAAGTACATAAAGCAACTTTTGTAGACAATAAAAAGAGTCGTGGTGGTAGAGGTGATTCAATTAGAAGATTTAGATTATCATTTTTAAATAAAGAGAGAGTCTTTTTTAATACTATTTTTATAGGATTGGTGATTATAGAGGCATTTATAATAGTGTAATATAAGTGGGAAAACCCACTTATATTATAGAAGAGCAAAACTTAGAATTTTTTAGAAAGAATAATTCTTACATGATCTGCATCATTATGAACTTTATCATTATTTACTTGATCATATGCTCTATTCATATAAATAATTTTTGCACCAAGACCACCAGGTAGTGAAGTAGCAAGAATTACATCAATCTCATCAACATCAAGAACAGGTGCTGCTAATGTATCATTCTCATTGTGTACATATTGAACAATAAGTTTTCCAATACCATTGATTTTAGTAGAAGCTTTTACTTTGAAAGCATCTGAACCTGGTTGTGCTACATGCGTACCATCAGTATAGATACCTGCTGTATATAGCTTAGTCTTTTTAAAGTTTGTAGCTGTATTTGCCAAAGGTAAAGAACCATCATCATCAACACTAGAGTATGCAGCCATTAAACCAAAGTTCATACCAGCTAAACCTATGTTTGTACCAACTTTAACACCAAATCCTGATGAATCTTCAGCACCAGCACCAACAAGCGAATTAGCATCATCATCTGGCATTAAAGCACCATACTGAGCACCGATATTCAAACCAACACCACCAAGTTTTGCCTTATAACCAGCATCAGCCCAATAAGCTTGTGCAACATTTACAACATCATATCCCCAAATACTAATAGGAATTGATCCATCAAGTAGAGAAGTAATTGCACCTACTGCATAAGCACCCTCTTTTACATATGGTGTAAACTTATCACCATTAGTTACTTTTACAAATTGACCATTTCCTTTACCAACATAAGCAGCAACAAGTGTAGTATTTACAATATCATTATTCATAATTACCGCAGCATCAAAACTATTTGGAGCAATATTCCAATTTTCTGTAAATGCCAATGGTGTATCTAAATATTGACGACCAATTTTAAATGTAGTTCTCTCTAAAAAAGAGCTACATGGAGTATATGTAATATACGCTTGACTTGCCCAATGTTGTGTATCTAAAGCAGTACGATCACTTCCATAACCATTGCCCATTCTTACACCAGATACAAGATTATTCTCAAGACCAAGTGTATCTACTACTGTGTACTCTAAACCATAACCAAAACATTTTGTCAATGCACCTGTAGCACCAAAGCTAACTAATGCTTGACCAGAAGCTCCACCTACACTAAGTCCATGTGCTGGTTGACCAGCAGCAGGAGTACCACCATTTTGAGCAAATAGATCACTCCCATCAGCGTCAGTAGCTACTGTCTCATAATACAATTTAACTTTAGCCATTGGTTTAACAGTTATACTGCTTAAATCAAATGCCATAACACTACTACTCAATCCCATTACTGCAATCGCAGCTATACTAAGTTTTGCAAACTTCATTTCAACTCCTTTGTTTTTATATAAGGTTGCATAGGAAGAATTATAGCGTTACTATTCTTAAATTTATTTGAAAATTGTTTATACTATTTTGTCAAAAGTTAAAATATAACTGGATATAAACGATATTTGCGTAATATAAATTTACAAAATAAAAAAAAGTTTTATTTATTCTATAAAAAAAATATTTATATTTCTGAAAATAATTCAATTTATTCACAATTTTTCGTTAGTATGTTTTGCCAAAAATAGACTAAATATGTATAAAGTGGTTTTTTTGTATATAAAATAAAAGATGGAAAAACCGATTTACAATAGGTTGTTTTTTTAAAATTATAGAGAAGGAAAGATAATGATACTCTACTTGGGAAACAAAAAAAGCGTTACTCCCTCCAATGTTGATACCTTAGGAGAGCAGTTAAAAGATATGTATGATGTAGTAACCTGTTCTGAAGTACCTAATAAAATAGTAAGATTTCTTGACATGATACGCTATATTATCAAATATAGAAAAGAGTGTAAGCTCATGATCGTAGATACTTATAGTACATGGAATTTTTACTATGCCCTTATGACTGCATTTTTTGGTAAATTATTTGGTATACCATATATACCTATATTACATGGTGGAAATTTACCAGAAAAAATCAGAAAAGATCCTAAAATGAGCAAATATCTTTTTGGGGGATCAGTCGCCAATATAACCCCTTCTATTTATCTTAAAGAGGCATTTGAAAAAGAGGGATATAAAACACTATATATACCCAATAACATAGAACTTGAAAAGTATAAGTTTAAACTTAGAGAAAAAATTGAGCCAAAAATACTTTTTGTTAGATCATTCGCCAAAATCTATAATACACCAATGGCAATCAAAGTTTTTGAGAGCATCGCCAAAAAATATCCAAATGCTTCGTTATGTATGGTAGGACCAGATCGTGATGGTAGCTTGGAGAGTACAAAAGCGTTAGCTAAAAAAGCAGGATTGGAAGATAGAGTTATTTTTACAGGAGGATTACCCAAAGAGGAGTGGATTGCTTTGGCTAAAGATTATGATATCTTTATCAATACAACCAATTTTGATAATCTACCTGTTAGTATTGTAGAGGCTATGGCTCTTGGTTTTCCTATTGTTTCTACCAATGTAGGTGGTTTGGCTTACCTTATAGAAGATGGTGTTGATGGACTCATGGTTGATAAAAATGATCATGAAGAAATGATTCAAAAAATAGAAGAGTTATTAAATAATCCAAATTTATGCAAAAATTTATCAACAAATGCAAGAAAAAAAGCAGATACTTATGCATGGAATGTTATCAAAGAGCAATGGGACACAGTAATCAAAGGAGTAATAAAATGAGCCTATTTCACAAATACCTATATTTAGCAGGAGAGAGATTTAAAAATCCACATCTTCAAACACATTTAGATCAACTAATGAAAACAGATAGAGCATCCCTTCAAGAGTTAGAAGCAATACAATTAGATAGACTAAAAAAGCTACTCCGTCATGCATCAGAAAATACAAATTTTTATAAAGAGCGTCTTAAAGATATTGATATAGATAATATGACCCTTGATGATCTTCAAAAAATACCAGTATTAACAAAAGATGAACTAAAAGCAAATGCGGAAGATCTTAGAAATGAACCAGAAGGGCAAGAGCTTATCAAAGCAGAAACTTCAGGAACAACTGGTGATGTATTTTTATTTAACAAAAATATACAATGGGATGCCTCTTTTCGTGCTGCACAATATCGTGGCTACTCTTGGTATGAT
>Ga0256914_1002956_pt1 | contig 13790 bp, 9 predicted proteins | sample HulkmetaG_FD_191571 | JGI IMG/M metagenome (GOLD analysis project Ga0256914, IMG submission 191571) | Hydrothermal chimney microbial communities from Main Endeavour vent field at the Juan de Fuca Ridge, Pacific Ocean - Hulk | ecosystem: Environmental > Aquatic > Marine > Hydrothermal vents ... | reverse complement strand
GTTGATGTCCAGGCCTTTTTCTTCGTAGTAATCCACCAAGGCCTCGGGAACCGGCCCTAAGAACCCCACCAGGGCCGCGGTCACCCGGCCGGTGGGGTAATCGCGCACCGGCACCACTTCCACGCCAATGCCGGGCCATTGGGACGCTTTCTCTTCGACCACCAACGCGACTTCTTTGGGGACATCGCATTTGAGGCGCACGGGGCGATAGGGTTGCGAAACTTCGCCGTATTCCAAGAGTTGCCGCAAGCCCAACTCAGAGCGGCAAGGCACGTAAGGGTGCGTTTGCAGGCTGTTGAGGTTGAGGGGCATGTCGAGCAAATCGGCCAGTTCTTCCAGCAGCGCATCGCGAAAACCAGGGTCATCGGGCAAATAAGCCGCGGTCAAGGTGATGTTGTAGGAAGCCGCATTGCGCGCCAAGATGCGCCCGCCGCGGTCGTAGATCACCCCCCGGGGGGCGGGCAAGTTGATGATTTCCACCATGTTCTCTTGGGCCCGCGCGGCCCAAATCGAGCCTTGCAAAATTTGCAAACTAAACAGCCGGGCGATGAACACCCCCAGCACGGCCAGCAGCAGGGCCCAAAGCAGATACAAGCGGCTTTCCTGAACGCGATTCATGCCCTCGCTCATGGGTACACACCTCACGCGCGGCGCGCGCCTTTCATCATACCAAACTCGTCAAGGCTTGCCACGAGCGCGCTCGCGTTCGCGGCGCGCGGTTCATTCGTGGGGACTCACATGTGCCCACCACCAGGCCGGTAGACGGGCCCACCGCTCAGGCGACCAAAGAGGCGCGCGGGTTGCCCAAACCATGAGGTCATACAAGGCGCGCAGATGCGGCTCGGTCAGCCGATTCTGACCGGTGCGCAGGCTGTCCAGATACGCGGGCGGCACTGCCCGCTCGTAATGCCCTGGGCGCCACAAACGGCCATCGGCATCGGGCAGCCGCGCCAAGAAGGGGTCGGTCAACGCCCATTCGTCCAGCACGATTTTCTCGGTCCCCGCCCAATAGCCGAACATGCCCACGCTGTCGACCACAGCAATGGGCTCGGCCGCGGTGCGAAAAGTGTAGCCCATCTGACTCCACGCGTAGGGCGGGAAAAAGGGCGGCGCCTCGGGCTGGGTGCGCCACGCCAAGTATGTCAGCAGAGACGTGTAACGAAAATAACGCCCCCGCTCGTCGCCGACGCCCCATTGCAGATAAAAGTCGGGCTCGACATGATAATCCCATGGGCTGGTCACCGGGGTGTGGGGGAAGAAAAGCGCATACAGGCCCAGGGCCGTGAGCGTGGCCTTGAACCGCCATCCACGCAGGAAGGCCGCGGAGGCCAAGGCCAGCGCGGGGGCCAACAGCCACAAATAAGCAAAGGCCACGAAGCGGCCGGCCATGAAATCGCCCCCCACCCATGTCAGGTAGAGGGCATAGAGCCCCGCGCCAAGGACCAAAGCACGTGCGCGTGGGGCCCGGCTGCGCCACAACCCCACCGCGGCGAACCATGCGAGCAGCAAAGTCGCGGGATCCAACAGCCCTTGGCCCACCCAGTAACGTCCGCCTTGGGCCAAGACGACGCGGCGAGGCAGGCCGTGGAACAGTTTGGCGTAGACCGGGTTGGGCAAGGGCGTGCCATAGTAGGCCAACGCGAAGCCATACCACAGCCCCGCGGGCACCAAGCCGGGCATCAGGCCCCGCCACCAACGACGCAGGCCCAACGCGCGCGCGGCCCTGGCCTGGTGCAGCCACGCGGGCAGCGCCAAAAGCAGCAGGTCCAGGCGGGTCAGCGCGACCAGGCCAGCCCACGCGTTGAGCCGCGGCCACGCCCGGAGGGGATCCCCCTCGCGCAGGTAAAGGCCCAAAAAGCCGCTGAGCACCCAGTAGGCCAACGCGGTCTCGAGGCCCGAAGTGGTGTAGTCCATGAAGCCGTTGCTGACCAGCCACGCGGCCAGCAAGAGCACTTGCGCGCGCGGCTGGGACAAGTGTCGCTGCCAAAGGTGCCAGGTCAGCGCGGTAAAGGCCAGCCCCGGCAGCAAGGCCAGCAGATAGCCGTCCGTGATCACGGCCCGCAGGCCACTCAACAGTCCATACCACAAGGGCCCCGTAAACGCTTGCACACGCCAGCCCGCGTTCCACACAGGGCCGTGGCCCGCCCAAAGTTGTTCTACCGAGCGCAGGTAGATGTAGGCGTCGTCGCACAACCACGCGTTGCGCACGACGGTGAGAAGGAACAAGGCCCACAACGCATCGCGTACACGCAACCAAACGCGCGATTCAGCGTCGCGCGGCCCGGACTTCGAAATCATCGAACGCTACCTCGAAGCCCGCGCGGTCGAACGTGCCTACAAACAGGCCCGCGTCGCCAGGTTGGCGCAGACTGGCATCGCTCACCACGACAACGGGATGCTCATTGACCCACAAAACCAAGTGCGGACCAAAGCAAATCATGCCCATTTCGTTCCAGTGGTCAGGGCGGAAAGCGGCTTCTGGCGGCAACGGCGCGGGAGGGTGCAACTCGTAAGGCTCGCCGTCCAACATCTTCCAAACATAATAATAGCCGTCTTCGGTGATGGCCACGGAGTAAAAATGGTCCAAATCTTGATAACGACACACCAAGCCAAAATCGCCGCCCGGCACGCGCCGACTCACCCGCACCTGAGCCTTGACCACCACATCCGCGGCCTCGACGGGCGAGGTAAACGAGTGAAACAGTTTAGGCTCCCGCAGACGCACGAACATGGCCCCATCGATGAAGTGCACGTCCGCGGTGGGGTAGTCCTCCTCGACGGCCCAGCCAGCCACCGGCACGTCAAAGGTCTCATAGTCCAACCGCGGACCGGGGTGACGCCAAAGGTCGGCCCAACCGTCGAGGGCGCTGACCGTAGCCGTAGGGGGCAAGGTGGGCACGGCAATCTCGCCGCGGCGGGCTGCGTCGACCAGAGGCTGGGCCAAGTCCACGGGCCGCAGCGCGTTGATAAAGCCCCCGATGGGCACGCATGCATCGTCTTCGTCCACGACGCCGTCGTGGTTGGTGTCGACCAACACCCGACAATCGACCACCTCGTCCGCGTCCACACCGAAGCGGGTCGGCACGGCCACCAGTTCGCCGCGCGCGTTCAGGGCCGCGCCCCCACTATTGCCGCCGGCCAAAGTGGCCGTCGTCTTGATGAGCGCGCGCGGGCCGTAGGGGGCTTCCTCGATAAAGCCCGCGACCTCGCCCTTGGTCAACGTGATGGTGTTGCCGCCAATGCCCGGATAGCCCAAAATGGTGAGTTCGTCGCCCAAGCGCAAATCCGCGGCCCGGCCCAAGGGCAAATAAGGCAGGTTCAAGGTTTCGGGGGACAAAGGATTTCCGGCCGTGTCTCGGGTGATGCGCAAAATGGCCAAATCCAACGCTCGGTCGGCTTGCACGACCTCGGCGTAAAAACGGGGCTGCGGAGGCCGATCTTCTTGCTCGGCCTGCAAAATCAGCAACGACGCGGGGGCAGGCTCGCCGGCATCCGGCAGCGCGATGTGCGCGTTGGTCAAGATGAGCCCCTCGGGGCTGATCACACTGCCCGAGCCGGTCCACAAGGGCTTGTCCGCGGCGTCCAAGGCCACAACTTGGACCACCGCGCGAAAGGGCTCCCGAGCCGTGAGATCCGGCGTGGCCGTGACGGTAGGGGTCGGGGGTGGCGTTGCGGTGGGCGGCGTGGTTGCGGTGGCTCTGGCAAAGGCGGGGGCGAAGCGCGACGGAAGCCACAGGGAACCCACCAGCAACACGCCACCGCAACTCGCGCACAGGGTGCCGAACGCGGCCAAGACCAAGATCAGCGCCCACCAAGGACGCCACAACGACCGTCCCGCCGACGCGGACGCAGAAGATGGCGCGGACATAGGGCCCCCTTATCCCATGCCAGGAGGCTCGGGCAACAACACGCGGTCGGGGCCGCGGTCGATTTCCCACGGATAGACAATGTACGCGTCGGTAATGGCCGCGTAATAATCGGGCCGCAGCGACCCGAACAAATTGCGATAAGGGTTGAAGTGCAGCACGCAAGTGTAAGGTTTGCCTCCCGCGGCCAGCACCCGCGCGCGCACCGCGGTCATGGTGCGTCCCGAGCCCCACACGTCATCCACAATCAGCGTGGTCCGCCCGCGCAACAAGTGGTCTTCAGGGAACTGCAAAAATTGGGGCCAAGCGCTGAGTTTGGCCTTGTTCATCTCCAGTTCCGCGGGGAAGTCCACCGACGCGGTCAAAATGTGGGTGATGTCCAACGCTTCGGCCAGCAAGCCGCCCGGAATCAACCCACCCCGCGTAATGACCACCATGGCGTCGAATTCGGTGTCGAATTGCGGAATGAGGTGGTCAATCAGTTTGTCCACATCATCCCAGGTCAACAATTCTCGCCGCATGCCCATGCCTCACCAAGCATAATCGCCACGCAGGCCCGCATCCGTGCCTACACCTGCATTATACCGTGGAAGAGGAAGGATGGAAGGGAACAGAAGGCCTCGGCAGATGGGCGGCCAAGCGGCCGCGCGGGCCGAGGCCATGACGTTGCCACCACGGGGGCGCGCGGCCGCGGCGTGGCGTGTGGGGCCGCGGCTCGGGTAGGGCAGCGTGACGACCGCGGGCCAAGCCCCCGCCGCGCTCGAAAGGGCTGTGCTAAAATTCACCTGGAACTCGCGGACGAGGTATGTGTGATGGCTGTTGTCTACGCCACTTGGGCCCCAGCGCCAGAACACCGATATGGCGATCATCCCGAAGGGCCGCATCGCCTGCGGGGCTTGGCCGACCTCCCCCAAGCCCAGGATGGGACGATTTGGCTGCCCGCCGAGCCCGCGCCCCTGGATGCGCTGGCGCGCGCCCATGATCCGCGGCATATCGCGTATCTGGAAGCCATTGTCACGCGAGGGCCCGCGGTCATCGACTACGCGCCCACGTATGTCACCCCGTCCTCTTACGAGGACGCGCGGCGAGCCGCGGGCGGCACTTTGGCCGTGGTGAACGCGGTGCTGGCGGGTTCCGACCGCCGAGGGTTTGCTTGGGTGCGCCCGCCGGGGCACCACGCCACCCGCACCCAGGCCATGGGGTTTTGCTTGTTCAACAATGTGGCTGTGGCCGCGCATCAGGCCCTGGCCCAAGGCGTGGCGCCGGTGCTCATTGTGGATTTTGACGCGCACCACGGCAATGGCACGCAAGACATCTTTCGCCACGAACCGCAAGTGGCCTACTTTTCGACCCATCAAGAAGGCATCTACCCGGGCACGGGCGACTTCGAAGATGAGCCCCAGGCGCGCGGCCGCATCGTCAACGTGCCCTTGCCCGCGCTCACCGGCGATCAAGGCTTCGAGCGGGTCTTTGCCGATGTGCTGTGGCCTTGGGCGCAAAAACTGCAGCCCGCGCTGATTTTGGTCTCGGCCGGCTTCGACGCGCATTGGCGCGACCCGCTGACTCAGTTGGGGCTCTCGGCCATGGGCTTCGCGCGCCTGGCGCAGCGGCTGGTGGCGCTGGCGGACGAAACCGCGGCCGGGCGCATCGTGTTCGTCCTCGAAGGTGGCTACGACCCACAAGCAGTGGCCGAAAGCGGACGGGCCGTTTGGGCCGTGCTTCACGACGCCGCGGCCGAGCCCGGCTCGCTGGGGGAAGCGCCTTATCCGGAGCCTGAGATCGCGGATCGGGTCGCCTATGCCCGGCGTCTGCACGGTTTGGCCTAATGTAGCAAGTCCTATGAACACACGCTTTTCGCGCGGCATCGTCTTCCTGGGGGCCTTGGGGCTTGCGGGTGTGCTGGGGCTGCTCCGCACGCCCGCGGTGTGGGCCGCGCGCCAAGCCCAAGCCGTTCTGTGGCAAGTCGACCTCGCGCAATATCCGCAAGCGGAGGCGTGGGTGAGCGTGTATGGGCCCGACGGCTTCTTTGTGCCCGACCTGACCCCCGACGCGTTCACCGTGACCGAAGCGGGCGAGCCACGGCCGGTTGAGAGCATCGCGGTCGAAAAACCGGGTCTGCACATCGCGCTGGCGTTGAATCCGGGACGGGCGTTTGCCGTGCGCGATGTGCAAGGGGTGCCCCGGCAGTTGTACATTTTCTACCAATTGCAAACCTGGCTGGAACACGCGCCGGCCGGCCGGCACGACTTGAGTTTGCTGACCTTGCAAGGCCCCACCCTGACCCACACCGACGATCCGCGCGCGGTGCTGGATGCCCTGACCGATTATTACGCGCGCCAGGGCCAAACCTTTCGGGAGATGACGCCCGAGATCACGCCCCTGGTGCACGCCATCACCCAAGCCGCGGCGCCGTCACCGCGGCCAGGCATGGGGCGGGTGGTGCTGTGGATCACGGCCCCCGTGCCCGACTTGCAGCCCGAAGATTTGGAACTGCCTCGCCAGCGCGCCCAAGACGCGCATGTGCGCCTGTGGATTTGGCTGGTCGGGCCAGCGGCCGAAGCCAACACCCGCCAAGGGCAATTGTGGGCCCAATTGGCCGCGGACACGGGCGGCCAGTTTTTGGTCTTTTCAGGCCAAGAGGTCTTGCCCGATTTGGCCCAGGCCTTCGACGCGCTGGATGGGGTCTATCGGGTGCGTTACCCCACAGCGCAGACCGAGCCCGGCGTCTATCCGGTGCAAGTGGCCGTGCACTCCCCTTACGGCCCCCTGCGCACCCAAGAAGCGCTGTTGGACCTGAACCTTTCGCCGCCGCAAGTGCGCTGGCTGGAAGTGCCTTCCGAAGTGACGCGGCGCGCGGCAACGCCGGGCTCCGCGCCGAGCACTTGGCCGCCCACCGAACAGCGTTTGGAGGTCGCGGTGACATTCCCCGATGGGCACAATCGGCCAGTGCGCCGCAGCGCGCTTTGGGTGGACGGTGAAAAAGTGGCGGAGCACACCGCGCCCCCCTTTGAGCGCTTTGTGTGGGATCTCACGCGCTATCAAAGCGACGGCACCCACCGGCTGCAAGTCGTGGTCGAGGACGCGCTGGGCCTGACCGGCGCATCGCCCGAGGTGGAAGTGCAGGTGCGCGTGATCGGCCCCACGCCCGCGGCGACCGCGCCGCGCGCAACCGCCACAGCACCGGCCGCGGTCGGCCCGGCGCCCACCGCGGCCACGCCCCAAGTCACGCGGCCGGGCCTGAGCCCCGTGGTATGGGGCAGTGCCCTGGTAGCCGGCATGGTGCTCGTCGCCGCGCTATGGTGGGCCTGGCAGGGCAAACAACGGTGGTCCCGCGGCGCGCGCGGGCCCGCGCGGAGCCCATCCCCCACCCCCCCGTCAGGCTGGGGCGTGCTCGAGCCACTGCCCCCCCTGGAGCCCGATTGGCCCACGCCCCCCCGGGTGATGTTGCAAGCCCCCGAAGTGGTGCTGGGCTCTGATCCCGCGCAGGCCCAAGTGGTGCTGAACGACCGCTCGGTAAGTCCACGCCACGCGCGCCTTTGGCGTGACCCGAACGGTCATGTGTTCATTGCAGATTTGCGCTCGCTGGCAGGCACCTGGGTGAACTACGCCCCCATTCGGGGGGAAGGGACGCGGGTCGAGACTGGCGATGTGCTGCACATTGGGCGCTTGGGCTTTCGCCTGGTGCTGACCGCGGAGGAGGACACAGCATGAGCCCCCGCGCACCGCGGCGCCGCGTCATCGAGGCCGTCATCCTGCGCCTGTGGGATGTGGGGGAGGCGGACCGCATGCTCTCGCTTTACAGCCACGAAGAAGGCAAAGGCAAAGCCCTGGCCAAGGGGGTGCGTCGACCGCGCTCACGGCGGGCTGGGCATTTGCAGCCGCTGACACGCGTCCGCCTGCTGTTGGCCCAGGCCCGGGGCGCGCCGATTGTGGCCCAAGCCGAGGCGGTGGAGGTCTTCCCGCGGCTGCGGCAGGATGTGCACCGCTACGCATACGCGGCGCAAGCGGCCGAAATGGTCGAGCGCCTGGTGTGGGAAGGTGAGCACTACCCCGGCCTATATTCGGCCCTGGTGGACGTGCTGCGCGGCATTGCCCAAGAGCCCTATCCTGACTGGCCGCTGCGTCATTTCGAGTTGCGGTTGCTGAACTGGGTGGGCTTTCGGCCCGAGTTGCACCACTGCACCGTGTGCGGCGCGCGCATCCAGCCTGAGGACCAATATTTTTCGGCCGGGCACGGGGGGGTGGTGTGCCCGCGCTGCCGCGGACACGCGGCAGATGCCCGGCCCGTAAGCCGCCGCACGCTCCAATATCTGCGCCATCTGCAACGCAGCCCCTGGACGGAAGCGCGCCGCAGCGTGCCCGACCGCGATGTCCGCCGGGCCGTGGAAGAGGTGCTGCAGGGCTATTTGGGCTTTGTGCTGGAGCGCCCCCTTCGGGGGGCCGCGGTCCAACGCCAATTGCACCGCGACCCCCCGCGTGCGAAAAACGAGTAGCCCGCGCCGTCAAACACCGGAAACCCCGCGGCTTCGCGGCGGGAACAGGCTCAACGCTTCCTGACCGCGACCACGGTGATGCTATCTTGATCGATGAGATACAAGATAAACGCGTCGGCGTCGCGCGAAATCCACAACGCTTGAGCCGGTGTATCGCCGAAACTCTTCGGACGCTGCGCCTCGATCACGAAACCGTGCTGCGGCAGCACCTCCGCATACCAGGCCAGCAGTTCGTCTGTCCCCATCGATGCGATGTACAATTCCTCTTCCGGATCAAGCAGAACACTGCCCGGCGGCAAGGGGACGCCGTCCGTTGTGACGACGGTGTCGTCCGCGGAAGCGGTGTCGTCTGTGGCGGCGTCCTCGGCGGGGGATACGATGCGTTGGTTGAAGTCGGTGGCCTGATAGCGCACCTCAATTTGGGCCGGCTGGGTCTCACCATCGGCCCACAACTCGCCTTCCCAGGTCAAGGAGGCCGCGACCAGCACACCGTCGGCGTTCAACAGCACCTCACCCTCGAAGTTGGTGGGCGTGAACGACGCTGCGGTCGCGTCCAGCGCGCGCCGCAGCCACCCAAAGGGAGGCAGCACCGCGGCCCAAGGCGTGGTGCTGGTGTAACGATACAGGCCTTCTTCGGTAACGCCTTGGTAGGCCCACGGCCACCCGCGCAGCATCGGGTAGGAGGGCGGCACGTCGGTCATGGCAATAGCATGCTCGGGCGCATCGGGTTCGGAGCGGAAGAGAAAGACCGCTGCCTCTTGATCCCAGCGGATCTCGCCGCTCAACGGCCAGCCTAAACCTGAAACATACAGCGACAAGTTCCGGGGGGTGCGCTGCGACTGGGTCTCCACATCCAGCAAAGAATGCTCCTCTTCCGCGCGGCGCAAGACCACCTGATATTCGCTGTGGAAGGACGACACCGTTTCGGCCATTTCGGGCGGCACCGGCAACGGCAAGACTTGCTCTTGTCCCAGCCGAGGGGCAAACCACGGCATAACGTCATAAATCGCGACGTTGCCCACGCCACCCCCGCGGGCCAGGAAGCGGCCGTCGGGCGACACATCCAGGCCATTCTCGGAATTGGCTTTGGTCAACGGCAGAAACACCACCAAATCGTCGTCTTCCAAGTCGAACACCGCGGCCCAAGAAGTGATCCACGTGCTCAAATACAAGAAGCGCCCATCCGGCGAGAGGATGAAGCGGCGAATGGTGCCCCCCCTGTATCCCACATCGTCAAAGAGTTTGTTCAAGGTGGTCATTGCTTGACGCTCGCCGGTTTCTGGGTCCAGCCTCAGCACGAAGCCATCCATGCGCAAAGCGACCAGCGAGCGCCCATCGGCCGAAGTCGCCAGGCCGGTAACCCAACTGCGGTCATTTTGATCCCCGCGCGGTGGCGGCTCCAAAGTCCAAGTCGTCAAATGTTCGCCGGTGATGGCATCCCAGACGCCAATGCGGTTTTCGGTGCCACTGACGAACAAACGCCGGCTATCCGCGCTCACGGCCAAACTGAGAGGTGTGCCAATCTCGGCTTCCACGTCCAAAGCATACACCTGAGTTCCCGTGAAGGGGTCCCAAACCGTCACTCGCTTCTCATCCCAAGACACCAAAGCGACCCAATCGGTCGCGGGCACCGAGACGGGCAGCACATCGAGCAGGGGGGGATCAAAATCGCCGGGGGGCCATTCAAGCATGGTGCAAAGATTGTTCAACACCCGTACGGTCAGATCGGTGCGCTCGTAGAACAGTTGATGACACCCTGAAGACGTCAAGAACATGGCCTGCGCGGCGACGATGTAGCCCGTGGACACAGATTGTAAACGCCAGTCGAGAACGCCCATCATCCCGCCATCCCCCGCCTTGACGAGGAAGGACACGAAGCGCCCAAACGGATCGAAGAACACATCGCGAATCGGATAATCCCCCACATCCCAAAACGCGCCGCGCAACGTGTCCGAGGTCGTGGGATTCCAAATGTGCACGCTACCATTCTCCCACACCGCCACAAGGAGATCATCATCTGGACGGTACGCCATTTCAATCAGCCGCTTTGGGGAAGTAAAGTTGGGTTTAAAGGTGCGCACCACGTTCAACGTCTCGGGCTCTACCTGGTAAATCTGGCTGTGGGCGGCGGGGATCATCCAAGTGCCTTCGGGCCCTGGGATGACATACTGAGGATAGCGCTGAGAGAGTTTCGAGCCGCCATCAAGAGTGGACTGATACTCCGTCCCAACCTGATGGGTCTCATGCTCGCCATGAGGCCCCCAAAGGTCCACGGTTACGCCCACCTTGTTGTGGTAGGACACTGTGACCGCGGCCAACCACAAGCCATCCGCGCGCGGCACATAACCGAGGCTTAGAGCCGTGCGCGAACCTTCCTCTTGGAGCACGGTCCAACCGTCGCGTATGTTCTCCAGATCCAGCACGGCCACACTGCCTCTCCATCCCAAGCCGGCCAATTGGGTGCCGTCGGGGGAAAAGACCACCTGCCGCAGGCCGACTTCATCCACCTCGGGCGGCGTGATGTGAATGAAACGCCACGAATCGCGCTTCACTTCCCACAAATCCAGGCCATAGAACAGCGTGGCCAGATAGCGCCCGTCCGGCGACATGATGATCTGGCCCGTGCCATAATTGGTGGAGAGAAAATCATCTTCGGTGGTGGTGACCAACTGAGGTGGGTCGGAGCGCAAATCCCAAACCAGCAAGCGCTCGCGGCTGTCGGTGGAAAGCAGATAATCGCCGTCGGGTGTGAAAACGACGGTACCGGCCCACAGGGAATGCGGTAAGAAGGCTTGGCAGTCTAAGACGCCGGGGGTCAGGGCGTCGCTCGCAACCACGGTGGGCAAAGAGCACAGATACACCCCGCCGGGCCGAGCCAAGGCCAGCAAGGGTTTGGTAGGATGCAACGCCGCGTCGAACACCATGCCCCGCAGGACCGCGAAGACGAGTTGCTCGTCACCGCCTCCAATCGCCGGCATCTCCAGCCAATTGGCTGGGCGCAGGTCTTGAGTCAGCGGCGGACGAGGCACGGTGGGAGTGGGTGTAGGGTGCGGCGCTTCGGCGCCAGGGGCTGTGGTAGCCGCGGCCGAAGAAGAGGACGAAGACGCGCCTTTGGCCACGGGGGCTGACGCGGTCGCGGCGGGCGTGACCGCGACCTCACGGCCGCAGGCGACCAGCCCTGCGATGGCCAAGACAACAACGACAAAGGAAATCCAGCGGGACATAGCCGATATCTCCTTCTCGATACTGAACTGACGGGCCAGTCGATTGACCTCATTATAACGGACCCTACCGTTCAGCGTCAAGGCTCGCCGCGGCGCTCAATGTCCACGGTGGTGTGGATCTGCGCGCCGTGTACCCATTGCCAACGCCTTTGCTCGTGTCGTTGCGCCAACGAGCGCGGCGAGGGGCACCGCCGCCTCTCCTAAAGGCAGGCCCGTCGCGCCGCGTGCCTCCGCCCACCCTTTGCCCGCAGGGAAACCCTACTGGCACGCCCCGCTCAGGCCAACCCCGAGGCGAAAGGCGCCGTGGTCTCCTGCCGCGCGCGGCCGAAGTCCAGGGTGTTCCGCGGCGCAACGTGCCAGCACTTGCGGAAAGCAGCCGCGTCTCCTCCCCCGGCGAGGGCGCGCCCTCTTGCCCCCAGGTGGCGCCGTGCTTCGCCCGGCGCGGCACGGTCGGCCTTGTCGCCATGAAACCGGCGCACCTGGCGCCCGCGGCGGACACCGCCGACCGCGCGGCCTGCGTTTTGTCCAAAATCGCACGGCAATGGCCAAATGGCGCCTTAAATTTTCGGTTTATGGGTTGACAAAGGCCCGTGGTCGTGCTATAGAAAGGGGTGCCGAAGACAAACCATCCACCCCACTTACGCGGAGAGTGCCGCTGTGCACTCTTTATTATTTGCAGCCGGTGCATGAATCCGGTGCAGGTGTTTTCTCCCCCTCGTCGTTCTCTCCCCCGTCCCCCCTATCCTCAAAAAATCAAGGAGGACAGCCATGTCCGCGTTTGAGGGTCGTTACCCGTCCCGCTATCAGGCCATTACCGCGCACAATGTGGCCAAGCAGCCCGAGTGGCAGCGTTTGGACCCCGAGTTGCGGGAAGCCGTGGAGGTCACCTCTCGGGTGTTGCCCTTCCGCACCAACGTGTATGTGGTGCGAGAGCTCATCGACTGGGACAATGTCCCTGAAGACCCCATGTTCCAGTTGACTTTCCCGCAACCCGGTATGTTGGATAAGGAAGACTTCGAGGCCATGCGGGATCTCATCCGGCGAGGTGCCAGCCGCGAAGAGATCTTGGCCAAGGCCAACGAAATTCGCTTCAAGCTCAACCCCCACCCCGCGGGGCAAATGACCCACAATGTTCCCGAGATGGACGGCCAGCGCCTGTGGGGTATGCAGCACAAGTATCGCGAGACCGTGCTGTTCTTCCCTGCGCAAGGGCAGACCTGCCACGCGTACTGCACCTACTGCTTCCGCTGGGCCCAGTTCGTCGGTATTCAAGAGCTCAAGTTCGAGTCCAAGCAGGTGGACAAGCTGGTGGAATATCTGCGCCGCCACAAGTTCGTGACCGACCTGCTGTTCACGGGCGGCGACCCCATGATCATGAAGGCCAAGGCCCTGCGCAGCTACATCGAACCCCTGCTGGTGCCCGAGCTGGAGCATGTGCAAAACATCCGCATCGGCACCAAGGCCCTGTCGTATTGGCCGCAGCGCTTCGTGACCGATGAAGATGCGGACGACGTGCTGCGCTTGTTCGAGCAAGTGGTCAAGGCCGGCCGCCACTTGGCCATCATGGCCCACTTCACCCACCCCCGAGAGATGTCCACCGAGATCGTGCGGGAGGCCATCCGCCGGGTGCGGGACACGGGCGCGGAAATTCGGATGCAGGCGCCCATCGTGCACCACATCAACGACAACGCCGAGGCTTGGGCCACCATGTGGCGCGAGGGCGTCAAGTTGGGCATGATTCCCTACTACATGTTCATCGAGCGCGACACCGGGCCCAAGAATTACTTCGAAGTGCCTTTGGTCAAGGCCCAAGAGATCTTCCGCCAAGCCTTCATGCGCGTTTCAGGCCTGGCCCGCACCGTGCGCGGTCCGTCCATGTCCGCGTGGCCGGGCAAAGTGCGCATCTTGGGCACCGCGGAAATTCGGGGCGAAAAGGTCATCGTGCTGGACTTCCTCCAAGGCCGCAACCCCGACTGGAACGGGCGCCCCTTCTTCGCCAAGTACAACCCCGAGGCCACCTGGCTCAATCACCTGGAACCCGCTTTCGGCGAAGAGAAGTTCTTCTTCGAAAAAGAGGAGCCCATCGTCTGGTGGGAAGTCGAGCGCGATCCTTTGGCGCAAGAGGCGCCTGAAACCGTGGCCGTGCCCGCGTAACAAGGTCGAAGTGAACCCCAGCCCCTCCCGTCCCCCCTCCTCGTGTCGGGGGG
>Ga0256914_1002955_pt1 | contig 13795 bp, 10 predicted proteins | sample HulkmetaG_FD_191571 | JGI IMG/M metagenome (GOLD analysis project Ga0256914, IMG submission 191571) | Hydrothermal chimney microbial communities from Main Endeavour vent field at the Juan de Fuca Ridge, Pacific Ocean - Hulk | ecosystem: Environmental > Aquatic > Marine > Hydrothermal vents ... | reverse complement strand
TGCAGCTACCAATAAAAATCTTGAAAAATTAGTGGAAGAAAAAAAGTTTAGAGAAGACCTTTTTTATAGATTAAATGTTATTCCTATTCATATTCCTCCTCTAAGAGAGCGAAAAGAAGATATCCCACTGTTAGTGGATTATTTTTTTAAAAAATTTAGAGATAAATATGAAAAAAATGATGAAATAGAAGGTTTTTCAGATGAAGCAATAATTTTACTTGAAAACTATGATTGGCCAGGTAATGTAAGAGAGCTTGAAAATGTTATTGAGCGAATAGTGGTTTTAAAAGAAGGAGGCACTATTTTACCATATGATTTGCCAAGTAAATTTTTTCAAAATGAATTTTTCAATGACATTACTCCACCAAATGATAAAGAGTATTTAAATTCCTTAATTAAGTTATCTGATGAAGGTATTAATTTAAAAGAGGTTATAGATAACCTTGAAACTAATCTTATTATGCAGGCTCTTGAAAAAGCTGGTGGAGTAAAAGAAAAAGCCGCAAAACTATTAAATATTAAACGGACTACATTAATAGAAAAATTGAAAAGAAAAAATCTAATGTGATGAGAAAATTTTTTTTTATCCTATTTTCTTTTTTTCTTATAACCAATCTTTTTTCTAAAAATTTAAATTACCTGCTTGATATAAAATATAGAGACTTTCCCAAAGAAAAATTTGTTAGAATTGTATTTTATTTTACTTCACCACCACTATTCCAGGAGATTAGATTAAAAGATAAAAATAAGTTGGTTGTTACTTTAGATAATACTGATATTCAAAATTTCTATGGGAATCTTAAAGTGCCATCAACTATTATAGACTCTTTTGACACTTTACAAAAAAAAAATTCTCTTATAGTAACAATTAATTTCAAAAGTTATGTAGATAGATTTTCCACTATAAAATCAAAATCACCACCTCTACTATATCTTAAAGTTTATGTAACCAATGTAAAGCCTGTTGAAAAACCAAAAATTAATAAAAAGCAGGGTAATGTTACAATTTCTGAGAATAAAACAGCTACTACTCTTAAAACTCCACAAGAAATTTTAAAGCAGATTAAGAAAAAAAAGAAAATAAAAAAGATTATTAAGAAAAAAGTAACAGTTAAAGAAGTTGTTACAAAAGCTCAAATAAATAAAATGAGGAATATATATGAGCAAGGTTTAAGCTTAATGGCTGATAAGAAATATAATGAAGCTATTAATGTTTTTAAATCAATTATCTCATCAGCTAAAAAAAAGAATCCATATTATATAAAATCAAGGTTTAGAATTTTAGATTGTTATTATTACCTGCTTAAGCCCAATGATATTCATGGATTAATGAATTTAGCCTATGCATACCAGGATTTAATAGCAGCCTATCCTAAATCTGACGAAGCTGCCTGGGCTGCATTTCAAATGGCAAATTGTTATGAAAAGCTTGGTTTTTTAGAGGAAGCACTTGGGTCATTCAGGTTTGTTACAAAATATTATCCAAAATCTATTTTTTCTGCAACAGCTTTTCTCCATTTAAGTGACATTTTATACAAAATGAAAAGATATTCAGAAGCGTTAGAAAATTATAAAAAAATTATGATGAAATACCCTCAAAGTATTTTAGCAATTAAAGCTAATTATTACATAGCCAATTGTTTATATCATTTAAAACAGTATAGTAGAGCGCTAAATGTTTTTAAAGAAGCAATTAAAAAAGCACCTAAATTTTTAAATAAAGACCCAGAAACACTATATAATATTGGTAATACCTATTTTTATTTGAAGAAATATCCTTATGCAAGGGAGTATTTTTTAAAAATAAGGAATCTTTTTCCAAAAAGTGAGTTTTTTGACCTGGCACTTATGAAAATAGGTGAGACCTATGTGAAGGAGAAGGATTTTAAAGCAGCGTTATACGTTTTTAAAAGGGTAATAGATGTTAGTAAAGATAAAGAAAAAATTATTATTGCAAGGTTAGAGCTTGCTGATATTGGACTATCCGGGATAATTAAAGATAAGAATTTAATAAAAAAATATTATAATTATATAAATCCAGAAATTGCTTATAATTATATTATTAAAAATTTTCCAAAACATAAATTGACTCAAATTGCTTTTTCAAGATTAGTCGGTTATTTTCTTGATAAAAAGAGATTTCAAGATGCTGTTGATTATTTAGAAGAGTTTTACAAAAGGTTTCCCAATTCTAAAATAAAAGATAGTATGGATAAAAAGATGTATAAGGCACTTTATGGATTAATAGATTTATCTTTTAAAAATAAAAATTATCAAAAAATAATTTTTTATTATGAAAAGTATAACAAAACATTTTTAAAAGAAGTAAAGCCACTTAATGTTTTTAAAGATATTTATTTTTCTTATAAAAATCTTGACCTAACTGTTGCTGCTAATAGATTATTAAAGAAATTATTAAAAAGTTATAAAAATGATGCTGATTTAAATTTTGAAAAAATAGTTACAGAGATTAATAATAAAGAGTATAAAAAAGCAGTTAAAGATATTAATCTATTTTATAAAAGATATAAAAAATCAAACTATTTGCCAAAATTAAAATTTTTAAAAGCTATCTGTTACAGTAAATTAAGTTACTTTAAGGAAGCACTTAATATATTTTTTGATATTCTTGATAATAATCCTTCAAATAAAAGTGAAATTTTATTCAATATTGCTGAAATTTATAGAAATTCCGGTGATTTAAATAATGCACTTAAATTTTACAAATTAATAAATGAAAATACAGAGCAGGAGCATATAGAGAAAGATATTCAGATAAATTCGTATTTTTACATAGGTTATATTAATTATCTATTGAAAAATTATAAAGATGCTGTTATTAATTTAGAAGCTTTTGTAAAGTTATATCCAGATGATTATAGAGTTGATGAAATAAATTATTATATTCTTAACTGTTTTTACCATTTAAAAGAGTACAATAAAGCAATTGCTTATTTTAGTAAAATTAAAGGAAATTTTAAAGATAAAAATTTTCTAAAATTATCAGAAGAAGTTTTAGAAAATATAAAATGGGTGAATTCATTTAAAAGCAATGGAAAATAACATAGTTATTATTAGTGAGGATATATCTTTTTTATCAGAGTTGGGGAATATAATAAAAGCATTTAACTTTAAACCTCTTTTATTTGAAAAAATAGAGGAAGGTTTTAAATATCTTGAGTCTCACAAACCCTATCTTGTTATTTCTGACCTATTTTTTAAAGGTTTTAAACCTGATGACATTTGGAATAGGTTTAAGTTATTAAACATAGAAAATATTTTAATAATATCAGACAATCCTGATACCAATATTGGGACAAAAGTTATTCAGGAAGGAGCCCTTGATTATATTTTAAAACCAATAGAAGTTGAGCAGATTAGATTATTGCTTGCAAAATTAAAAATTAAAAAAAAGAGAACAATAACTGATTTTAGAAAAATAGTAACAAATAATCCTAAAATGTTAATGGTATTAAAGATAGCAGAAAATGCAGCTAAGAGCCGTTCAACTGTTCTAATTAAAGGAGAAAGTGGTGTTGGAAAAGAACTTATTGCAAGAATGATTCATGAAAAAAGCAGCAGGGCAAATGAACCATTTGTTGCAGTAAATTGCGCTGCTCTCCCTGAAACATTACTTGAGAGTGAGCTTTTTGGCCATGAAAAGGGCTCTTTTACTGGTGCAATATCTACAAAACCAGGTAAATTTGAGCTTGCCAATAATGGCACAATACTACTTGATGAAATTACAGAAATGAATTTTCCATTGCAGGCAAAATTATTAAGAGTTTTACAAGAAAGAGAAATAGACAGAATAGGAGGGAGAGAACCAATAAAACTTGATATACGTATTATTGCAACAACTAACAGGGATATGAAGCAAATTATTGCTGAGAAAAAATTTAGAGAAGATTTATACTATAGATTAAATGTAATTCCTTTGCATATTCCACCACTTAGAGAGAGAAAAGATGATATACCGCTTCTAACAAAACATTTTATTAGAAAGCATTCAGCTCTAAATAATATACAGGAGAAGGAGATTTCTGATTCTGCGTTAAAAAAGCTTGCTAAATATGACTGGCCTGGTAATATTAGAGAGCTTGAAAATATTATTGAAAGGGCAGTTGTGATTTGTCCTTCACATATTATTGATGAAAACTTTATAATATTTGAGGATGAAATTGAATCTATTTATGAATTTAGTGAAAATGTAGTTGCTCTTGAAAGTAGTAAAGCCAAAGATATTTCCCAAGAGGAATCTCTATCAGTTAAGCCTGGAACCACCATAGCAGAAATGGAGAAAAAATTAATCCTTGAGACTTTAAAATCTGTTAATGCCAATAGAACAGTTGCAGCTGAGCTTCTTGGAATAAGTGTAAGAACTTTAAGAAATAAACTAAATGAGTATAAAAAATCAGGAATAGAAATTTAATTTTCTGATAAAACTTCTTTTATCTCAATGGCAATTTTTTTAAGGGTTAAAGGTTTTTTTAAAAATTTTTTTGCTCCCAATTTTAAAGCATTATCAATATTATTTTCAGAATAAAAGCCACTCATAATTATTGCTTTTTGATGAGGGTACTTTTCCAAAATAATTTTCAAAGTTTCAAATCCGCTGATTCCTGGTTCCATAACAAGATCAATTATAACAATTTCAATCTTATTTTTATTAAGAAAAAAAATTGCATCTTCTCCTGATTTACAGGTAAAAACTTTATAATTTAACATTGTTAATAAGCTTGAATATATTTCCAGTTGCTCCTCTTCATCATCAACAATTAAAATTTTTTCTCCATTCCCTTTTAATTTATTAATTTCTTCTTTTGTATCTTCTCTAATTAATTTTTTCCGTGTTGCAGGGAAAAATAGCTCAAAAGTTGTACCATTTTTATCAGATGATACTTTAATACCACCATCATGGTCATGTACCGTATTCCATACCACTGCAAGACCAAGTCCGGTGCCACTTTTTTTAGTTGCTTTCTTTTTGGAAAAAAATGGTTCAAAGATTCTGTCAATATATTCTTCAGGAATTCCTTCACCGGTATCAGATATTGATAAAACAACATACTCTCCTTTTTTTAGAAATTGGTTTTTTGGTAAGGGTTTATCAACATACTGATTTCTTGTGGAAATAATTATTTTCCCTTTTCCTTTTATTGATTCAGCAGCATTGTGAACAAGATTCATTAAACTTTTCTTTATATGTACTGGTGAGCAGTATATATTTAATAAATCTTTTTCCAGGTTCAATTCTACAGATACATTTAGATGGTCTTTAAAGAAATTTTTAAATTCATCTGAATCAATATACTCTTTTATAATATCATTTAAGGAAGCAATCTCTTTTTTTGCACTAACTCCTCGAGCAATTGTTAGTAAGTCCATTACTATTTCAGATGCTTTTTCACCGGATCTTTTAATTGCTTCAACGTATTTTTTAACTGGAGAATCGTCAGGTAATTTCATTAAAATCAAATCCGGGTATCCTAAAATAGTTGATAAAATATTATTCAAATCGTGTGCAACTCCACTTGCCATTAAACCAATAGCTTCCATTTTTTCAGCTCTAATAAGTTTTTTTCCTAAAATCTTTTCTTGAGTAATATCTCTACCAAAAACAATTAAGGCTTTTCTTGAGCCATCTAAATGAAATAGAGGAACTTTAATTACATCAAAGATTTTTTTTCCACCGTCAATTGTTGGAATTGTTTCTTCATTTCTAATGAGAGTTTTATTTTTCCATGCTTTTTCATCACTTTGATAACATGTTTTAAAAGCTTCTTTAAAAACAGGATGAGTGTAATTAGCAAGTTCAAGGTCAGTTTTACCTCTATAATCAACATTTGTAAGTTGAAATAATTCCAAATCTGCTTTGTTTGCTTCAACCCACCTACCTTCACCATCTTTAAAACATATAATATCTGGAGTAGCATTTATTAACGTTCTTAAACGTTCTTCATTTTCTTTTAATTGCTTAGTTTTTAATTGAACCAGTTTTTCTATTTTTTTTCTTCTTCTGTTAGTTTCAATTCTAAAAAGAACTATCCAGAGTGCTATAAAAATAAAGATAATAGTAAAGGTAGTAACAACAGATAGGGTCACAAGTTTGGCAGTGGATAAACCACGGAGCATAATATCCCTTGTAAACTTTGCTTTAATTAGTAGCAGTGGCTTTTTATTGATGTCACGAACTATAGTATAGCCTAATAAAATGTTATTATTTTTCTCAATAAATATATAATGTTTAAGTAAAACTTTTTTTGCAATTTTACGTTCTTTTTCAGGAATATTTTTTTTTGTTAAATCCATTAAAGTAAAATGAATATTCATCTGTTTTGAGAGAGTTTGAATTATATTTTTATGAAGGAAACGACCCATAACAAAGATTCCTCTACTTGGCCCTTTACCTGAGCTTTTAAGAATTTGTTGAAGAGTAATTAAAAGAGGACCATTTTCAGTAGAGATAATACCAGAAATTCCACCCTTTTTTTTAAATAACTTTATTAAAGGGTCTGAACTACAAAAATTTTTTGAAAATCTTTTTAATTGAATGTTTTTATTAAGAATTTTATCATGGATACCATGCCAGATTGTTCTACCATTATTGGAGCAGATAAAGATAAGTTCTATACCACTTGCATTGAGACTTTCCCATTGAAAATTTGATATTTCATAAGCTTTATCTTTCTCCTTTACATATTTATAAGTGTCATCCCAGTAAGCCCAATCTTTGGAAATTTGCATTAAATGAAAAACTTCCCTCTGGATGGCATTCTTGATTCTATTAAGATCTTTTTGAGCTTTTTCTCTTTCAAGCTCTGAAAAAGCAGGGATTATAATTTTATAGCTTAAAAAATAATTACCTGTAATTTCAAACAACAGAATAAGAGCGATAAATATTAAAAGAGATTTATAGGGGCTTAAAAAAATTTTTTTTATTAAATTTTTATTAAAACTATCCATAAGAATTAAATTAGAAATTTTGTATTTTGTTAGAAATTAAAACAAAATATATTTACATTTTTTTTAAACAAATGTCCAGTATTTTAACATGAACAAACTGGCATTTAAATTGCTTGATTGAATAAAAAACAGATTAGGAGCAAAAATGAATCATGCCATTTATACTGCATTATCAGGTGCAATAGCAAATGACAAAAGGTTTGATATTGTTAGTAATAATCTTGCAAATGCTAATACTACAGGCTTTAAAAAAAGCAGGGTTTCTTTTGCTTCAATGTTACCAGTTCAAGATGAAGAAACAAAGAAAATAAATGAAAATAGAGATGTTCCTGACAATTTCAAAAAGGGAGTGTTTAATACTTTTACTTATGTGAATAAGGTGAAAACAGACTTTTCTCAAGGATATTTAAAGGAAACAGGTAATGATTTTGATTTTGCAATAAATGGAGATGGTTTTTTTGTTGTTAAAGATGGAAAAGGAAATGTAAAATATACAAGGGATGGAAACTTTGTGGTTAACAATAATGGAACACTTGTAGATAGAGATGGTGATCAGGTTCTTGACACCAATAATAATCCTATTAAAATTCCAACTGAAAATGTAAAGTTTGTAAATGTAGATGAAAAAGGGAATATTTATGTAAATGATAATTTAGTTGCCAAGATGGCAGTTGTTGATTTTCAGGATAAAAGTAAACTCAGCAGAATAGGTAATAACAAATTTATTAACACAGATAAAAATATACAACCAAAAGAGAGTAAAAATTATAGTGTGTATCAAGGGTATTTGGAAGGTTCAAATATTAACATAGTCAAAGAAATGACAGCTTTAATAGAAATAATGAGGTCTTATGAAGCTACCCAGAAAGTTATAACTACAATAGATACCCAGATTGATCAAAGAGCTGTTAATGATGTTGGAAGAATAGTATAATTTAATATTCATAAAAATTTAAGGAGGATTAAAAATGTTTAGAGGTTTATGGACAGCTGCAACAGGTATGATAACACAGCAAACAAATATTGATGTAATTGCAAATAATCTTGCAAATGTAAATACAGCTGGTTTTAAAAAATCAAGGGCAAATTTTGAGGATCTCATTTATCAGACTTTTAAACATCCTGGGACATTGACAAGCTCTGGAAATGAAATCCCCACAGGAATTCAAATAGGCCACGGAGCAAAAACAACTTCTGTTGAAAAGATTTTTACTGAAGGTAATCTCCAGCATACAGGAAATCAACTTGATCTTGCCATTGAGGGAAAAGGTTTTTTTAAAATTACAATGCCTGATGGTACAGAAGCTTACACCCGTGATGGTGGTTTTAAAATTGATAGTACAGGACAGCTTGTTACTGCAAATGGTTATAAATTATCACCTGCAATTGTAATACCTAATGATACAACAAATATTACCATTTCTGAAGATGGCACAGTTTCTGTGCTTCAAGCTGGTCAAACATCTATGACTCAGGTTGGAAATATTACTCTTACAACTTTTTTAAACCCTTCTGGTTTGAAATCAATTGGTAAAAATCTTTTTAAAGAAACTGGAGCAAGTGGCAGTCCTAATGAAGTTACACCTGGAACAAATGGTGCAGGAACAATTGCTCAAGGATTCTTAGAAATGTCAAATGTTAGTGTTGTTGAAGAAATGGTTAATATGATTACTGGTCAGAGAGCATATGAAGTAAATTCAAAAACAGTGCAAACAGCAGATTCAATGCTTCAAACTGCTATAAATGTGAAGAGATAATAAGAAAGGGGGAAAAAATGAAAAAATTTTTTCTCTTAATATTTTTGCTATTTTTTGCAGCATCAGTTTATTCTGCAAATAAAGAAGTTATTGTTAAGTTAAAGGATAAAACTGTTTCACCAACTACTATAGTTAAACTAAAAAATATAGGAATGGTTATTGGTGACAAAAGATTAGAAAATCTTATTATTGTAAAGTTTAATGAGGGGAGAGAATCGTTTCTATTAAATAAGCAATTTGTTTACAACAAAATATTAAATTTCTATATTTCCAAAAAAGAAAATCCACCTAAAATAGTTTTGATTTCACACAATGCAATAAAGATATTAAGAAAAACTTATTTTCTTACATCTGAAACAATTCAAAGCCTTATTAAAAAATTTTTAAAAACAAATAAAGAAAAAATATTTAAACATAAAGAGTATAAGATTATTAAAATTATTTCTCCTGAAAAAATAAGAATTCCAGAGAAAAATATAGATATAAGAATTAGCCTATTGTCAGAAAAAAATTGCCAGAGATTACCATTTTTACTGACTTTAATAAATCATCAGAAAGTTGTTAAAGAAGTAAGAGTTTTAGCAATTACAGAAGTAAAGGGAAAGTATGTTGTTGCAAAGAGAAGAATTTTTCTCAGAAAAATATTAACCCCAGATGATGTTGAAGTAAAAGATGTCCCCTTAACATCAATGAAAGGTAATTATTTTACAAGTTTAAAAGATGTTCTTGGAAAAATAACCACAAGATATATTAGAGCTGGTGAGCCAATATCTTCGGATATGATTAAAGAGCCTCCAATGGTAAAAAGGGGTGAGATTGTTGATGTTATTGCAAAAGGAGAGGGAATTGTAATAACAACTAAAGCTAAAGCACTTGAAAATGGATATTTTAATAAAAATATAAGAGTGTTGAATATGAGCAGTGGCAAAGTATTTGATGGCACTGTTGTTGGATATGGAAAAGTAAGAGTGATTTTTTAGAAATTTTGGAGGAAAAAATGAGGTTTTTGAAGATTATTTTTGCAAATTTAATAATCTTAATTTTTGCAACCAATATTTTTGGTGCAAGATTAAAAGATATAATGAATATTAGAGGTGTGAGAGACAATCAATTAATAGGTTATGGCCTTGTTGTTGGGCTTAATGGCACTGGTGATGATGGAAAAAAGACATCATTTACTTTTGAAGCATTAACAAATATGCTTCGAAATATGGGTATAACAGTTAATAAAAAAGATATTGATAGCAATAATGTAGCTGCTGTTGTTGTTACTGCGGATCTCCCTCCATTTGGTAAACCTGGTATGAAGATAGATGTAATTGTTTCCTCACTTGGTGATGCAAAATCATTACAGGGAGGAACTCTTTTAATGACTCCTTTAAAAGGTCCTGATGGAGTTGTTTATGCAGTTGCCCAGGGACCTGTGTCAATTGGTGGTTATGTTGCTGGAAATAGAGGAGGAAAAAATTTCCCAACAACAGGTAGAGTGCCTGATGGAGCTATTATTGAAAAAGCAGTACCTTTTTCATTAACTAAAAAGAAGAAGATTTTTCTCACTTTAAAGAATCCTGACTTTAGCACCAGTTCTAAAGTTGCTGATACTATTAATTTTGTTTTTAACTCTAATATTGCAACACCAGTTGATAGTTCTACAATTGAAGTTAGAGTTCCAACAAATGAGAACATTGTAAGATTCATTTCTAAAATAGAAAAAATTGATGTAACTCCTGATACATCAGCAAAAGTGGTTGTTAATGAAAGAACAGGTACTGTTGTTATTGGAGAAAATGTTAGAATAAGCACCATTGCACTTGCACATGGTAATCTCAGTATTCAGATAACAGAAAATCCTCAAGTTTCTCAGCCAAATCCTCTTGCTGGTGGAAACACTGTAGTAACAAATACAGAGAATGTAAAAGTAAAAGAGGAGAAGAAAAAATTAATGTTAGTAAATAAATCAGTTAATATAAAAGATCTTGTTAGAGGCTTAAATAGAATAGGTGTTTCTCCAAGGGATTTAATATCTATTTTGCAGGCAATAAAAGAAGCAGGTGCTTTGCAGGGTGATCTTATAATTATGTAGTAAAGGAAAGAAGATGGATATAAAAATTGATAATAATATTTTAATGAAAAAATTAAACTCTGATATTAATAAACTTTCAAAAGAAGCTAAAGAGATCAAAAATGACAAGAAATTGAAAGATGCGTGTAAAGATTTTGAAAGTTTTTTTCTCTACTATATGTTTAAAGAAATGAAAAAAACTGTTCCAGAGTATGATATTGTTAAAAAAAGTAATGGTGAAAAAATTTATGAGTCATTTTACCTTGAGCAAATAACTAAAAAAATGGCTGACAGAGGTGGCATAGGTATTGCAGATATGATTTATAACAACTTTAAACAGGAAAAAATTTCAAAATAGTAGTTGAAAAATTTAAAGTTTTTTAATATCCTGCCGATGAAAAAAATAAAAAGGCAGGAGGAGTGAAAATGAAAATAGACACAAACGAATTAGGAATAAAAAACTTAATAAAAACAGATAAAAAACCTTCAAATAGTAAAGGTAGCTCCTTAAAAAAATCTGAAAGTGCAGATTATGATTCTGTTAGTTTTTCAGATGATTTGAAAAAAGCAGAAGAAAAAGTAGTTGATGTTTTAAATTATCCTGAAAAGAGAAGTGAAAAAATAGAACAAATTAAAGAAATGATAAAATCAGGGAAATATAATGTTGATGTTCATAAATTAACAGATAAAATTATAGATGATTTAATTTATGGAAAATTTTATAGGTGAGGTAGAATATTATGAGAAATGAGCTTGCAAAAAAAACAATCCCATCACTTTTATCTTTATTATCACAGGAGTATCAATTTTATAAGGAATTGGAACAGCTTTTAATAGAAGAGAGAGATTGCATAGTTAATATGCAGAATGAAGAATTAACAAATATTAATTTTAAAAAAGAATCGTTGCTTTTAAATATTTTAGAAATAAAAAATGAAAGAGAGGAGATTCTTAATCAGATAAGCAATTATTTAAACATTAAAAAAGATGATATTTCTATTTCTTTTCTTTTAAAAACTTTTCCTGAATATGAAAAAGATTTTGCTGAATTTAAAATTAAATTTAAAAAAATTGGGCAGAAAATTAAATCTTTAAACGATATTAATAAACATATCCTTAATTCATCTCTTAATTTCATAAAATCATCTCTAAACATATTTTATCAAAATTCAAATAGAGCAGTTTATACAAATTTTGGCAAGGTTCGTGTTAATAAAAGTTATATGGCAAAAAGTTCCTTTAGCAGCAAAATTTAGCCAATAACTTTTTCACGAGGTAAAAAATGTCTTTAGGATTAAGCAATGCTTTGCAAATTGCAAAGACAGGGTTGTATGTAAATGAATACTTAATCAATGTCCATGGGCAGAATATTACCAATGCAAATACACCTGGATATTCCAGAAAAGAAGTTTCTCTGGAGCCTACTACTCCTATTACAAATGTTTCTCCTGGTAATGTTGGAACAGGTGTTAAAGTAACAGAGATAAAAAGGGTTGTTGACCAGTTTCTAAATATTCAGTTAGTTAAAAACAATAGTCAGGTAAACAATTGGGAAGCTGCTGATAAATATCTTCAACAGATTGAGCGAATTTTTAATAATACAGCAGAGGGTTCTTTAAACAGCTCTCTTGATGATTTCTGGAATGCATGGCTTGATCTATCAAATGACCCATCAAATAGTGCAGCAAGAGAAGCTCTACTTAATAAATCTAAAACCTTAGAGGATTTTTTTCAGACAACAAAATCACAACTTGATTATATAAATGGCTCAATTGAGGAAGAGATAAAGGATAAAGTTGATAATATAAATGATATAGTTAGTCAAATAGCTGATTTAAATGATAAAATATTTAATTCAGAGGTTCATGAAAATAATAATGCAAATGATTTAAGGGATCAAAGAGATAAACTTTTAAATAAACTGTCTTCTCTAATTGATATTTCATATGTTGAAGAGAATCACCAGTTTAATGTTTTTTTGAATAATGGAACATCTTTAGTTACAGGTGTATTTACAAACACTTTAACAGCAGAAGGTGATTCAGATAACAGAAATTTAACCTCTATATATTTTAATGGAACCAATGATAACTCAAAAATCAATATAACACATACTATTAAAGATGGTGCTTTGAAGGGATTAATTTATGCAAGAGATTTAACACAAAAATATGAGGATAGATTAAATACAATTGCAAATGCCATTATGAAAGAAGTTAATAATGTTCACTCTCAGGGTATAGGCACAGAAGCTCTTACAGATGTTACAGGTTCAGTTAAGCTTGATTATAAAGATGCTCCTTTTAACTATTCTGGGGTGCAACAAGCTGTAAATAGTGGTAGTTTTAAATTAATTGTATATGACTCAAATGGTAATGCCACATCAAATACAATTAATATTGGTGATCCTGATAATCAGGTGACAGGAGAGATCAATTCAATGCAAGAGCTTGTTGACTACATTAATACAAATGTAGCAAATGTTACAGCATCTTCAAGCAATAATCAACTAAAAATAACAGCAGCTTCAGGTTACTCTTTTGGATTTGCTGATGATACATCTGGTGTATTATCTGCGCTTGGTGTTAACACCTATTTTAAAGGAGATAGATACTCTTTAACAAAAACTATTAATATAGTTGCTAACAATGATCCTGCAAATGCTGCAGGAGATGCAATAACATTTACTGAATTTAGCAAAAAAAGCTTATTAACAGGTCATGAGTATAATATAGAATTTGATGCTTCTGGCAATATTAATATAACTGATATTAATACAGGAGATAAAGTTTCCAGCATAAAAACTTCAATTTCAGATGGTAAATATACATTAGAATTTGATGGAATAAAAATGCAGTTTGGTGCTACCAAACCAGCAAATGGCAGTAAATACTACATTAGAAATATAGATGCAACAAGTGTAATTGATGATGATAATTTTTCCAATCACATTTTTAGACTTGATTTTAGAAATGGCACTGATAATCTTTCTGTTTTTGATGTAACTGAT
>Ga0256914_1002954_pt1 | contig 13798 bp, 14 predicted proteins | sample HulkmetaG_FD_191571 | JGI IMG/M metagenome (GOLD analysis project Ga0256914, IMG submission 191571) | Hydrothermal chimney microbial communities from Main Endeavour vent field at the Juan de Fuca Ridge, Pacific Ocean - Hulk | ecosystem: Environmental > Aquatic > Marine > Hydrothermal vents ... | reverse complement strand
AACGGATGAAAAAGCTCAATTATTAACTAGAATTGATAAGCTAAAAGCTACTGTTGCAAAAATGTTAACAATTGCCAAAGATGGAACAGAAAAAGCTACGCAAGAGTTTAATTCTAAACTTCAAGCATTTCAATCTCAAAAAGCATCTATAGAACAAAACTTATCAGTAGAACTAGAAAAAGAACAGGTACTCTCAAATGAAAAAGTTAAACTAGAAGATAGAGTTAAATCATTAGAACAAAATATTACAGCTCAAACGGACGAAAAAGCTCAATTATTAACTAGAATTGATAAGCTAAAAGCTACTGTTGCAAAAATATTAACAATTGCCAAAGAGAAAACTCAAGAAGCTTTAGTTGAATATAATACAACTATTCAAAAGTTTCAATCAAAACAAAAAAGTTTAGAAGAAAATCTATCAGCCCAACTAAAAAAAGAACAGATACTCTTAGATGCAAAAGCTAAACTAGAAGCTACTGTTTCAGAAATGTTTATACATAGTAAAGATATGAAAAATAAAATTACACAAGAGTTTAATTCTAAACTTCAAGCATTTCAATCCCAAAAAGCATCTATAGAACAAAACTTATCATTAGAACTAGAAAAAGAACAAGCACTTTTGGATAAAAAGGCTAAACTAGAAGATAGAGTTAAATCATTAGAGCAAAATATCACAGCTCAAATAGATGAAAAGGGTCAATTAAAAAATAGGGTTAATGAATTAAAAGCAACTGTTTCTAAAATGTTAACAACTGCTAAAGAGCAGACCAAAAAAATTACAGAAGAGTTTACTTCTAAACTTCAAGCATCTCAATCTCAAAAAGCATCTATAGAACAAAACCTATCAGTAGAAATAGAGAAAGAACAAGCACTCTTGGGGGAAAAAGCCAAACTAGAAGATAGAGTTAAATCATTAGAGCAAAATATCACAACTCAAATAGATGAAAAAAGTCAACTAGAAAATAGGGTTAATGAATTAAAAGCAACTATTTCTAAAATGTTAGCAACTGCCAAAGAGCAGACCCAAAAAGTTACACAAGAGTTTAATTCTAAACTTCAAGCATTACAATCTCAAAAACTATCTATAGAACAGAATCTTACTAATGAGATAGAAAAATCTCAATATCTTATAGATGAAAATAATAAATTAAAAGAGAAGATTATTGAAGAAAAAAATAATTTAGAGGGGCAACTTAGGGTAAAAGAGAGTGAAATAGAAAAATTGAAAATTGAAAAAGAAAAAACTATTCAAAAAGCAAAAGCAAAACAGGTATTATTAAAAACTTTTTTATTAACAAATGTTCAATTCAAAAGAGCTAGTAGTGAATTAACTGATGAGAGTAAAGCTAGATTAAATGATACAGCTCAAAAGATGAAAAAGTATCCTAACTTCAAATATGAAATCCAAGGACATACAGATAAAAGTGGGAAAGAAGAGTATAATATAAAACTAAGTACTCAAAGAGCTGAAGCTACTAAAGCTTATTTGATTAGTCAGGGTGTATCTCCTGATATATTAGTAACCAAAGGATTTGGTTCTTCTAAACCAATAGCAGATAATAAAACTAAAGAAGGAAGAATAAAAAATCGTAGAGTAATCTTTGTAATTAAAGAGTAGAATTTTATTCTTTAATATAGAGTGGAGAGTGAGAAATTTCAGAAGTAGAGGAGTATAATCTCCTCTACATCAACACTAAAATCCATTTATTTTTCTACTTCATCTCCAAACTCATAAGATAGATCTCTTCACCATCTATTACCTCGACATTTAAACTGTTATATCCTCACTTTCATAATTAGGGCGTGTCACAACACCAGTTGAGCTAATGGCACTATTTGTTGATGTCCAACTAATAGTTGAACCACTGCTTCCACTGCTCATAAGATTTAGATTTGAGGTAATCTCACTCTCTATAGAATTAGCCAATCTAATAGCATTAAAAGTAAGCTCTGCCATATCGCTAGAGACAATATCTGCATCACTCACTTGTGGAGTTACCTCATTGGCACAATATCCAAACTCAACTTGTGCATTAGGTTGAACTAGATTATTCCAATCAACACCACTAGCTGTTGCCTCTAGTGTATCTGGATTTTGCGAAAAATTAGAACTCCAAGAGGTGGTCACTGTTCCATTTATAGGAAAATTCACTTCCCAATCAATCTCATGGTCAGTAGTGTTCTTTACCTGAACATTTTTACAAAATCCACCATCCCATTGAGCATTTGGGGTCTGTATAACCTCTAAATCGCCATTACTTGGAGGTGGTGGAGATGGAGGAGGTGTAGTTGAAACTTTATCAGCACAGTAACCAAAGGTAATAGAGCTGTGAGGCTCAACAAAATCATTCCAACCAACTCCATGAGCTATTGTCTTTAGTGTGGTTGAATTTTGAAAATAATTAGCATTCCAAAGATTTGTAATTATCCCCTCTGCATTAAAAGAGATATTCCACTCTTCTCTGTTATCCGTAGGATTAGAGACCGAGACATCAGAACAAAAGCCACTATTCCAATCACTCTGTTTTGTAACCTGAACCTCTAGGTCAGCAGCATATAGATTATTAGACCCAAAGAGAAATATCATTAACATTAGTGTAAACAATTTAAACGAGTTCATCTTTTTTTCCTTTTTTTATTATTTAGAAAATATAACACAAAGATGTCTCTTTTTTAAATATTTATTTAATTATTTCTATTAATGACATTTATAAAGGAGATTACTTGTTCCTTTAGTGAACACTAACTACAAATGCATCACCAAATTCTCCTGAAGCTATGGCATTTTTGGCTGCCTGTCTGCTAGAAAAACCTAAAATAATTGCTTTATATATTGTTCTACCTCTTGATTGGGCTGTTTTGACTATAGCTGTATATTTACCACCTGCTTTTGATTGGGCTATATTTCTAGCTCTAGCTTTAGATGAAAATGCTCCTACTTGAACACCTATCCCACTATTTGTATTAGCAGAAGGAGCTGAATAAGAACTGTTTGTACTATAAGAGGAGTTATTTGAGGAAGAAGAGTAAGATGGTGCAGAAGAGTAAGATGAACTACTACCACTAACAATAAATGCACCAGGGAACTGTCTAGCTGCTAGAGCTTTTGCTTCTGCTCTACTTGAAAAACCTGTTATAATTACTTTGTTCATAGAACCTTTTTTTATATAAGCACTATATTTTGTATCTAAACTTAAACCTTTTTTAAACTCTTGGGCTGCATAATAATCTCTAAGTGCTGCAACTTGCAATTGAATACCCCCTCCTGAATATTGAGTATTTGTTGTATAACTATAACTATTACTATTACTATTAGAATAAGAGTTATTTGTAGAGTAACTATTATTTGTACCCGTAGTAGTATAAGGGTCATCTACACTATTATAAATATCTCCTCCTGAAGGAACACCATATGCACCACCACCTGTTCCCATTGAACTGCCTACTGCTGGTTGATAGTGGTCTGTTGCAACAACATTACCCTCTCCTCCTTCTGTTGGTGTTCCATATATTACATTGTTATTAGGTATAGTCGTTGATGTAGGGTCACCATATATAATAGGAGCTGACTCTTCATAAGTAGTAGTGGGTTGTTGTTCTGTATAAACTACTGTCCCATCACTTTGATTACTACTACCTTGTGCTGTATTTGTATTAATCTCTTCTGTTGGTTTAACACACCCTGTACTAAGCAGTGTTAATATAACTGCTGACATAATCATTTTTTTATTTTTCATACTCTCACCTTTAATAAATTTTTACTATTATAACAACTTTAGATTAAATCTATTTTGATATTATTTTATTCCGTTCTTTTTTGCTAGAGATTGAAAAACGGAGCAGTTCATCTGTAGTTTTAATATAATTGGGTAAATTATCAAATAGTATATTTAATAATTTTGTTGTTGTTAATACATCACTATAAGCCCTATGATGTACATCTACACCTAATCCTAGTGTTTCATTGAGATATGCTAATCCATATCGTTCACTTTCTATAGTTCTTTTCGCTAAATCTATAGAGCATAGTTTAGGATTTCCAATAGTTCCTAACCCAAAACGCTCAAATGAATGATTTAGAAAACCATAATCAAAATTGGCATTATGTGCTACAAATATGGCATCTTGCATAAATTCTCTAAGTCTTCTTAAAACTGATACTCTACTAGGTGCATCTATTAAATCTGTTGGTTCTATCCCTGTAATTTTGGTAATATATGTTGGCATAAATGCACACTCTACAAAACTTTCAAATTTATCTATGATTTTACCATCTTGAACTATTGCAGCACCCACTTCAATTACTTGTGCTGTTTCTGGTTTACTTCCATTAGTCTCTATATCTATTACACAAAATTTCTGTTTCTTATATGGTCTATAATATGTTTCTAATATGAATTTATTGCCTCTTTGGCTTATGGGATAACCTGCTGCTTGAAGTAAAATAAATAGTGTATCTACATCCTCAAATAGTGTAGTGTGTTTTGATACTATTCTTTCATAAGATGCTGTTGATAATTGACCCTGATTGCGTCGAAAAGCTACTGTTAATTCCTCATAAACTTTTTGCATTTTTTATAAATTTGGTTACCTTTTTATAATCTTTTTTACCTTTTATTCTTTCTACTCCTGAACTCACATCAACTCCATAAAAGTTATATCTTTTGAGTTCATGTAAATTATCAGGTGTTAAACCACCTGCTAAAATAATTTTGGAACAATCAATATTTTCAAACCACTCAAGATTAAGCCGTTTGCCACTACCACCATAACCCTCACAATATACATCTACTAAACGATAACGGTCACTATATTGCAAAATATCTTTAGGCTCTTTTGCTCGAACTACAGGTAATACTCGTCCACCTATTGCCTTTAATGAACTCTCATCTACTTTAAAATGTATTTGACTAACTGTTAAATTACAGTAGTTACTAATTGTATCAATAGTATCCACACCCTCATTAACAAATAGACCAACTCTACCAATAAACGGTGGCAATCTATCTATAATTTTTTTCGCATCAGTAGGGGCAATATATCGAGGTGATTTAGAATAAAATACAAATCCTAACGCATCAGCCCCTGCATCTATAGCAGTAATAGCATCTCTATAGTTAGTTATTCCACAAATTTTAACTCGCATAACAACACTCCTCTTATTTCAAAGAAGCTATAGCTTCTGAATAACCATGAGTATGACCAAAAATAAAAGAACCAGCAACTACAATATCCACTCCTGCCTCTTTTAATAGTGCTATATTATTACTATTAACTCCACCGTCAACCTCTATTAGACAATTTGGATTTCGTTTCTCTATTAAAATTTTAAGCCGTTTTGATTTCTCCACTACAGAAGAAATAAACTTCTGTCCACCAAACCCTGGATTGACGCTCATTAACAGTACCATATCTAAATCTTCCAGCAAAAACTCAATAGCTTCTAGTGGAGTATGAGGATTTAATACAATTGCAGGTTTGATACCCAATGAGCGAATTTTTTGGATAAGTCTATGAGGGTGTTTCTCCTCTTCAATATGAAAAGAGATATATTCGGGGTTCAAAGGAGCGAATAGGTCAACAAAAAAGGAGTTGTTTTCTACCATTAAGTGAATATCGAGTGGTTTAGTTGCAGATTTTGCAACAGCAGATACAACTACGGGTCCAATAGTAAGATTGGGTACAAAATGCCCATCCATCACATCGACATGAACTAAATCACATCCACCCTCACAAATTGCTTTTACTTCATCAGCTAGATGTCCAAAATCAGCCGATAATATACTTGGAGCTATTAACATAAAGAAATCCTGTTAAATAAAATTTTAACATTATATCCAAAAGAGGTTAAGGCTACTCAAAAGATAATTAATTATGTATTTATGTAAATATCAAAACTTTAAAAGAATAGTTGTACCAATATTCAATTTACTTTGAATAGAAATTTTGATACCTAATTCATCACAAAGTTTTTTGACAATATGAAGTCCTATACCTACACCTCTAATATGTTCTTTATAAAATCGTTCAAAAACCCTATTAGGATTAGCTATACCTCTACCTGTATCAGCTATTTTTAGACTCTTACTCTCTTTTATATAACTTATATTTACCTCGCCTCCCTCTTTATTATATTTTGAAGCATTACTTATAAGATTATCAAATATTCGTATTAATGCTTTTTCATTACTTTTTATAAAAATAGAGTCTGAAATATCAATACTATAATTTAAATTTAGATAGTTCTTCTCTATCATCTCAACTCTATCTATAATAAGTTTTTTCAAATCTATATCTTCTATTGTCATTATATTATTGAGTAAATAATGTTTTAGATTATCTTGTAATGATAATATATTCTCAACACTTCTCTCTATCCGTTTGATTTTTCTATTTTCACCTAACTCTTGTTGTAAAAGTGATAGATTTAGACACATTGTTGACATAGGAGTATTGAAATCATGTAAAATATCTCGTATAAACTCTCGTGTTAATAGTAGTGATTGACGAAGTGGATTTAATGCATAAAAAGAGAAAAGTATAGAAAGAATAATCACAACTATCATTGTAATCAAAAAATAAAAAGCTAACTCTTTATATATAGCTTTCATCTGTTTAATATAATTATTATAATCTAAATATATTTTAAGAAAAAAATCATCAGCCTCTTTTACAGGATAGAGAGAATAAATCTCTTTCTCATTTTTATATAGTTCAAAAGTAGGCTGTTTACTTTTTGGAACAAAATCAATTTTGTACTCTTTGCAATCTAAAGTAAAACTACATAAATTCATTTTTGATATAAGCTTCTTGTCCAAATTTTGTAACTCTTTTTGAGAATTAATATAAAATAGAGCTACTATTAACAGAGTCATAGAGAAGAAAAATAGAAAAAAACTTTTGGAGAAGGATTCAATCTCAACCTGTTTCAAGTCGGTATCCTACTCCATGGATATTTTTGATATTTAAATTAGTTGTCTGTTTTAATTTAGTTAGTGCAACACGAAGAGCAGAGATACTTTTAATATTTGTAGTCTCTATAATATCATAGCTACTTACTACTTTATCTATATTTTTCATAAAATAAGCAAATAGTTCCATCTGCATTTTACTTAATTGTATAGGTTTATCTTTTTTATATATCTCACCTGTTTTAGGATTATAAGTAATATCTTGATAAGATAATATCTTATATTGCTGATTAAATTTAGCTTTGATACGAATTAGTAACTCTTGAGGGAAAAAAGGCTTTTTGATATAATCCTCTGCACCAATATAAAAGGCCTTAGCAATAGTCTCTAAATCAATTAATGCACTAATAAATATAGTGGGTGTTTTATCTTCTGTATCTCTTAATGCTTCTAATAATTCCAATCCATTAAATTCGGGTACATTTATATCAAATATATAGAGGTCAAATTTAGTATTGTAACTAACTTGTGAAGCTTCTACTCCATCTTTGACCAATATAACACTATACCCCTCTAATTCTAACATCTCTTGAATTGTCTCACCCAAATCAATATCATCTTCCATTAGTAAAATTTTGATATTTTTACCAGTAGTAGCCAACCTTTACCCCTATGCTATTTTTTATTGCTAAATCACTTAGACCATAAGTATAATTTAGATTTAAAAACCAATGATTATCTATACTATAATAGTTATAAAAAGATATGCTATTAATATTTTCTGAACTATTATAGATACTTGATATACTATTGTAGCTGATACTACTATAAATCGAATTAGTTAAATAATATCCTAATCCTATATTATAAAATTGAGTATTGTAGTAACTAGTTAAATTATCATCTCTATCTCCAATTAATGTATATCCCATACTTCCAAGTATAGATAGTTTCTTATAACTATAAGTTCCATATAGTACTAATGAATAATCTATTTTATTATTGCTATTATTATAAGTAGGAAAAGCAACTCCTCCACCTACTCTTAATAAAAATCTATTACTAGGTCGAAGTTGATAATACCCATTTAGATATGTATCATTTTGACCACTATCTGTTATATTATATATATCGCTATTATAAAATGAACTAGATAGTTGTATTGATAGATTTTTATAAAAATAATCTGCCTGAATTGAAGAAGTACTAATAGTAGTATTTGTCTCTTTTGAGTAGTTATATCCAACAGTTATATCAAAGTGATGTGGAGATTTTAGCTCTTTGATAGTACATCCAGTTAAATCAACTAATTCGGTTAGAGATGTATTTGGACATTGGTCATTTTTATCATCAACACCATCCATATCCATATCAGTATAAGCTACAAGTGTTATAGAGAGTAGTAAAAAAAGTTTTATTATTTTATACATTTTATCGTCCCCTACCTAATTGAGTATCTGGTTGAGTAACTACTGGTTGTTGGGTATTAGTAGTTTGGATAGTTGGTTGAGAAACTACTGGTTGTTGTTGGGTGTTAGTAGTTTGAACAGTTGGTTGAGTAACTGCTGGTTGTTGTTGGATATTAGTAGTTTGAACAGTTGGTTGAGTAACTACTGGTTGTTGTTGGGTATTAGTAGTTTGAACAGTTGGTTGAGAAACTACTGGTTGTTGTTGGGTGTTAGTAGTTTGAACAGTTGGTTGAGAAACTACTGGTTGTTGTTGGGTGTTAGTAGTTTGAACAGTTGGTTGAGAAACTACTGGTTGTTCTATATAAGATGGAATATTATTTTTTATATGATGATTTTTAATATCGATAATATGTTGTTGTAACTCTTGATGTTCTATATTTATTTGTGGGAGATTAACTATATTATTTCTCATTTCTATTGGTACTCTCTGAGGAGTCTCTATTTGAGTTTGTGGTTGAAGTTTAGCTCTTAATTTATTTATAGTTTGAGTTCTCTGCTCCTGATTCATTAAAATTAATTGCTCTTTAATATGGTTCATAAGTTTGACCCTCTGTTTAGGTGGTGCATGTTCCAACTCTTTTAACTGTTCATTTATGCTTTGAGAAGAACACAATAGTGTCATTATAATAAATTGTAAAAATAATCTCATTAAAAGTTCCTAAAATATTAATATTGATATTATGACATAAAAGTATTAGAAAATCATTAGTAAAAATTATCCATTCTAAATTTACCATCAATTAAGCAATTTTTGACTATAATCGCAAAACTTTTTTCAGACGCTGATAATTAGCCTCTGTAAATCACTTAGATAATAATCATAAAAGGGTATAACATGGCAAGAAGATGTGATGTAACAGGAAAAGGTCCGTTGGTTGGAAACAATGTATCTCATGCAAACAATAAAACAAAAAGAAGACAACTACCAAACTTAAGAAGTGTCAAAATTACTTTAGAAGATGGAACAAGAAAAAAAATTAAAGTTGCTGCTTCTACACTTAGAACTATGAAGAAAAAAGCAGCTAAAGCTACTGCCCAAACAATAGAGGCGTAAGCCATAGACTACTATTTTTGCTTCACAAAATAGATTTAAAAAATTTCTTGGATGGAGTGAAAATCCAAAACCACATATAACTCTAAGTAATGAGTTATATGTTCTCTTAGTACCTTTTAAACTTCCACTCATTAAGATATTTTTACCAAGAAAGCATTTATTCTTGATAAAACAGTCAAAAATTTTATTGAGCGACATTTAGTTGTACTGCTTTATATCTTTAAAACTAAAGATTTAGGGGAAATATGATTTTCTAAAAAGGTGCTATTAAAAAAGTCAAAAAATTAATTAGAAAAACAGAACAAGCAGAGGAGATGAGAAATGTTTAATCTATTTTCACTAAAAGGTGGAATTTCCACAGTACAGGGATTTTTTTGTGATGGAGTTAATGTTGGCATGAAAACCAACCCAGCAAATTCAGGAGATAGCGATATAGATGGAGATGTAGCATTCATCCGTTCAGAGGTTCTATGTGATGTAAGTGCTAGATTTACATCAAATAAGTTTCAAGCAGCCCCTATCAAACACTATCAAAATTATCCAAAAGATTTCCAAACCAATTTTATATTGATGAATGCCAAAAATGCTAATGCCATGACAGGAGCCAAGGGGATAGAAGATATAGAAGATATATTTAAAAAGCTAGATAACTATATATCTACACACAACCCTATTATGTCATCTACTGGTGTTATAGGATACCGATTAAATCGAGATAAAATCATAACTGCATTTGATAAGTTTGATTTTAATGCCAAAAACTCAGATAAAACAGCACGAGCAATTATGACAACAGACCAATTCAAAAAAGAGTTGGCTTTTAGAATAGAATTAGATGATGGTAGCTCATTTAATATTGCAGGAATATGCAAAGGAGCAGGAATGATAAATCCTGCGATGGCTACAATGCTCTGTTTTATAACCACAGATGCAGATATACCCAAAGATGATATGGAAGAGCTACTTACAGAAGCAACAAATAGTTCATTTAATAGAATATCAGTTGATGGAGATACTTCAACTAATGATACTATTTTGCTACTAGCAAACAGATTATCAGGGACATATAACAAACAAGCTTTTAGAGAGGCTCTAAATAAAATTACATTTGAATTAGCTATGATGATACTCAAAGATGGAGAGGGAGCAAATAAACTAATATCCTTTGAAGTAAAAGGGGCAAAAAATAATCAAGAAGCCCAAATAGCAAGTAAAGCACTAAGTAACTCATTATTAGTCAAAACAGCCTTATTTGGAGAAGACCCAAATTGGGGAAGAATAGCCTCAACTATTGGAGCTAGTAGAGTAGAATGTGATGATACCAAACTCACTATCCATTATGATAATCTACTTATTTACTCAAATGAACAAAGAGAGTTAGACCTAGACAGAGAAGAAAAGGCTTATAAAATCATGAAAAATAATAGTTTCAAAGTTATTTGTGATTTAGGCTTGGGAGATGGAGAGTTTACCTCATATGGGTGTGATTTGAGTTATGAGTATGTAAAGATTAATGCAGAGTATAGAACATAACTCTAGTATGGGTTTTTTAACCCATGCTACATATTTATCTACTCCTCTAATTTTAAATCAAAAACATCTTTTGATATATCTTTAGTTTGATTTTCCTCTCCAAAGGACTCTCCTATTCCTTGTAGTTTTAGTTTCATATCTGATGGATTTGTAGCATTTTCTAATACAACCTCTTCACTTATCCTACTATTATGATATAAATCCAATAATGCTTGGTCAAATGATTGAGAGTCGTATATCTCTTTGCCCTCTTCTATAGTATCTAGTAGTTCATAATCTCTATTTTCAGCAATGAGTTCCGAAATTCTAGCTGTCCTTTTCATTATCTCGATAGCTGCAGCTCTACCTCCATCAACTGTTTTTACTAACCTCTGAGAGATAACCCCCTCTAATACAGAAGCTAATGTCATTCTAATACGGTTTTGTTCTGCTTGTGGGAACATCCCTATAACTCTATTTATAGTCTCTTTAGCATCTAATGTATGTAGTGTTGAAAACACCAAGTGACCAGTATTGGCAGCATGTAGAGCTATCTCTATAGTCTCCAAATCACGCATCTCACCTACTAGTATAATATCAGGGTCTTCTCTTAGAGCAGCTTTTAACGCATTAGAAAAAGAGAGAGAGTCTTGTCCTATACCCCTTTGAGATACTAGAGATTCTCTATCTTGATGTACAAACTCAATAGGGTCTTCTACTGTAATAATATGCTTTTTCTGTCTTCTATTTATTCTATCAATCATTGCTGCTAGTGTTGTTGATTTACCACTTCCTGTAACCCCTGTTACCAAAATTAAACCACGATGAGTATCTGCTAAGTCTGAAATAGCTTGAGGAAGAGATAACTCCTCTATAGTTAGAATTTTGACAGGAATAATCCTCATAACAGTACTAAGACCATTTAATTGATAAAAAAAGTTAACACGAAAACGATTATCAGCATCTAATACATAAGTACAATCTAACTCTTTGTTTGTAACTAATTCATGATACTGTTTATCAGTTAGAATAGCTTGTGCTATACCATCTAGCTCCTCATTAGTAATAATTTTATTACCAAGTTTGAGTAAATCACCATTAACTCGTAACCTAATAATTGAACCTGATTTCAAATGAAGGTCACTTCCTCCATTATGAATTAAATTTTTGAGATAAAATTGTAATTTTTTTTCCATATATATTCTTTCTTAATTTTTTATTAAATTATAACTAAAAAATATTAATTTATATTTACTTATAATATCTTCTAAAAAAAATCTACAAAAGAGGAGAATAGAGTAGTTTTAGAGTTCGCTTGACAGGAATTTAAGGGTTAGGTAATAAAAATGCACTTTTACCAAAACTTCTTCCTAACCTTAGCCACAGCCAAAACAACTAAACATATACTCTTATCCTATTTTAGATAAAATTAGAAAAAGTAATAAGGAAGAGAATGAAAGAGGATTTGAGCTATCAAGTTGAATTGATAGAGAGAGTCAAAAAAGAGTTGGGTATGAGTCAATCAGATATAGCAAGAAAATTTGATATGGGAACATCAACAGTTTCAAAATGGGTAAAGAAAAAAGTACTAATGCCAACCTCTGCAAAAGTGGCTTTAGAGTTAATGATTGAAAAAAAAGAAGATAGAAAAATTATAGATTCAATAAAGTCTTTTTCTGATATTATAGCTAAAATGACGCAAAAATAGAAAATAAATGGCTTTTTAACTATTTTTTAAACGATTTATTATCTTTAAAATATTATAATCCCATTATATCAAATAATAAAGAATGAATGTAATGAATATTATGCTATTTAATCTCAATATAGAAAAAACCTAATTTAATATATTGACCTACACCTTCTCAAACGCCTATATTTAGGTCTTTAGTGATTTTCTTAAATCGTATAAGGTTTATGCACTCTTTTTTTTGTGAAAATAAAGGAAAAAAATGAACAAATTACTACTAAATGAACCCCCTCTCATGGTACTTCCAACTTTAGCCTCTGTTTTAGGTCTAAATGAAGCTATTTTTCTACAACAATTGTACTATTGGTTACTAAAATCCTCAACCTATTTTGAGAATAGAAAATGGGTCTATCGAAGCATAAAAGAGTGGGAAGAGGAGTTCCCTTTTTGGTCAAATTCGACAATAAAAAGGGTTGTTAACTCTCTAAAAAAGCGTAAAATTTTGCTAGTAAAAAAGATTTATCCCCATATTTTTTATTCGATAGATGAGGAGAATATTAGCAAACTAGAGGTCAAAATGAACGCTCAAATTGAACTTTTGGAAGTTCAAAATGACCCAAGCAACAGTCAAATTGACCTAGCAAAAGGTCAAATTGAACCAAGAAAAAGTCAAAATGACCCAACAAAAGGTCAATTTGACCCATCCCCTATATATAATGAAAATCAAAGAGACTACACAGAGAATACTCAGAGACTACCAGTAGAGTACACACTCTTTATGCACGAGTGGAATCTTTTTGCTTCTAAAAACTCTCTTAGCAAAATCAGCTCATTGAGTGATAGCAGAAAAAGAAAACTCCAAATGCGATTAAAAAATGGTAACTTCAAAAAGCTCTTTGATACTGCTCTAATTGAGATTAAAAAGAGCCAATATCTATTAGGTGCAAAAGGGTGGAAAATTACATTTGATTGGCTTATCAAAAATGATGAGAATATTTTAAAAGTCGTAGAGGGAAACTATCGAGATAAAAAGAATTATGCTAATAATCCTCTAAATAATTTGCCAAAAGCAGAGAGTTATGTTGTAGGAGATTGGTAATGAGTTTTAAAAATATAAGTGAAATATCAGAAATTTTTAAAAAGATTAATAGTTTACCAAAAG
>Ga0256914_1002953_pt1 | contig 13799 bp, 22 predicted proteins | sample HulkmetaG_FD_191571 | JGI IMG/M metagenome (GOLD analysis project Ga0256914, IMG submission 191571) | Hydrothermal chimney microbial communities from Main Endeavour vent field at the Juan de Fuca Ridge, Pacific Ocean - Hulk | ecosystem: Environmental > Aquatic > Marine > Hydrothermal vents ... | reverse complement strand
CAGCAAGGAATGGCGCCGTGAGGATGGCTCCTACATCCGCTTTGATGATAACGCCGCAGTCATTCTGGATAATGACGGTGTCAACCCCAGAGGGACGCGTATTTTCGGCCCGGTAGCCCGCGAACTCCGCGAAAAAGGGTTTATGAAAATCGTCTCGTTGGCGCCTGAGGCGCTCTAGCAGGAAGAGGAGCGAGTAAAGTGAAAATAAAAATCAGAAAAGGCGATACGGTTGAGGTCATCAGCGGTCGCGCCGACGATAAAGGCAAACGCGGCGATGTGATCAAAGTCCTGCCCAAGCAGCAGCGTGTTGTGGTGCAGGGCGTCCACATCCTCAAGAAACACCAGAGCGAGGTGCAGACACAGGGACGCAGTTTCACCCCTGGCGTGATCGAGTTTGAAGGCCCCATTCACATTTCCAATGTGATGCTGGTCTGCCCCAAATGCGATAAACCCACCCGCGTTGGTGTTCACCGCGATGATGACGGAACTGTGCAGCGCGTTTGCAAAAAATGCGGCGCGATGTTCGATTAGTCTAGCGAGAGTGAGATATGACTCATTGGTTGAAAGAACGATATCAAACCGAAATTGTCCCGGCCCTGATGGATACGCTGCGTCTCGATAATGTGATGCAGGTGCCGCGGGTGCAGAAGGTCGTCGTCAATATCGGTGTGGGCGAAGCCCTGGAAAACGCCAAAGCCCTGGATGCCGCCGTGGAAGATATGACCATTATCACCGGCCAAAAACCGGTGATCACCCAGGCCCGCAAAAGCATCGCCAACTTCAAACTGCGCGAAGGCCGTCAGATCGGCGTCAAAGTCACCCTGCGGGGCGAGCGCATGTGGTCCTTCCTGGATCGTTTGATGAACGTGGCCCTGCCGCGCGTGCGCGACTTCCGCGGGATTTCCCCGAACGCCTTTGACGGGCGCGGGAACTACACCCTGGGCCTGCGGGAGCAACTGGTCTTCCCCGAAATTGATTACGACAAGATCGACAAAATCCGCGGTCTGGAAGTGAGCATTGTGACATCTGCCGAGACGGATGAACAAGGCCGTGAACTACTGAGAATGCTCGGTATGCCGTTTAGGAAGGAAGGATAATATGGCGAAGAAATGCATGATTGTCCGTGAAGAGCGGCGGAAATATCGCACCCGGGTGCGTAATCGCTGTAAGCGGTGTGGACGCCCGCGGGGCTATATGCGCCGTTTCGGTTTGTGCCGCATTTGTTTCCGTGAACTCGCGCTGGAGGGTCAAATCCCCGGCGTGGTGAAATCTTCCTGGTAGGCCGGGCGGAGGTATGACGAATGAGCGTTAGTGATCCTATTGCAGATATGCTGACCCGCATCCGCAATGCTGTCATGGCGGGGCAAGTTGAAACCGCTATGCCCAGTTCGAAGATGAAGGTTGCAATCGCTAAAATCCTCAAGGAAGAGGGTTTTATCGAGAGTTATAAAGTGGAAGATGGCGAACGGCCTGGGCACAAGGTCTTGCGCGTGCGCCTCAAGTACATCGGCAAACGCCGCGAGCGCCGCCCGGTCCTGACCGGCCTGGAGCGCGTGAGCCGCCCCGGCCGCCGGGTTTACACCGGACGGAAGAACATCCCCTGGGTGCTCTCCGGGATGGGCATTGCCATTCTTTCCACCCCCAAAGGCGTAATGACCGGCCAAAAAGCCCGCAAAATGGGCGTCGGCGGCGAGGTCGTTTGCAAGGTTTGGTAGGAGGTAGACTGTGTCACGAATTGGTCGTATGCCAGTGGAAGTGCCACAGGGAGTTGATGTGGAAATCAAAGGGACGTTTGTGCGTGTCAAAGGGCCAAAAGGCCAGTTGGAGCACACCTTCCCCGCAGATATGGATATTTCCATGGACGGCGGGCAGATTATCGTCAAGCGCCCCTCCGATGAACGCACACATCGCGCCCTGCATGGTATGACCCGTGCTCTTATCAATAACATGGTCGTCGGCGTCAGCCAGGGCTTCGAAAAAGTTCTGGAGGTCAACGGCGTGGGCTATCGCGCCGAACTGAACGGCAAGACCCTGGTGCTCAACGTGGGCTATTCCCATCCTGTGGAGATCGAACCCCCGGAAGGAATCACCTTCGATGTGGATACCCGCGCCCGCCGGATCAAAGTGATGGGCTACGATAAAGCGGAGGTCGGGCAGGTGGCTGCCAACATCCGCAAAGTGCGCCCCCCCGAACCCTACAAGGGCAAGGGCATCAAGTATTTAGATGAACGCATCCGCCGCAAGGCAGGCAAAGCAGGTAAGGTGTAAGTTTATGGCTAAGAAAAAAACTCGTTCTGTTGCACGGATTCGGCGGCACCGCCGGGTTCGCAAGCATATTTCGGGGACGCCGGAGCGCCCGCGCCTGAATGTCTTCCGGAGTTTGAATGAAATCTACGCCCAGGTTATTGACGACGAAGCCGGACGGACTTTGGCGGCTGCTTCCACCATTGACGGTGAACTGCGCCCCCAGATGAAAGGCCTGACGAAGACAGAGCAGGCCAAACTGGTCGGGCAGAAAATCGCCGAACGCGCCAAAGCGGAAGGCGTCGAGCGCGTCGTCTTCGACCGCGGCGGCTACCGTTATATCGGGCGTGTCAAAGCCCTGGCTGATGGCGCCCGCGAAGGTGGCTTGCAGTTCTAGTCTGCATCAGGAGAAAAATATGTCGAACTATCAAGCATCTTCGGATTTTGAAAAAGAATTTGACGAGCGCGTCATCGAAATCAACCGCGTGGCGAAGGTTGTCAAAGGCGGCCGCCGTTTCTCGTTCCGGGTAACGGTTGTGGTTGGCGATAACAGCGGCAGCGTCGGTGTGGGGGTTGGCAAAGCCAACGCCGTGCCCGATGCCATGCGCAAAGCCACCGAAAAAGCCCGCAAGAACATGCGCCGGATTTCGCTCTTCGGGCCGACCATCCCCCATGAAGTGATCGGGGAAGTCAGCGGTGCCAGAGTGCTGCTCAAACCGGCCTCCCCCGGCACCGGCGTGATCGCCGCGGGCGGCGTGCGCGCCGTTCTGGAAGCGGCAGGTGTCTCCGACATCTTGACCAAATCTCTGGGAAGTGCCAATGTCCTCAACGTGGTGTTCGCCACCATGGATGCGCTGGATCAACTCAAATCCCCGCAGCAGATCGCGGCGGAGCGCGGTGTTCCGGTGGAAAAGGTGCTGCCCTACTGGGAGCGGAAGAAGAATCATGGCTAAGAAGAAATCGAAACCCAAGGTACTTCGCATCACCCTGGTGAAAAGCCCGATTGGGTACACCCAGCGTCAAAAGGATACCGTGCGTGCATTAGGACTGCGCCGGATGCACCAGACGGTCGAGCAAGAAGATACGCCCGTGGTGCGCGGGATGGTTGCCAAAGTCAGCCACCTGCTGCGGGTTGAAGAGTAGGAAAAACCATGAAACTGCACGAATTACAGCCAAACGAAGGCAAAACGAAAAAACGCAAGCGCGTTGGGCGTGGTATTTCTGCGGGGCAGGGTAAAACGGCTGGCCGCGGCACAAAAGGCCAGGGCGCACGCGCAGGCGGCGGCACCCGTCTCTACCATCAAGGCGGCAATCTGCCTTTTTACCGCCGTTTGCCGTTCAAGCGCGGTTTTACCCCCATCAACCGGGTTGAATACAACGAGGTGAACCTCGACCAGTTGGCCGCGTTTGGTGCCAACCAGGAAGTCACCCCGGAAACCCTGGAAGCAGCCCGCCTTTTGCGCGATACCCGGAAACCGGTGGTGATTCTGGGCCGCGGCGACGTCAAGGTTGCCCTGAAGGTCAGCGCCCACCGCGTCACCAAAGGCGCGCGGGAGAAAATCGAGGCCGCTGGCGGCAGCGTCGAAATCATCGAATAAGGAGATACTATGAAGCGGTCTGCCTGGCGTTACCTTTGGACGGCGCAAGATATTCGCCGCAAACTTCTGATCACCCTTGGGATTTTGGTGATTTACCGCCTGGCTGCTCACGTCCCCGTGCCGGGTGCCGACCGGGAGGCGATTGCTGCCATCATGGGCGGCACGGGCGCACAGTCCACTTTGTTAGGCATTATGGATATGCTTTCCGGCGGGACGGTATCGAACTTCTCCGTGCTGGCGATGGGTGTGTACCCCTACATCACGGCACAGATTATCCTGCAATTGCTGGTGCCGGTTGTCCCATCCTTGCAGGCCCGCATGGAAGAAGACCCCCGCGAAGGCCAGAAGTGGATGGAAAAATGGACTCTGATCCTGGCGGTGCCGATGGCAGCGTTGCAAGCCCTGGGGCAAATCCAGATTTTTGGCTCGTTTGCCGGGCAGCCGATCATCACCGATTTCGGGTTCAGCACCTTTACAACTGCGGTCTCCTCGATTGCGATTGTAGTCAGTATGACGGCGGGCACGATGTTCGCCATCTGGCTGGGCGAGTTGATTTCCGAATTCGGTATCCGCAACCAGGGGCTTTCGCTGCTGATCTTTGCCGGGATTGTCTCGGCCATCCCGCGGAACTTCGCCCGCCTGTTGAGTCCGGCGGCTTTCCCGGATGACCCAAGCAAACGCTGGATTGTGCTGGCAGCCCTGCTGGTGATCACGGTGCTGATTATCTTTGCCATCGTTTACGTCCAGCAGGGACAGCGCAACATCCCGGTGATGTACCCCGGACGACGGGTCGGCAACCGGATGTCCATGCCGGTCAAGGGCACGCTGCCCCTGCGGGTGAACATGGCGGGGATGATCCCAATAATCTTCGCCCAATCCCTGCTGACCTTCCCGGCGATTCTGGCGGGGTTCTTCATCAACTCAAGCACAGAGTGGGTTGCCAATCTGGCGGCCAGCGTCACCGCGATCTTTGGCGGCGGCAGCAACTGGTACTGGATGCTGTACTTCCTGATGGTGGTCGGGTTCACCTTCTTCTACACGGACGTTTTGTTCGCCCAGCAGAATTACGGCGAAAACCTGAAACGTTCCGGCGCCCGCATTCCGGGAGTCAGCCCCGGTGCGCCTACCCAGCGTTACCTGACGCGCGTCCTGCGCCGCATCACGCTGCCGGGCGCGCTCTTCCTGGGCTTTGTGGCGATAGTTCCCGCCATCATCGGCTGGATTTTCCAACTCGGCCCGAACACCAATATCCTGCTGGTTTCCTCTTCGGGGTTGCTGATTGTGGTCGGTGTGGTTCGTGACGTGTTCTTCAATATCAACGCCGAACTCAAACTGCACGGCTACGACGATACCCTTCTGGTGAGATAGGGAAACAGAAAGCGCAACTTCCGCAAGGCGTTGAACTTCTCTTCCCAAAAGGATGGTAGCGATGTCCCGCTTTATCGTGTTGCTCGGCCCCCCCGGTGCCGGAAAGGGCACCCAGGCCAAACTGATTTCCGGAAAATTGCAGATGCCCCACGTCTCATCGGGCGATATTTTCCGGGAGAACCTGAAAAACAAAACCGAGTTGGGCCGCATGGCCGAAGGATACATGAGCCGCGGCGAACTGGTGCCGGATGATGTCACCATCGCCATGATTCGGGATCGCCTCTCCCGCCCCGATTGCGGGCAGGGCGCCTTGTTGGACGGGTTCCCGCGCACCGTTGCGCAGGCGGAAGCCCTCGACGGGATGCTGGCCGACCTGGGCGGGCGCGTGACCGCTGCCCCGTACATCAAAGTCCCGGAGGAGATTCTGATTGAACGGCTGGCCGGGCGCTGGACCTGCCCTGTTTGCGGGCGGGTCTACCACGAAAAGTTCAACCCGCCGAAACAGGCGGGCCTCTGTGATGTTGACGGCGCAGAACTTTACCAGCGTGAGGATGACAAGGCGGAGACGGTCAAGAACCGCATCCGTGTCTACCTCGAACAAACCCGCCCGCTGATTGCGTATTACCGGCAGAAGGGTGTCCTGGCTGAAATTGACGGCACTCAGCGCATTGACCAGGTTTCGGCGGACTTGCTGGCCGCGCTGTCTCAGGATTAGTGATGGGCTGGAAGCGCGGCGTGACGCTCAAGACCGCCGAGGAAATCGGGATCATGCGGGAGGCCGGGCGGATCAACGCCCTTGCGTTGGATGCCGCCCGCCAGTTGGTCCGCCCCGGCGTGACCACGGCCGAACTGGACGCGGCTGCCGAAGATGTGATCCGCAGCCACGGGGCTGTGCCTGCCTTTTTGGGGTATCCGGGCCCTTACCCGTACCCGGCGACCCTGACGGTCAGCATCAACGAGGAGTTGGTGCATGGCATCCCTGGCAAGCGCAAACTCCGCGAGGGCGATATTGTCTCGATTGACTGTGGCAATATCTACAAAGGCTTCGTAGCGGATTCGGCGTTTTCGATGGGCGTGGGCGAGATTTCGCCCGAAGCCCGGAAATTGCTGGAAGTCACCGAACAGGCCCTTTACGAGGGGATCCGCCAGATGCGCCCCGGAAACCGGGTGGGCGACATTTCGGCGGCGATTCAAAAGTACGTTGAACAGTTCGGCTACAACGTCCCCCGCGAATACACCGGACACGGTGTGGGCCGCGAGATGCACGAAGCCCCGCAAGTGCCCAACTTCGGGCGTGCCGGACGCGGCATCGTGCTGCGCCCCGGAATGACCCTGGCGATTGAGCCAATGGTGCTGATGGGAACTTATCGTACCCGCGTGCTCTCCGACCAGTGGACGGTGGTCTCCGCCGACGGGGCGTTGACCGCCCATTTTGAACATTCAATTGCCGTCACGGATGGCGAACCGTACATCCTGACAGCGTTATAAAGCGGATTGAGCACTCAGGGTGCAAGCAAAAGATGTAGAACAACGATGTTTCCCCCCACCCAACCCTCCCCCCGCCGGGGGGAGGGCAGGGGAGGGGGGGAAAGGAAGCAGCGCCCGTATGACTGCCCAATTTCTACAACATTTGCCTGCACCTGATCACTCATTCTGCCTAGACGTAAGCAGGAAGCATAAGTATAATCATGGCTTTGGCTGAACCGGACGAAAACAGGCCAGCCTCAGGAGAAAAGGAATCATGAAAGTATCTGCATCGGTCAAGAAACGCTGCGCCAAGTGCAAAATTGTCAAGCGCAAGGGCAGAGTATATGTAATCTGCGAAAATCCAAAGCATAAACAGCGACAGGGATAAACAAAATGGCACGTATCGAAGGTGTAGATCTTCCGCGCAACAAGCGGATTGAAATCGGTTTGACTTATATTTACGGCATCGGGCGCACCCGCTCCCGCCAAACGCTGGAAGCGACGGGTGTCAACCCCGATATCCGTGTTCAGGACCTGACCGAATCGGACATCACCAGTCTGCGCGATTACATCTCGCAGAACTTCAAGGTCGAGGGTGACTTGCGCCGCGAGCGTCAGATGCAAATCAAACGCCTGATGGAAATCGGGTGTTACCGCGGCTTGCGGCACCGCCGTCACTTGCCCGTGCGCGGACAGCGCACCCGCACCAACGCCCGTACCCGCAAAGGCCCCAAGAAGACCGTTGCCGGGCGCGGCCGTCGGCGAGGCGCAACCAAGAAATAGCATTGTGAATCCCCTGGCTTCGGGAGGGCGTTACCACCGTTTTCCCGGCGCCGGGTTTTCTCCGGGCGGCGTTCTGGCCTGCGGGCGGGACCTTCCTCCCCGCGTGGCTGACCGCGGCGCAGAACTTCTTCCCGGCCCAGAAATTCAAGAATCGTGTGAGGTAGTATGGCTCAAAAGCGTTCCGGGCGCCGAAAAGGTGGCGCACGCAAAACAAAGCGTACTCTGTCCTCCGGGCAGGTGCATATTTATGCAACTTTCAACAATACCATTGTGACCGTCACGGATAATCAGGGCAACACCGTGTGCTGGGGGAGCGCCGGTTCCGCCGGGTTCAAAGGCTCCCGCAAGAGCACGCCGTTTGCCGCCCGCCTGGCAACGGAGCGGGCGATCAAGGCCGCGATGAGTATGGGCATGCAGGAAGCGGATGTTTTCGTCAAGGGGCCTGGCCCCGGACGGGATGCCGCCATCCGCGCGGTGCAGGCGTTGGGATTGAAGGTCACTTCAATCCACGATGTCACCCCCGTGCCCCACAATGGCTGTCGGCCTCCCAAGAAGCGCCGCGTCTAAAAAATGCTGGCGGCAGCACTAGCCGCTGCCAATTAGAAATCTGATAGAGAGAAAAGGAAAAATCCATGGGAAAGTATCGTGGACCAGTTTGTAAACTGTGCCGCCGTGAGGGCGAAAAACTGTTTCTCAAAGGCGCACGCTGTTTTACCCCCAAGTGCTCCTTCGACCGCCGGGGCTATCCTCCGGGACAGCATGGGCGCAGTGCTCAATTCCGCCGCCGCCGCGAATCGGACTACGCACGCCAGTTGCGCGCCAAGCAGAAAGCGCGCCGCACCTACGGCGTGATGGAACGTCAGTTCCGCCGCTATTACGAGGAATCGCTCAAACGGCGCGGCCTGACCGGTCTCAACCTGCTGCAAATTCTCGAATCCCGGCTGGATAACGTCATCTACCGCATGGGATACGCGGACAGCCGTGCCGAAGCCCGCTTGCTGGTGACGCACGGTCATTTCAACGTCAATGGACGGCGCACCGACGTGCCCTCCATGCTGCTTCAACCCGGCGATGAGGTCGTTGTTCGGGAGGGTTCCCGCAACCGGCCTTACTTCAAGCAATTGCGCTCCCTGGTTGAAGAGCGCTCTGTCCCCGAATGGTTGAGCCGTGACCCCAAAAACCTCTCCGGTAAAGTTGTGCGCCTTCCCGAACGCATGGAAATCGACGGGAATATGAACGAGCAACTGATCGTTGAGTATTACTCGCGGCGATAGTGTACAACGTACGCTGTACCTTGTACGCTGTACTTTGTACTTCGTACCTCGTACTTCGTACGTTGCACAGAAAGGGAAGGGTGACCCGTGTTGGGATTGAGTAATATGGTTACGCCGAAAATCGAGCGCGAAGCAGAATCTCGAAATTACGGCAAATTTGTGATCAGCCCGCTGGAGCGTGGGTATGGTGTCACTTTGGGGAATGCCTTGCGCCGGGTGCTGCTCTCATCGCTGGATGGGGCGGCAGTTTCCTCGATGCGTGTTGCCGATGTGCAGCACGAGTTCAGTGAAATTCCCGGTGTGCGCGAGGACGTGATCCAGGTGATGCTGCAAATCAAGCAATTGCGGATGAAACTCCACGATGTGGATACCGCCCGCCTCCATCTGGAGGTCAGCGGCAGCGGGGTTGTCACCGCCGCCGACATCATCGCTCCGCCTGAGGTGGAGATCGTCAACCCCGACCTCTACCTGTTCACCGTGGACGGGCGGGATGAAATCCTGGAGATCGAGTTCATCGTGGAGCGCGGACGGGGCTACTCCCCCGCGGAGGACCGCGTTGGCCGCTTGCCGATTGGTGAACTGCCGGTGGATGCAATCTTCAGCCCGGTGCGGCGCGTCAACTGGGATGTCGGCTCCGCCCGCGTCGGGCAGAGTACCAACTACGACCGCTTGATGATGGAAGTCTGGACGGATGGCACCATCGGGCCGGAGGAAGCCCTCAGCACCAGTGCCCGCATCCTGATTGACCACCTGCGCCACCTGGCCGGGGTCAGCGAAGAGAGTCTGACCGCCATCGTGGAAGAGGTCGAAGAACCCGACCGCCTGACCAGCGAGGTCATCGAGACCCCGATTGAGAACCTCGACCTTTCGGTGCGTGTCTTCAACTCCCTGAAGCGCACCGGTATCACCACCATCGGCGAGGTGATTGAACTGCTCGAAAAGGGCGACGAGGCCGTGATGTCAATCCGCAATTTTGGCGAGAAGAGTCTCACCGAATTGCGCCAGAAAATGATTGAAAAAGGCTACCTCGAAGACGAGGAGACTACCGAAGAAGAAGTGGAGTAAGGACAGATGCGACACAAAGTTGCTGGAAAGAAACTGAACCGCAGCAAAGGGCATCGCACTGCGCTGCGCCGCACGCTTACAAAGCAACTGTTCGAGCATGAGCGCATCCGCACCACCCGCGCCAAAGCGGAAGCCGTGCGCGGCCATGCTGAAAAGTTGATCACCCTGGCGAAGCGCGGTAACGCTGCCGAAGATGCAGCCGCTGCCGTTCACGCCCGCCGCCTGGCGGCTGCCCGCCTTGCGGACAAGGAAATTGTTACCAAACTGTTCGATGACATCGCCCCCCGGTTTGAAAACCGTCAGGGCGGTTACACCCGCATGACCAAACTCGGCCCCCGCATGGGCGATAACGCCGAAATGGTCATCCTGGAGTTGATCGAAGAGTAATCAGGCCGCCCGAAGCGGTCGTGGTTGGCGTACCGCTGACCATTGACGGTTGACGGCTGACCGCTTGAATGGCACGTTACAAACTCATTCTCGCCTACGACGGCACCGAGTTCTTCGGCTCTCAGCGGCAATCTGACGAGCGGACGGTTCAAAGCGTGCTCGAAGCCGCGTTGCGGAAACTGGACTGGCAGGGGACTTCCATCCTTTTGGCTGGACGCACCGACCGCGGGGTTCACGCCTCCGGTCAGGCGGCGGCCTTCGATTTGGACTGGAACCACCCCCCGGAGACCCTCCTGCGGGCCTTGAACGCCAACCTCCCCCCGGATGTTGCCGCCCGCCGGATTTCCTTCGCCGCTTCGGCATTTCACCCCCGCTTCGACGCGGTCTCCCGCACCTACCGCTATGAGATTTTCTGCGACCCGGTGCGCGACCCTCTGCGGGAACGCTATGCCTGGCGGATTGACCCCGCCCCCGCGTTCGACCGCCTGCAAGCGTGCGCCGCGGAACTGGTCGGAAGGCACGACTTCGCCGCTTTTGGAACGCCTCCCCGCCCCGGTGGCAGTACCGTGCGCGAAGTCACGCGGGCAACCTGGGTGCAGAACGGCGACCGCCTGACCTTCACGGTCACGGCAAACGCTTTTTTGTATCACATGGTGCGCCGCATGGTGTTCGTCCAGATGGCGGTGGGGCAGGGCAGCCTCGAAGCCGGGAGCATCTCCCGGTCGCTGGACCAGCCCGAACCCCCTCCGATTTTCCAGGGGCTGGCACCGCCTCAGGGCTTGACCCTCATCGGGGTCGGCTATCCCCCGAAAAACACGGGCGAGAACGGGTAAATCAGGGAACAGAGAGTGAATAGGCGTGAATCTCAACGCCTGAATCTCCAATCCCCAATGAACGGAGTACAGACAGTGCAGAAAACGTATTATCCCAAAGCAGATGAAATCCAGCGCGACTGGGTGTTGGTGGACGCCAACGGTCAGACCCTGGGGCGTCTGGTGACGCAGATTGCGACCGTGCTGCTGGGGAAGCACAAACCCAGTTTCACCCCCGGTGTGCCGATGGGCGACTATGTGATTGTGGTCAACGCTGAGCATATCAAAGTCACCGGCAACAAGATGGATGACAAGATGTACTACCATCACACCGGTTATCCCGGCGGGCTGAAGGCCACCAATTTGCGTGACCTGCTTGCCAGGCACCCGGAGCGCGTAATTGAAAAGGCCGTTTGGGGCATGTTGCCGCACAACCGCATGGGGCGCAGCCTGATGCGCAAACTGCGCGTATACGCGGGCGCAGATCATCCCCACGCCCCCCAGAACCCCAAACCGATTGAAGAAGTCCTCCCCGGCGCATAGGGAATCCGGTTGAGACCTCGCAGGTCTTGACCGCACCCGTAGCCGGGCACGGATTTTTTCCGCACCGGAACACGGGTTCAACTTTTGACAAACTCCGAGACCTGTGAGTCTTGTAGCAAGGAGAAATTATGGCAGAACAGTATTACGAAGGGATTGGCCGTCGCAAGGCCAGCACCGCCCGTGTGCGAATTATGAACGGCTCCGGCGAGTTCGTGGTCAACGAAAAGCCGCTGGACGTTTATTTCACCCGCGAGAGCGATCTCAAAGCCATCATGGGCCCGCTGGAAGTCGCCGGTCGCCGCGGCAGCCTCGATATCAGCGTACTCGTCAAGGGCGGCGGCATCACCGGCCAGACCGACGCCGTCAAACTGGGCATCGCCCGCGCGCTGCTCAAACTTGACCCCGACCTGAAGGCGACCCTGCGCAAAAACGGCTTCCTGACCCGCGACCCCCGCGAAAAGGAACGCAAGAAGCCCGGTCTCAAGCGCGCCCGCAAGGCCCCGACCTACACCAAGCGTTAAACGTACAGCGTACAGGGTACAGCGTACAGGGTACGGACGTAATGCGCGGAGCAACAGCACCCGCTCCACGCATTACGTTTTGCTTTAACGCACAGCGCACCCCCCGCTCCCCACTCCCGACTCCCCACTCTCGACTCCCTACTCTCGACTCCCGCCTCATGATCACTCTCCTCGGCCTCGGCCCCGGCAACGCCGATCTTCTCACCCGCCGCGCCTGGCAAACCTTTCAGAATGCGGATGAACTCTACCTGCGCACCGCGCAGCATCCCGCTGCGGCGGAACTGCCCGCGCATCTCAAAATTCACACCTTCGATTTTCTTTACGAGGAACTGGATTCCTTCGAGGACGTTTACGCCCGCATTGTGGAAGAAATCCTGGAATTGGGGAATCGCCCCGAAGGGGTGATTTACGCTGTTCCCGGGCACCCGTTGATTGCGGAAGCCACCGGCCCCGAAATTTTGCGCCGCGCCCGCGATCTGGAGATTCCGACGCGGGTTGTGGAGGGCCTCAGTTTCCTGGAGCCGGTTTTCTCTGCCTTGGGGCTGGACCCGTTCCCGCACACCGCCCTGGTGGACGCGCTCACCCTGGGGATGGCGCACCACCCTCCGTTCCCCCCCGACGCGCCCGCGCTCATCGCCCAAATCTACGATCGGCACACCGCCTCCGAGGTCAAACTCACCCTGATGAACCTCTACCCCGACGGGCATCCCGTCAAACTGGTGCACGCCGCCGGGACGGCAGCCGAAATCGTCGAAGATTTGCCCCTCTACGCGATCGACCGCAGCGAGCACATCGGTCTGCTGACCGTCCTCTACCTGCCGTCCCTGGGCGAATACACCGCCTTCGAGGCGTTGCAGGAGATCGCTGCCCACCTGCGTGCCCCCGAAGGCTGCCCCTGGGACAAGAAGCAGACGCCCCAATCCCTGCGCCCGCACCTCCTGGAGGAGACCTACGAGGCGTTAGCCGCCATTGACGCCGACGACCCCGCCAAAATGCAGGAGGAGTTCGGCGACCTGCTGCTGATGATTGCCATGCTCACCCAAATCAACGCCGAGATGGGCAATTTCACCAGTGCGGAGGTGGTGCGCGGCATCAGCACGAAACTGATTCGGCGGCACCCCCACGTTTTCGGTGATCTCGCGGTGGACGGGGAAGACACCGTGCTCCGAAACTGGGAGAAAATCAAGGCGCAGGAGCGCGCGGCCAGCGGCGAGACGGAGAAAGGCATTCTGGACGGGGTGAACATTGCATTGCCCGCGCTCTCGCAGGCGCAGGAGTATCAGGCGCGGGCCGCCCGCGTCGGTTTTGAGTGGCCTGAAATTCAGGGCGTGGTGGATAAAATCTGCGAGGAGATTGAGGAACTGCGCACCGCCCCGGATGATGCTGCCCGCGCTGCCGAGTTGGGCGACCTTCTCTCGGCGGTGGTCAACCTGGCGCGCTGGCTGAAAATTGACGCCGAAACCGCCCTGCGGGAGGCCAACGCCCGCTTCCGTCAGCGGTTTTCCCACATCGAGCAAACCGCCCGCCGCCAGGGGCGCGGTCTCTCCGAGATGCGCCTGGATGAGATGGAAGCCCTGTGGGAGGAGGCGAAAACGCGGGAGTAGCGCTGATGGATGCTGCCATCGCGTCGACCGTCAAAATGTAACCACCAAGTCACGAATGTAGAGCGGATTGGCAATCCGCTTCACAGTGGTTGGCTAACCACCAAGACACGAAGGCACGAAGGGAAAAGGGGAA